>Ga0307998_1000835_pt1 | contig 17059 bp, 19 predicted proteins | sample Davwhametageno37_FD_203147 | JGI IMG/M metagenome (GOLD analysis project Ga0307998, IMG submission 203147) | Marine microbial communities from Davis Island wharf, Antarctic Ocean - #37 | ecosystem: Environmental > Aquatic > Marine > Unclassified | place: Antarctic Ocean: Davis Island wharf... | reverse complement strand
TTTTACTGAATTTTTTTTTAAAATGATTACCAATCATTGTTCTTCCAACAATCACTATTGTGATTATTAAAAAAAAGGTAATGATTGCTGTACTAATTTTTGTTGATCTTTTCATGTTTTAATTATTTCCATACTCACTCCATGAGCCATCATAAATTGTTGGCATATTTTTAATGTCTATTAGAGAATAAGCAAGAGCCAAAACTGAAGCGGTAACTCCAGAACCGCATGTAAATACTACATTTTCATCAGGTTTAATTTTAATTAATTTAAATTTATCAAGAATTTTTTCTTTAGAAATAAATGTGTGATCTTCATTGATAAGCTCAGAAAAAGGTAGGCAAAAAGAATTTTTTATAGAGCCACTTCTTAAACCTTTTCTTGGTTCAGGAACCTTACCTTCAAACCTCTCTCTACTTCTTGCATCGATAACCTTGAACTTATTTATATTAATATTTTCATCAATTTGTTTTTTATCTTTTACTAATTCTTTTTTTTCATTAGCTATATAATTAGAACTCATTGTCTTTGTTAAACTGTAAACTGTTTGTTTTTTTTCATTAATCCATTTTTTTAAACCACCATCTAACACATGAACCAAATCAGGGTCATGTCCAAAATAAATAAAATTATACCAACACCTACAAGAGCTGATGACAGCTGAATTATCATAAATTATTATTTGATCTTCATTTCTAATTCCCATATCTGATAGAATGTCTTCCCATGATTTAATATCAATTAGCATATGAGGTAAATCTATATCTGTTTTGGAATTTTTATCTAAGTCAAAAAAGATTGCATTTTTTATATGCAGATCTTGATATTCCTCAAAACCATTTCTTTTAGTTTGAGGCATATGCCATGAACAATCAATTATTTTTACTTCATCTAAATTTTTTTCTAACCAATTTGTATCGACCAATGACATATTATCTTTTTTCTAAATATCTTTGATGGTATTCTTCTGCAGGGCAGTAATTTTTTAATAAAGAATACTTTGTTGTAACTCTTCCAGATAAATTTGAATCTATTTTTTTTATCACACTTTCAGTAATTTCTTTTTGTCTGTCACTTAAATAAAATATTTCACTTCTGTATTGTGTTCCAAAATCTGGTCCTTGTGAATTTAGTGTTGTAGGGTCATGAATTTCAAAAAAGAAGCCTAAAATTTTTTCATAAGAAATAATCTTGGGGTCGAAGTCTAATTTAACAACTTCTGCATGATTTGTTTTACCAGTACATACTTCTTTATAGGTAGTCACTTTGCTATCACCACCACAATAACCAACCTCAGTTTTAATAACTCCCTCGAGTTTACTGAACTTAATTTCTGGCCCCCAAAAACATCCCAATCCTAATACTGCTATTTCCATTGCTTATCCCTATATTTAATCTACAAATTATTGCTATGCTAACTAAAAATCAACTAGGCTTTTTGTATATGTTTCTATCCGTATGTACTTTTTCCGTTATGGATTTACTGGTTAAATGGTCAAGTGACTATCCAACAGGGGAGGTATTATTTTTTAGAGGTTTTTTTGGACTTTTACCAACATATTTTTTGATACCAAAAAATAAACTCAAAACTTTTTACACAACTGAGAGGTCAAAAGAGCATTTGTTTAGATGCCTTATGGGTTTAATGGCTTTGATAGCAATAGTTATTGCATTAAGAGAGCTTCCTTTGGCTGTTGTTGTTAGCTTGTCATATGCGGCACCACTATTTATTACAGTACTATCAATTTTTTTACTGAGTGAGAAGGTAGGAGTTTTTAGGTGGTTGGCAGTCTTAATTGGTTTTGTAGGTGTTGTTATAATTGCTGAGCCTGGCTTTAAGGGCATGAACTATCTTTATTTTTTACCATTAATATTTTGCATTGGAATGGCTTTTGTAACCATTACAATTAGAAAGTTGTCTACGACAGAACCTATTTGGCTTATTTCAATTTTTTTTACAATTACAATTTCAATTGCAGGCTTAGCCACTATACCACTGGGTTGGATAGTGCCAAATTTTCAAGATTTTATTCTTTTAGCTTTAATTGGGGTAACAGGAGGTTCTGCAAATTTATTTTTAACTCAATCTTATAAACTTTCTGAAGTATCTTTGGTGGCTCCTTTAAAATATTTAGCCTTAGTATTTGCTATAATTTTTGGTTATTTAATTTGGAATGAAATACCAACTGTAAAAACACTAATAGGTGCATCGCTGGTAGTCCTTGCTTCTCTTATAATCTTTAGAAGAGAAATTTATCATAAACAAAAAATACCATCCACTACTAGACATGAGTAAAAAACCAAAATATTGGAATACTGCAAAAAAATACTTATCTAAAAAAGATAAAGTAATGGCTTCATTGATTGATAAATATAAATCTCCTTCAGAGGCCGTGCTTACCTCTAGAAAAGATATTTTTTTTTCATTGTGTAAAAGTATTATTGGACAGCAAATTAGTGTTGCAGCAGCAAACTCAGTTTTTTTAAAGTTTAAAAAAAAATGTAAAAATAAAATTAATGTAAAGACGATATCTAAACTGTCTTCAGTTCAGCTTAAAAGCTGTGGATTAAGTAGACAAAAAGTAAGAGGAATAAAAAGTTTAGCAAAACAAACATTAGATAAATCATTTAAACCAAGTTTAATTCCTAAAATGTCAGATGAAGACGCTATTATTTATCTATCTCAATTAAGACAAATAGGTAGATGGTCTGCTGAAATGATTCTATTATTTACTTATAATCGTTCAAATATTTGGCCCATACAAGACATTGGTCTATTAAGAGGAATTTCAAAAAATTATAAAAAAAAATACTTACCCCCAGAATCTTATGTGAAGCTGTTAAATAAAAGATTTTCTCCTTATTGCTCAGTTGCAACTTGGTATCTATGGAGAAGTATAGATCCAGAACCTATTCAGTATTAAAACCTTGAATAATTTGCAAATTTCTTTCAGTAGTATCCTTGGCTAGCGCCCATCCTTCTTGGTATTCTTTTGAATTATGACATGCTATTGCACTTTCATAATTTGGAAATTCCCAAATTACAGTTCTTGAAAAATCCTCACCTTCTAAACACTTATATTCTCCACCTCTAACTAGTGGCTTACCACCAAAGCTTTTTATGACAGGAGTTACTTTGATAGAGTAATCTTTTAAATCTTTTCCATTATTAATCTTTTTATATAAAGCTATCCAGTATGCTTTCATGTCAATCTATCCATTCTTTAAAATTATCTCTATTAGTTTGAATATAATTTGGTAATTTACTTATTTCAAAATTTTTAAGTGTGTTTCCATTGCCAATTTTATTAGCTGTTTTATCTACTTTCAAATCATATATTGCTTGTTTATTTTTAATAATTTTATCTATTTCTGCAACAGATAGTGGATGTTCATCAAATTCTCTATGATGTAAATAGGATCTTAATTTATGTTCAATTTCTTTAGCAGTTTTTATATTTGTAAAATGCCAACCACCAGTATTAATATATTTTATACTTTTGTATTTATTTTTAGAAAAAATAGTATCAATTCTGTAAAATGGATATTTTCGGTCTTTTACATTTCTTAACCATTGAGGGTTAAGTAGGTTTTTTTTTCTACACCCCTTGGTTCCAGTCCATACTAAATTGGGTAAATATAAGTTAAATTTATAGTAAAACATATCCTGTTTAAATAGAATTATTTTTTCATTAATTTTATTAAAATTAATATCTAATAAATTTGGAATTTCATCGACATCAGATATCAAAATAATGTCATTTTGCTTTGCGTGCTCTAATCCTTTCTCAATATGATTTCTTTGACCATTTTCTCTATAGATTGCATTAAAAATATATTTTCTTGATTTTTCTTTTTCAGAGTCATTAGAGTTTACTATTTCAATTCCTTTAGGTTCTTGCTCATAAATTAAGTAGATAATTTTATCTTTAAACTTTTCAAATTTTTTATGATTGAATTTTAAATCTCTTGGGTCACCCTTATGAGTAAATTTACTTTCCACAATCACAAAATAATCAACAAATTCATTTAATGTATTGAGTCTTACATCCAGCACCACCTCTTCATCAAAGTACATAAAACAGTCAAATATTTTCATAATTTTTTATTCTTTTATATTTTTATTTATATGATAAAAATTTTTATGGCAGATAAATTAATAATCACTTTTGATCAGTATACAAAAATTGTTGAAAAATTAGCAATAGAAATACATAATAACTATAAACCCACAGTATTAGTGGGTATCATGAGGGGTGCAGCTCCCATATTAGACATTCTTTCTAGAGTTTTAAAATTACCAATCGCATATATAGTTATTCAAAGCTATTCTGGAGAAGAAATGGAAGACAAACAGGGTCAACTGATGTTTGCTAGAGAAATTAGCTCCTTAGCTGAAAATAAAGATTTTGATAAAGTCTTATTAGTAGATGACCTATCTGATACCGGATTAACTTTAAATAAAAGCATAGAATGGTTAAAAAACTACGAACCAACTAAAAACTATATAAAAGAAGTTAAAACAGCATGTTTATGGAAAAAAAAATCATCTACATTTGAACCAGATTTTTGCCCAGTAAAACTAGATTCAGACCCATGGATTGTTCAGCCAACCGAACATTATGAAGAATTATCTATGGAAGAAATAATTAAGAGAAATAAATAGGGCCAGAACTAATCCAGCCCTAAAAATTATTTTTTAAGCAACCATAAAACTAATAACACTTAAGATCGCAATAACCCATATTGCTGGTGAAGTTGAAGAAAACTTTCCAGTGAATAATTTAATTAATGCATAAGAAATAAATGCTAAAGCAATACCATTACTGATACTATAAGTTAATGGCATAGCAATCATTGCAAGTATTGCCGGAGCAGATTCTGCAATATCATCCCACTCAATATCAACAATATTTCTAACAAATAAAACAGAAACATACAAAAGTGCAGCTCCATCTATTTCTTTAGGCAAACTTGTTGCTAAAGGTGAAAGGAACAAGCATGCTAGAAATAAAACTCCAATAGTTAAAGACGTCATTCCAGTTCTTCCGCCAGCTTTTACACCGGCACCAGATTCAACATAACTTGTTACGGTTGTTGTACCCATTAATGCGCCAGCTACAGTTCCAACACTGTCAGCCATCATTGCTTTTTCAATATCTTTAACTTTTCCATTTTTATCAACTTTTCCAGCAACATTTGCTACCGAAGTTAAAGTTCCTGCCGTATCAAAAAAATCTATGAATAATAATGTAAATATTACCGTAGACATTCCCGCAGTAAATGCAGCTGTAAGATCAAAATCAAATAGATAAGTCATTGGAGGAATACTTCCAACAACCCCATTAAATTTTGCAAGCCCAGTTGCCCAAGCAATAATACTAAATACAACTATTCCAATAATGATATTTCCTTTTATATTTAATTTTTCCATAACTATCATTGAAACAAAAGCAAGACAGGCAAGTAAAATTAAAGGATTTTTCATATCACCTATTGTGACAAGAGTTACTGGATGATCAGCAACTACACCCATAATTTCTAAACCAATAATAGCTAAAAATAACCCAATACCTGCACCTATCCCAAGTTTTAAACTTTTTGGAATAGAGTTAATTAACCAAGCCCTAATAGGTGTTAATGAAATGATTAAGAATAAAACACCAGCAACAAGTACTGCGCCCAATGCTGCTTGTGGCGTGTAACCCATTCCACCAACAACTCCAAACGCAACAAAGGCATTAATCCCCATGCCCGGAGCCAAACCTATTGGCCATGTTTTTCCATAAAATGCCATTATGAAACATGCAAGTGCTGTTGCAACGATTGTTGCTGTGAAAACTGCTCCAAAATCAAAGAAACCTTTTTCTGGTCCAGCAAATTCACCTGATAGTATAAATGGATTCAAAAACATAATATAAGCCATTGTCAAAAACGTCGTGACACCAGCTACGACTTCTGTTTTAAAATCAGTCTTGTGTTTTTTATAGTCGAAATATTTTTCTAACATTGATTCTCCTAAGATTAAGTCTCATTATTATTAGATAATTAAGCTGAATACTCTTAAAAATATAAGCTTATCAACATGATTCAACTCATAAGTTTATATTTATGCTATATTTTGAGTGTTATCATTCAACTATGCAAAAATTAAAATTTATTTTTATAAGTTTATTTTTTTTGACCCTGGCTACTGGCTGTCAAACAATCAAAAATAAAACAGACGCAATTGTTGAAAAAGAAAATGCTAAGTTAAGTGAGTACATTGGAAAAACTTCAAGTAATTTACAAATGGATTTAGGTAAACCAGATGAAGATTTTAAAAATGGTAAGGGTAATTTAGAGCTTCTTTACAATACCAAAAAATATGGAATACTTTGTGAAAGAAGATTTGAAGTAGATTCTAATTCCATTGTGATTGGCTTTGTTTCAAATGGCTGTTTTTAATGACCAGAAACTAAATTTTTTCAGAAATTTTTAATGCGAAGGCATAATCAAGTGCAATTTCTTCTATAGCACCATCTCTACCAGATTTACCACCATGACCTGCATTCATTTCAGTTTTTAAAAGTAATAAATTGTTATCAGTTTTATACTCTCTAAGCTTTGCAGTGAACTTTGCAGGCTCATCAAATAAAACCCTATTGTCACTTAAGCTAGTTGTGATTAACATATGAGGATAATCCATTTTTTTTATATTGTTATAAGGAGCATAGGAATAAATATAATCAAAGTGATCTTTATTATCTTTTGCATTTCCAAACTCATCAAATTCACCAACCGTTAAAGGTAAAGAATGATCTAAGTTGGTTGTTAAAGAGTCAACAAATGGTACTGCCATTATTATTCCTAAAAATAATTCTGGTGCTTGATTAACGACTGCCCCCATAAGAAGACCCCCAGCAGAACCACCCATACCAATTATTTTATTTTTTGAGGTATATTTATTTTCAATTAAATATTTTGCAGAAGCAATATAATCTTCAAAAGTATTTTTTTTATTAAGTAGTTTCCCTTCTTTCCACCATTTCATTCCTCTTTCCATTCCACCTCTAATATGAGCTGTGACCCAAACAATATCTCTATTTATTAAACTTAATCTTGTAGTTGAAAAACCAGGACTCATTGAACTTCCGTATGAACCGTAGCCATAGAGCAATAAATGTGCGGTTCCATCCAGTTGGGTATTTTTATGTCTTGTAATTGTAAGAGGAACCAACCTTCCATCATGAGACTTACAATCTACTCTTTCAACAATGTAATCGTCAGGATTGTGACCAGAGGGAATCTCTTGTTCTTTAACCAATTTTTTTTCTTTTGTACTAAGATTGTAAGAATAAACTCTAGATTGGGTTTTTGGCGAGGAATAGCTTAAATAAATCTCATCTGTACACTTATCCCTTTGTAGTAAAGAAGCACCAGGGACGTATACAGCTTCATCTGAAAAAATTAATTCTTCTTCTTTTTTAGTTGTTATGTTTTTTACAAACAATTTATCTAAAGCATTTGAGGTCTCAGACCTTATGATCCAATTTTTTAAAAATGTTAAACCTCCAATTAAAACCTCATCCTTTGCAGCTATAAACGTTTTCCAATCTGGTTTTTCCAAGCTATCACTAATGTCTATTTTAAAATCTACTGCATTTTCATTTGTGTGGTTATAAAATTTTCTATCCCAAGAATTAACAGAATAAAGTATTCCTCTTTGTTTTTTTTTTACTAATTTAGGTTTTGGTTCCTTTTCATTAACACTAAAGTAATATTGTTCCGAAGTATTATGATCCGAGGAGTTAATAAAAAAATATTTATCATCTGAACTGAGATCAATTCCAACTGTAAAGGCTTCACTTTTTTCTTCAAAAATTAATTGATCCTCTTTAACACTTGCCCCTATCTTATGCCTATAAATTTTTCTTGGTCTGTGATTTTCATCTAGCTTTGAGTAAAAAATATATTGATCATCTAAACTAAAAATTATGCTTCCTGATGTTTCTTCAATTTTTTCAGTAACTAATTTTTTTGTATTTATATCTCTAATATATATTGTGTAGTATTCAGAGCCTTTGGTGTCTAAAGAGTATCCTAAATATTTATCATTAAAACTAACCTCAAGGTCACCAACACCAAAATATTCAACATCAAGTTTCTCTTTTTCTTCATCGCCATTCCAAATTTCTTCAATGTTATTAGTGCCAATTTTTTTTCTCAATTTGATAGAATAATTTCCTTGGACTGTCGTTTTTGTCCAATATTCATAATTAAAATCTTTAAAAGGCAGAGATTCGTCGTCTAGCTTAATTCTTCCCTTAATTTCATTAAATAGTTCTTTTTGAACATTTTTAATATTTGATAAATGAAAATCTGTGTAGGAATTTTCTTCTTCTAAGTACTTTCTAACTTCAGGATTTAATTTTTTACTATCTTTTAAAACTTCCAAGATATCATCTTGATGTATCCAGCTATAATTATCTTCCCAGCTCGAATTGTGACATGTTTTTATTTCTGATTTTTTTTTAAGTTGTGGTATTTTCATGAATACAAATTAAATATATGAATATAGTCATTTATACACTAGTTATTTTGGGAATTATTTACTTTTTATTAAGATTATTAGCCAACACATCATCTAAAAAAATATCAAAACATTCAAGAAAGTTAATTTTTATTGGATCAATAATCTTAGCCTTTGTACTTACTGTGGGAGGCAAGTTTTTACTTAGTATACCTTTAGCATTGCTAAGTGTAGCTATAGTTAAGTTAAAAGGGTTTTCAATCATTCAATTAATAAGTTTGTTTAGGCTAATTCAAACGCTTAAAAGATCTGGAAGGTTTTCATTTAATCAAAATCAAAATATCAAAAACTCATCCACATTATCTTTAGAGGAGGCTTATAAAATTTTAAACCTTGATAAAAATAAAAAAAATACGAAAGATGATATAAATAAAGCTTATATTAAAATTCAAAAAAAGATTCATCCAGATGTGTCACCAGAAACTGCAAGGCTATCTGCAATTGTTAATGAAGCTAAAGAAGTTGTATTAAAAAATATTTCTTAACCTAAGATTTGATTTAATTGTTCAAAGATTTTATTTGGATTAATTCTGTCTTTTCCAAGAGTATTGTGCATAACAGTACTTTCTCCATCTGGAATAATTGGGTACATCCTTGGACTGTAATTTCCATAAAGCAATGGTGTGTCCGCCATTAAAACAATTGTTTTTATTCCTAATCCGGAAGAAAGATGACTAAAGCTGGAATCATTACAAATAGAAATATCGCAATTTTTTATTATTGGTAATATTTCAGTTAAACTTAGATCGTCTAATGCATGACACTCATTTTTAAATTCTGTATCAAGTATTTCTTTTAAAATTTTTTGTTCTTGATTGTCTTTTCCAGTCGCCAGAAAAAATTTACATCTATACTTTTTAGTGATTAAGCGCATAAGCTTTATAAAAATTATTGCAGGAATTCGTTTCGTTACTCCTGAGCCACCTATGCCGAGTAAAATATTTTTTTCATCATTATTAATTTTATACTTAGACCTCACTTCTTGAACAGATTGATTATTAATTGAAATTTTTGGGTCACTCTCAACATTTAGACATAAGTTTTTTTTCAAAAGCTCTTTTGCAGCCCCAATAACATGCTGTTCTTTTTTCTTCAATAAAGGGTATTGGTGAATATCTTTAATCCCAGCAATTTTCGCTATCAAATTAAATCTAAAAGATGAATTAAAAATAAAAACTTTGTCAAAACTATGCTGCTTAAGATCCATTACTAAATTGTAGAAACCAGACAGTCCATCGTGTCTTCCATTCTTTAGCCTGTTGTTCCGTTCAAGAATAATTATTTGATTAATAATATTATTATCTTTTAAAAATTGTTTTGCTTTTGAACTTTCTTTAACAAGAATACTGACAGGTGTGTTAAACATTTTAGAAATTGCTTCTATAAATGGTAGATAGATAATCATATCACCAATCCCCATTTTATTTTGTATAACTAAAATTTTCATTCAATACTTTATCATCTTTACTAATTTTTAAATTTATATAAGTTACCAAAAATGAATAAAATTAAAGGCATTTATGCAGCATCAATGTCTGTATTTAATAGTGACTTAAGCTTAAATATTGAGAAAACAATCAATCATGCAGAAAAAATAATTGACCAAGGCTGTCATGGAGTTGCTATTTTTGGAAGCACTGGACAAGCTCAGCTTATTTCTATTAGTGAGAAAATCAGTTTACTGAATCAGTTATCAAAAAGTAAATACAAAGATAAATGTTTAATTGGAACTGGACTTAATTCTTTAAATGAAACTATTAATCTGATGAGTGTGGCCTCATCTTTAAATTTTAATGATTTTTTGATCATGCCCCCTGCGTATTATAAATATGGCGATAAAGAAGTGGTAGAGTTTTATTCAAGATTAGTTGAAGCAATGCCAAATAGTAGAATTATTTTATATAATTTTGAAAAACTCTGTGGATATAAATTTAGTATTGAATGTGTTGAGGGGCTTGTTAAAAAATTTCCAAAGCAAATAGTTGGGGTTAAAGATAGTTCATATAATCTTTATGAGCATCTAAAAATAGACAACTTCACTGTTTTACCGGGAGCAGAGTCAAAGCTATTAAAAGGTTTAGAGTTGGGTTGTGCTGGGGTTATTACTGCAACATGTAATGTAACGGCAAGCTTGTCCAGAAAAGTTTATGATGACTTTATTGAAAAAAAGCAACAAACAACAAATGAAATGCTATGTAATATTAGAAATACTTTTGAAAAATTTAATTTAATATCTGGATTGCATTCTTTTATGTCTGATCAGGATAAAATTTATAAAAATGTTCTGCCTCCAGTCAGTCTTTTAAGTGAGAAGAATAAACAACAATTAATAGAAGACCTTAATAAATTAAATTTTACCTTAAATTCTCTGAAGATAGCCTAAATCTAGGTTATATGTTTTTTAATATTATCTGTAAAAAAATTATATAAGAGACTGTATTTATCAATAATATGTTGATAAATCTTAAGTTCATCAAATATGAAAAAAATAAAAAAAAATTCTTCAAAAAAAATACCTTTAAAAAATAAGAAGGTAAAAAGACTGTTAAATAAAATAAAAAAAAATTCTTTAAAAAAAATACCTTTAAAGAATAAGAAGATAAAAAAATTATTAAATAAAATAAAAAAAAATTCTTTAAAAAAAATACCTTTAAAGAATAAGAAGATAAAAAAATTATTAAATAAAATAAAAAAAAACTCTCTAAAGATAAAGAAAAATAATAAAAAAATTAATATAAAAAAAAAAGAGAGCCTGATATCAAAAATTATTAAGCTTCAACATTCATTAAGACCAGAATTTAATTTTAAAATAAATTTTAACCTGGAAAAATATATTCAAGCCTTTTTTGATAAGATTGCAAATACAATCCAAGATTATAAACTGTTAAAAGAAGAAGATCAAAAAAAAAGAAAAATAGAAGAAATTGAAAAAAAAGAAAAAGAAAAAATATTAATACAAAAAAAACAATTACAAGAAGAGGAGCTTCAAACCAGGCTTAAAGAAAAAGCTTTGAAAGAAGAGATTAAATTAGAAAAAGAAAGAGCAAAAGATATAAAATTATTCTTACGTAAAGAGCAAGCCTTAATTAGAATTGAACAGGCGGGAAGACAAAAACAGTTTTTAAGACAGCTACAACTAGAAAAACAAATTGAAAAATTTAGAATAAGAGAAGTTAAAGAGCTTGAGAAGCTAGAAAAAATCTCTTTAAAAGAAAAAAGAGATGATTATGCGGGGCTTCAGGAAAGAATTGAAAAATTAAAAGACAAATATAGAATTATAAGAGATCAAAAAATTAGAGAAAGGGTAGAAGCCTTGGGTGTTAAAATCCAAGGAGATGAAGATAGAGAAACTTTATTACAAAAAGAAAAAGATTATAAAATTGCAAGACAGAAAATTGAACTTTCACTAGAAAGCTTTTATAGAAGCGCAAGCAGTTTAGTATTTCAACTTAATAAACGTCATGTTACTCGACATATGTCTATTTTTAGATGCATAGATCGAAGATTTGAAACGGGAGAAATTTTTATTAAGTGGGATGAAGCAGCTGATGAGGAATGGCTACTTTTAATATATATAAAAAACAATTCACCAGATGAAGGAATAGTCATAGAAGACAAAACAAATCCTGAAAAAAACTCTTCATATGATTTCAAATCAAATGAAATATTTAAAGCCTCAGATTTTATGGTTGACTCGTTAACTCAGTTAATCTCAAGGAAAAGAGCGAAAAAAGATTAGATTAAATACTTTCTTCTCTAATTAATCTTTCAATTTCAGGTATCAGCTCACCACTCTTAAATGATGGGTGGAATCTCAATGCTCTTTCTATACTTTTAATAGCCTTTTCATATTTTTGAAGTTTTATAAAAATTCTTGCTTGTCCTGATAATGCCCCAAAGTGTCTGGGCTCTATGTTTAAAACTTTATCAATATCATCTAGAGAATTTGCAAATTGGCTCATTAAAAAATAGACCGTTGCTCTTTTATTCCAAGCTTCAGACCATTTAGGGTCAGTAACTATAATATTATCAAAAACTCTCAGTGCATAATTGTAGTTTCCATATTGCATCAGCTCTGTTCCAAATTCTAGTCTCTCAGTTAATTTATTATTATTTGGATGCTCATTCCAAATAGACCAAATTTTTTCTTCTAATATTTCTGCACTTTTTGAATTATTAACCTTTTCAAGTTGGCTGAATAGATTATTTAATGTTTTTTTTTGAGATGATTGCGCTGAAAAAAAAAAACTGCTTATGCATAAAAATATTAAAAGAATTTTACCCAATTTCATAATAAAAATATAATTTAATTATTACTTACTCACAATAGTTAAAATCTATTTAGAAAGTTGTTTTCTATTTTTTAAATACAAAAAGAAAGCAATAATTTCATAAGATAGTGAAAATAAAGTAAAAATTATAGGTGCTTTAAAAAAAGTATAAAGAAATTTATATTTAGGAATTTTTTTCCAAACTAATAAAAAAGCTTCTGCACCACTAATTACGTTCTCCCCATCTTTAATATGCAGTCTTCGCAAAAGAGCTTTATCATTTTTTTGAGTTTCCATTTCAGCAGATTTATTATTTGTAATATCAACCCATTCTATATCTTTAACATCTTGTTTTTTATATAAATTTATTTCTGCTCGACAAATATTACATGAATTATTAAAATAGACCTTCACAGTTTATTTTTTTTCCTTCCAGGCAGTCATTCCACCAGTCATATTTTTTACATTTTTTAATCCCATATCCTGCATTGTTTTTGTTGCAAGAGTACTTTGACCGCCAAGGCCACAAAATACAATGTATTCTTTATCTGGATTATTTTTAAACATTTCATTCTCTAAGGGACTGCCGTCTGCAAGATAAAATTCCAATAAACCCCTTTCTAAACTAACTGCATTACCTATCGTTTCTACCTCGAAACTACTTTTATCTCTAACATCTATAAATTGAACATTTGGATCATTTAATTTCTTTTTAGCTTCATCTATGGTGATATTCGTTATTTCATTAGAAACATTCATTAATTCGTCAAATTTTTTCATTTTATTATCCTTTATTTATTAATTAGTAAAATTAACCAGAATTAGTTACTTTGTATATGTGCGAAATACACCAATTGAAAAAATAATTATAACTACTATTTAATTAATATGACTGACTTTTTTAACAAAACAGACCTAACGAGAAATGATGCAGAAAAAATTATTTCTGAAACTTTGAACAATTGTGATGATGGTGAACTTTATTTAGAGAATTCAAAGAGTGAGTCCATTGTTCTGGATGATGATAAAATTAAAAGCTCCACTTATAGCTCTGATTTAGGCTATGGCTTAAGAGCTGTAACTGGTGAAGTTGTTGCTTATTCTCATTCAAATGAAATTTCAAAAAATTCATTAAAACAATCGGCTGATAATTTAAGCTCAACCTTGAAATCAAAAAAAGGTGTTTATAATCATGAGATATCTAAGACAAATGAGAAATTTTATAAAAATGTTAACCCCATAGAAGAAAAATCACTTCAATCAAAATTAGAACTTTTAAAAGAAGTTAATAATTATACGAGAGCAAAAGGTGGAATTGTTCGGCAGGTTACAGCTAGTTTTGCTGGAGAACATAAGTCTATAGAAATAATTAGATCAGGTGGTGAAGTATTAACTGATGTTAGACCTTTAATTCGCTTTAATGTTTCGGTGATGCTTGAAAAAGATGGAAAAAAAGAAACTGGAGTTTATGGAATTGGTGGAAGACAATCATATGATGAATATCTGAAAGATAATAATTGGAAAAAAGTTTGTGACGAAGCATTCAGAATTGCCTCAGTAAACTTAGATAGTAAACCTGCACCAGCTGGAGAAATGAAAGTTGTTTTAGGATCAGGTTGGCCAGCAATACTTATCCATGAAGCTATAGGACATGGCCTTGAAGGTGATTTTAATAGAAAAAAAACATCTGCTTTTCACAACCTCATGGGACAAAGAGTTGCAAGCGAAGGTGTAACAATTGTTGATGATGGAACACTTCACAATAGAAGAGGAAGCTTAACGATTGATGATGAGGGTACCCCCACAGAGAAAACTGTTTTAATTGAAAACGGTATATTAAAAAATTTTATGCAAGATCGACTAAATGCGAGATTAATGAATACAAGATCAACAGGTAGTGGAAGACGAGAAAGTTACAAGCATGTTGTTCTCCCAAGAATGAGAAACACTATGATGTTAAATGGAAAATATTCTCAAGAAGAGATGATTAAATCAGTTGATAAAGGAATATTTGCAGTAAGTTTTGGAGGTGGGCAAGTTGATATTACTTCAGGAAAATTTGTATTTAACTGTACTGAAGCTTATGAAATTATTAATGGAAAAATAGAATCACCTATTAAAGGAGCAACATTAATTGGTGACGGTCCCTCAATTTTAAAAGAGGTTTCATTAGTTGGAAATAACATGATGCTTGATCCAGGTATTGGAACATGTGGAAAAGCAGGACAAGGTGTGCCAGTTGGAGTTGCTCAGCCCTCAATTTTGATTGATAAAATGACCGTAGGTGGAACTCAATTATAAATCATATGGTCAAAGATCAAGATTATTTAAAAAAAACAGCATCTTTTTGCATAGATTTAGCAAAAAAACTAGGAGCAACAAATTCAAGTGCTGCTGTAATGCATTCTATTTCTGAAACAGTAAACTTTAGGAATAAAAAATTAGATGAATCTGATAGGTCAGACAGCCTAGGTCTTAGTCTTACGACCTATATTGATAAAAAAAAATCAAGTATTTCTTCTTCAAATCTTACTGAAGAAAACATTAAAACATTGGTAGAAAGATGTATTGAGACAACAAAAATTACCCCAGAAGATGAGCATAATTCATTGCCAGATAAAGATTTACTAGCTAATAAAATTAATGATTTAAATTTATATGATGACGATCACATAGAAAATGATGAAAAAATTGAATATTTAAAAGAAGTAGAAGAGGCAGCATTTCAAAAAAAAAAAATTATTAATACAGAAACTGGTTTCTCCGAGTCAAAATCAAATTTTATATTAGCAAGTAGTGATGGCTTTTTAAATGGCTATAAGTCTTCTTCTTTTTCAGCATCGTGTGTTGCAGTAGCAAAAGATTCTAATAATAAAATGGAAAGAGATTATGAATTTACCAGCACTTGTCATCTAAATGATATGTTAAAGCCAAGCCAAATTGGTGAAATAGCTGCAAAAAAAACATTACAAAAATTAGATCCAAGAAAAATAGAAAGTGAAAAAATTAGTATTGTTTTTGATAGAAGAATTTCAAAAGGAATGTTGAGTGTTTTTGCAAGTGCAATATCTGCTTCATCCATTGCGAGAGGTACGTCTTTTTTAAAAGATACAATTAATGAAGAAATATTTACATCTTCAATAAATATTTTTGATAAACCCAATATAGTTAAAGGATTAGGATCAAGATATTTTGATTCTGAAGGAGTAAAAACTGATGAATTAAAATTAGTAGATCAAGGTACTTTAAAACATTATTTAGTAGATACTTATAATGGGAAAAAGCTAAACCTTAAGTCAAATGGCAGAAGTGGTGGAACAAGTAATCTGTATTTTGAAAAAGGCTCTATTTCATACAAAGAGTTATTAAAATTAAATCAAAGAACTTTATACATTACAGAAACAATCGGTCATGGAAGCAATTTAGTTACTGGAGATTATTCTGTGGGTGCCACAGGCTTTATGGTTGAAAATGGAGTGTTTAAATATCCAGTAAGTGAAATAACTATTGCTGGAAATTTTAAAGACATATTCAAAAATATTACTTTGGCTGACGATCTTGAGTTTAAATATTCTACAAATGCTCCTACCATGTTAATAGAAGGCATGGTGGTTGCAGGTAAATGAAGAACTTTTGTATTATTGGTTCTGGCATTTCCGGTGCAACAATTGCAAACTCCCTAAGTAAAAAATATTCATTAGATGTTTATGATAAGGCAAGAGGGGCTGGAGGAAGATCATCTAATAAAAAGCTTAATAAGAATGAAAGTTTTGACCATGGTACTCAGTATATTTCACCAAAAAGTATCCAATTTAAAAGATTTATAAAAGATTTAATTAATAAAAAAATTGTCAAAAATTGGCTAGGGAGACATGTATTTTTAAATATAGATAAAAAAGAAGATAAAAAACATATTAAGATAATTGGTAAAAAAGGTAATAATGCAATTAGCAAATATTTATTAAAAAATATTAACTGTAATTTTAATAGTGAGGTTATTAAAATTGCTAATAAGAAAAATGTTTGGGAAATATCTTTTTCAGATGGATCAATAAAATTGTATAAATCTTTAATATTAACCTGTCCATTCCCTCAATTAAAAAAACTTTCAAAAAAATATATTAAACATTCATTTATCAATAAAAGAATTAAAATGGATGCGAATATAACCGTCATGATGACTACAAAAAAAAGTAAACTTAATGTTAGTAGTTAT
>Ga0307998_1000834_pt1 | contig 17067 bp, 15 predicted proteins | sample Davwhametageno37_FD_203147 | JGI IMG/M metagenome (GOLD analysis project Ga0307998, IMG submission 203147) | Marine microbial communities from Davis Island wharf, Antarctic Ocean - #37 | ecosystem: Environmental > Aquatic > Marine > Unclassified | place: Antarctic Ocean: Davis Island wharf... | reverse complement strand
AGGTGGTGCTGGTATCGGGCGCCGGCAGCGGCATCGGCAAGGCCATCGCCTTCCTGTTTGCGCGACTTGGCGCCACGGTTGCCCTTTGCGGGCGCAAGGCCGACAAGCTTGAGGACTGCGCCGAAAAACTGCGGGCGCTTTCGGGCCGCGAGGTGTTCATCTACCCCATGACGATCCGCGACCCCGAGCAGGTGGACGCCCTGCTGGCCGCGGTCTGGGAGCGTTTCGGTGGCATCGACGTGCTGGTCAACAATGCTGGCGGCCAGTTCGCCGCCCATGCGATGGACTTCACCGTCAAAGGCTGGAACGCCGTGATCGACACCAACCTGAACGGCACCTGGTACATGATGCAAGGTGCGGCCAAGCGTTGGGTGGAGCAGGGTCGGCCCGGCAACATCGTCAACATCACCGCCGCCATCGACCGCGGCCTCACAGGCATGGCGCACACCACCGCTTCGCGCGCCGGCGTGATCGCGCTGTCGCGCACGCTGGCCATCGAGTGGGCCGAACACGGCATCCGCCTCAACTGCATCGGCGCCGGAGCCATCGAAAGCAACGGCTTCAACAATTACCGGGAAGAAAACGTTGCCACCTTTTATTCCTGCAACCCGATGAAACGCGCCGGCGACGTGCAGGACATCGCCGAAGCGGTGGTGTACCTGGCGGGGCCATCCGGCAAATTCATCACCGGCGAGGTGCTCAATGTCGAGGGCGGAATGCTGTTGTGGGGTGAGTTCTGGCCTGCCGGCAAGCCGGACTATTTCAAAGTGGAACCCACTTGAGCGCGCAAGACCCTTCTGCGCCGGCAAGTTACTTCCACGGGCCGTTTCAGCAGCTCGTGGGATACGACATCCTGCACAACGAGCGCGGCCTGTATTTCCAGCTGCCGATCCGGCGCGACCACCTCAACCCCCACGGCGTGCTGCACGGCGGCGTGCCCTTGACTTTACTCGATGCGGTCGGGGGCAGATCGCTGATTGACCGGCCCATCCCTGGCAGCGGCCAGCTTATACAGTCGTCCGTGACGGTCACGCTCACCGTGGATTTCATGCGTGCGGTCAACGCGGGGATTCTATTTGCATCGGCAACGCCAGACCACATCGGCAAGACACTGGCCTACGTCTCCGTGAAAGTAACGCTCGATGCACTCGACGGTGACATCGTTTCGCGCGGCATCGGCACCTACCGCATCTATACCAAGTCGCTGGTCAAAAGCATCTGATCGGTGACGCCCTCGCCCAGCACCTGGCCGGGCCCCGGCGGCGGGAGTTCGACTTCGATCATTTCCAGGGGCGACTCTGCGCATAAGGCGCGGGAGCGCCGGTGCGCATCAGAAGGCAGTACGAACTTTCTTTCAGCCAATCCCGTCATGAAAAGCCGTTGATTGGCCGCTCCCTGAATTTGGGTGCCTCCCTTGGTTGGAAATTCTGTTGCTTGTGCAAGAACGCCGACCGCAGGGAACCGGCCGACGCCCCGAAGGTTTCCGCCAGCAAGGTTTGCGGTTGGAGGGGATTAGTTGGCGGTGTACCCGCCATCGACCACCAGTTCCGCGCCGTGCACAAAGGACGATTCGTCGGACGCGAGGAAGAGCACCGCCTGCGACACCTCGATCGGCTTGGCGGGACGTTTGAGCAGCGTCGGCCCGAGAACGGCCGCACGCATCTCCGGGGTGGACAGCAGATCCTTCGTCATGGCCGTCTCGATCACACCCGGATGCACCGAGTTGACGCGGATGTTGAAGGGCGCCAGGTCCACCGCGCAGGACTTGGTGAACAGGCGGACCGCCCCCTTCGAGGCCTCATAAGCACTGGCGCTGGGGGCGCCGACCAGGCCGTAAATCGACGAGATGTTGATGATGTTGCCCCCACCGTTCCTTTGCATGGCCGGGATCACGGCGCGCGTGCCGATGAAGACGCCGCGCACGTTGACGTCGAAGATGCGATCCCACTCCTCGCTGGTGGTGTCCTGCACGGGCTTGAGGATCAGGATGCCGGCATTGTTGATCAGGACGTCGATGCGGCCCGCGCGTTCGACGATCCGGCTCACCGCGGCGTTCCAGTCCGCTTCCTTCGTGACGTTGAGCGAAATGAAATCGGCCTTGCCGCCATTTTTTCGAATACCGTCCACCGTGGCCTGGCCTTTGGCCGCATCCATGTCGGCAACAAACACCCAGGCACCCTGCGAGGCGAGCAATTCGCAGTGCGACTGCCCCATGCCCATGGCGCCGCCGGTGACGAGAATGACTTTGTCCTGTACACGTTTCATGATCTCTACTTGGTTGATATGGCGAAAATGCCTTACTGCAACTTGAAACCCTGGTAGCCCTGGTTCTTGACCTCGCTGAGCCGATGCCGGTAGGCACCGAGACCGGCCATGTAGAAGTACACGGTGGTGGTCTTGCCGGGGATGTCCGCGGTCAGCTCGCCCGGAATCCACAGCGGCAATTGTTCTGATGTGATCAATTCGCTCATTGGTTCCCTCGCTTCGGTTGCGACAGCTACTTACTGTCTCACCTTTGTGAATCTTGCCTTTGGTCATGCATCAGCCTCCGGCACCCGGACGCCGTGGCGCTCGGGTGGCGTCGCGCGACACCGCTCAATGCACATGCTCATCAGGCGGCGGCAGGATCGCCGGCTCGCGGTGGATCTGTTCGATCTGGCGCTGCAGGAACTGCAGGTCGCGCCACGCGTCATTTTGCTCCTCGCCATCTTGCGGCAGCCAGCGCGCACGCACATAGCCGAAGCGGTCGATCAGCAGCTCCATGTGCGGCGGGACCTCCCCCAGCACGGTCTTGCCGGCGTTGCCCAGCGTGCGCCTGAACAACAAGTAGGCAGCCGCTGCCTCCTGCGCCCCGTCCGTCACCAGCGGAAACGGCAACCGAACGGACGGCGGCTTCGTTCCCGGCAGCGCGATGGACAGCACCTCCGTGTCGCGCGCTCTTAGCTGAGGATAAGCACTCGCCAGTTTGCCGAGGCGCTGCTCCGAAAAGGGCAAGGAGTAAAAAACCAGCAACACGGCCTTGTTCTCCCTCTCTTCATTGAGCAGCGGCGTGGGGTTGGACTGGCAGATCCCCGACTCCCGCGACACAGCCTTGCTCTCCTTGTTCTCCCGGTAAGTCTTGAGCGAACCCGTTTGCTCGAACTGATCCACGAAGTCGAAGTCGGGTGGGCCGAGCCAGGGCTGGCCGGGCACGATCTGTGGCGTCAGGATGCGGGCCTGAAACCCGGCGGAGAAGGCGCGCAGGAAGTTCACGACGTCCCAGCGCTGCTCGGGCGTCATCTCCTGGGCGAAGCCGGGCATGGCGGTTTGCGGCTTGCCGTGGGTCAGCCACCAGAACAGGTCGCCGGCCGTGTGCAGCGCTGTATGCGGCTCGGTGAGGTCCACAGGCTTGGCGGGCAGGCGGGCCGCCAGCGGCCCGTCCCCCTTGCCTCCCGCACCGTGGCAGCTGATGCAGTGCCGGGAGAACAGCGCCGCACCGCGCGCCACCGACACCGCGTTGTAGCTGATATCGGTGCGCCGGTAGGTGTCGGGGTAGGCAGGCACCGACAGCGTGTGCAGCCCAAAGACCAGCCCCGCGACAGTTGCCAGCGCGGCAGCCCCCAGACGGATACGGCGCCCCCCCGGGGTCACATTGCCGCCAGCGCCCGACCAGGCGGTATGCCACAGCACGGCCAGCCCCCCGAGCGCCAGCAGTGCGGCCCCCGCGACCTTGAGCGCCACCCCCTTCTGGCCCCAGTTGGCCGCGATCGACAAGCGAAACGGCAGCGGCCAGACCATCTGGTCATGGGCCGCGGGCAGCGTGCCAGTCAGCCCGGCCGCAAAAACAAGGATCAGCATCACGATGCCGAGCTCAACCCTGAGCAGACCAGCCACCGCGCGCCACACGCCGCCCTGCCCGTGCGCGCCGCTGCCCAGGCGGGGCATCCAGACCCAGCGAATCCGCGCCGCCAACAGCAGCACCAGCGCCAGCAGCACCAGCTTGGCCAGCACCTGCAGGCCGAACGGGGTGCTCAGCAAGGGCGCGAAGCTGCGTTCGATCACCGTCATCAGGCCGCCCAAGAGGTCATCGCTGCGGGCCGGCCAACGCGTGGGTGCGCCAAACTGCAAATAGGTGATGAGCAGGCCGGAGGCAACGATCAGGGCCACACAAATGGTGGCCAGCAGCGAGAAGCGGCGCAGCAGCAAGGCAAACATCGGGCGCCAAAGGGGATCGTGTCCGCTGGCCGCCAGGTACACGCCGTAGGCCAGTGCCGGCAGCGCGCCGGCCCAGGCGCCTGCTGCCAGCAGGTGCAGCGCATGGCCGGTTCCTGCCAGCCAGACCGGCTCGGTCGCGGCACCGTGCCCGGAAAATGCGGCGCTCGCATTCATCGCCACCGCCAGGCCCAGCAGCGCCACCGTGACGGCCCGCTCACCGAACCGGGTGAACAGGGGTTCGCGTGCGAGCAAGAGCAGCAGCATGAGCAAGGCGATGGCCTGCCGCACCTGCCAGACCGCGCCGTAGCGGGTCCGCTCCAGCAGCCGCAGCCATTCGGCCCCTTCAAAGACGGCTTCGCCGCGGCCGCTGACCGAGGCCGCCTGCAGCATCAGCAGACCGACAGCGGCGACCAGCGACAGGGCCAACAACCAGGGCGCGACCGCCATGACAACACGTCGCCAACGTGTGGCCGCCGGGCTGGTGTGATCTGCAGGAGCCAGCAGCAGCAGCGCAAAGCCGCCGAGCAGCACCACGCCGCTGGTCAGCTGCAGCCAGCGCAGCATGGTGCCGAGCCATTCCATCTACTTGCCGGCGCCGCCGCTCTCGACGCTGAAGGTATAGCCATAGTCGACGGTGTGGCCATCGACCGAGAGCACCCGGTATTTCACGGTATAGGCACCCGGCACGAGCACGGGCAAGGGCAGGACCAGCAGTTTGGGGTCGTCCTTGTCCACCTGGGCCTTCGACGTTGCGACCGGACCGGCGCCGTCCCTGATCACGCTGATCGTTGCGTACGCGGGCTCCAGCCGCTCGTTGAACCACAGCCGCACCTGCGGCGGCGGCTTCGATAGCGTGGCTCGGCGCGCCGGCTCCGACTTGACCAGCGCCGCATGCGCCCAGGCTGCGCTGGTGCCGGCCAGGGCCAGCACCGCGACGAGACACGAAGCCATCTCGCGCCGGGCGTTCACTCTGCGCGCACCCAGGTTTGCGAGCGCCCTAGCATTGGCACACCGATATAGCCTCGAACCTCGAGCTTCTTGCCCCCGTCGGCGGGCCGCAGACGCAGCCGGTAGGTCGCCCCGTTCTCTGGGTCGAGCACCTCTCCGCCGTCCCACAGCGTGACATCCTCGGCATTGCGCTTGATGCCGCGAATAATCATCATCCCGACCACCGCTTTGTCCTTGCGCTCATCGGTGCATTTCGCGCAGACGGTCGCCGCCATCGGGTCTAGCAGCTTTTCTATGGTGCCACTGATCACGCCAGCCGATTCGCTGATGCGGATCAATGTCTTTACGGTCTTGCCGTCGTCGTCAATCGTCTTCCAGAGCCCGACGGGTGTGTCCTGCGCAAAAGCAGGAACGGCTACCCAAGCAAGTAAAGCGATAGCGAGTGCGCTTTTCAATGTTTTTTCGATTTCCATGAGGTTTTCTTTCATTGTGGGTAATCGGGAAACGACTCCATTGGCCGACGGCGCTATTGCTTTGCTGACTATTTGCACCCGTATCCATTGATCTCAGGGACGATCTGACTGTATGTTTATGGCTTGACCTTGCCCCGATTCGGAACGACCACCACACTTACCTTCTGTACCGATGATTCGATGGTCTTGTGGGATGCATCGGACCAGTACACGCTGATGACGTGCGCGCCCGCTTCGAGCGGCAGGTCAAAAACGTAGCGGTAGCGGTTCTTGCCCACGCGCGCGAGTTCCCTCATCGTCGGCATCAGCGAGGTGCCATCGATGTCAACGTGCAGGTGAACGCCAACGGTCTTGGCGCCCATCGTCATCTGCTCCAGATCGGCGCCGGTCTCGAATTCGACCTTGATGTCGGGGCCGAGCTGCGCCCCGGCAAGCGGCGACACGATGCGCAGCGATGGCAAGGCCTTCACGTCCAGCGCCTCGCCTTTGCGGACACTCCCACTGGCGCCATGGCCATGGTGCGCGTGCTCTCCCGCCACGGCCACCGTTGCGCCCAGCGCCCCGATCAGGGCAGCGAGACAGACCTTGCGAACACCCAGCTTCGATTTCATCGTTGACTCCTTGTATTCTGACCAAGCATGGCAAGCGACCGGGCACGAAAGCTCTGCAAGAACCGTCGGCCCGTCATCCGCTGCGCGCATGCAAGCCTGCACAGCGACTTCCGCTCCTCGGCGGTGCGTGCGCTGACGCACTCGCACTCGCACATGGACACCCGTGGCATTCCTTCGCGCCAACGGTCATTTCTGGGGACGTATCGCGTCTGCCGTTCCCTGGATGAAGGCCTTGATCTTCTCCACCTCGTCCGCGCTCAGTTTGCCCGTGAAGTCAGGCATGCCCCGGCTCATGGCCGGACCCTTGAAGACGAACTTGTCCAGGTTCTCGATATAGGCGGCCCCGATGTAGCCCAGGTTGGGAATGCTGCCGCCGCGGTCAACACCCGGCACGCCGTGGCAAAGCACGCAATTGCTGACATACAGCGCGGTGCCGGCCGGCACCTGGGCCGGGTCGTATTTCACGCCAGCCACCAGCTCTTCCATGCGGTACTTCACGAACTCGGGCATCGGCGCCTTGCCGCCGACCGCGAAGGTATACACCGTGCCCGGTCCCTGCCGGTCGGTGGCGCGTCTGTCCAATCCATATGAGCCGCCCCAGCCTACCGCAATCGACACATACTGCTTGCCGTCCACCAGGTAGGTGGATGGCGCAGCCACCACGCCGGTTCCGGTGGGTGATTCCCAGAGCTTCTCGCCGTTGCGCGCGTTGAAGGCAATGAAGCGGCCGTCGGCCGTGCCTTGGAACACCAGATCGCCCGCGGTGGTCAGCGTGCCGCCGTTCCACGGCGACACATGCTCCTGCGTCCAGGCAGCCTTCTGCTGCACCGGATCCCAGGCGATCAGCCTGCCGAACGGGGCACTCTTGGGTGGCTCGACGTTGGCAAATGTCGCTATGTTCCAGCCCGTGTTGCTTTGCGGTTCGCCCGGACGCACGCCGTTGAACGTCCAGTCCTTGTTGTCCATCAGCGTGAGCGGCACACTCTGCGCCGGCAAGTAGGCCAGCCCGGTCTGCGGGTTGAATGACATCGAATGCCAGTTGTGTGCACCTAAGGCGCTGGGAATGATCTCGCGCGGCCGGTCAGCCACGCGCGCAATGGGCGTTTCGATCGGGCGTCCGTCCTTGTCATAGCCGCTGGCCCAGTTCACGTCAACGAAATTCTTCGCCGAGATGAACTTGCCGTTGGTGCGGTCGATCACGAAGAAGAAGCCGTTCTTCGGCGCATGCAGGATCACCTTGCGCGGCTTGCCGTCAATCTTCAGATCGGCCAGGATCATCGGCTGGGTCGAAGTGAAATCCCAGTTGTCGCCCGGGGTCTGCTGGTAGTGCCAGACGTACTTGCCGGTGTCGGGGTCGAGCGCGACGATGGATGCGAGATAAAGGTTGTCGCCGCCCGCGGGGCTGCGTTTGCTGCGGGCCCAGGGCGAGCCGTTGCCGGTGCCCACATACATCAGGTTGAGCTCGGGGTCGAAGGTCAGGGTGTCCCAGGCGGTGCCGCCACCCCCGGCTTCCCAGTACTTGCCACTGGGATCCCAGGTCTTGGCCGCCTTGGCCATGGACTCATCCTCGAACGGCTTGCTCGGATCGCCCGGTACCGTGAACCAGCGCCATTTCTGGTCACCGGTCTTGGCATCGTAGGCGGTGATGTAGCCGCGCACGCCGTATTCGGCACCACCGTTGCCAATGATGACTTTGCCCTTGAACACGCGCGGCGCACCAGTGATGGTGTAGCTGAACTTGCGATCAATGATGGTGTCTTTTTCCCAGACCTTTTTGCCGCTCGCCGCATCGAGCGCGATCAGGCGGCCGTCGAACGAACCGACATAGACCTTGCCTTCATACAGGGCGACGCCACGGTTGACCACATCGCAGCATCCTTTGTAGCCGATCTCGCGCGGCACCTTGGGATCAAAGGTCCAGATGCGCTTGCCGGTGCGCACATCGATCGCATGAACAATGCTCCACGAGGCGCTGACATACATGATGCCGTCCACCACCAGCGGTGTGGCCTCAACGCCGCGCGTCGATTCGAGGTTGTACGACCAGACCAGTCCCATGTCTTTTACGTTGGCGGTATTGATCTGGTTCAGGCGCGAGAAGCGGGTCTCGGCATAGTCCAGGCCGTAGCTGGGCCAGTCGTTGGTGCGCGCCTCGTTGGCGCGGATGAATGCGCCATCGACCTTCTTGGTCACGGCTGCAATGTGCGCCTTCGAGCCCTTCGCCGCCTCGGCCATGGCAGCCGGCGCTGCCATGGCGAGCAGCGAAACCACTGCGAACATCACGGCGATTGCGGGTCGTTTGGCGGCTTTCCCTTGACGGACGCCACCCACCGTATCGAAGCCATGCTTCATTGTGTCTCCTTTTTTCATGCTGTCTCCTTTTTGGTTTTGAGTCTTGAGGTATGTCCGTGATTCAGGTTCTGCGCCGCGGTCTGGTGAACCGGTACAGGAGCAGCGCCACGCCCATCAAGACCAGCGGAAATGGCAGGTACTTCCAATAATTGCGCACTCCGACCCGAAACGGAAACACCGAATGTTCGGTCTTTCCGGTGGCCGGGTCGGTCGCGCTGAGCAGTCCGATATACCATCCAGCTGCGCTGAAGCGGTGATCCAGCGTGACGGTGCCGCGCGGATAGGTCTTGGCCGGCAGCGCCACGACGGTCTCTGCCGCAATACGGCCCGCGTCACCGAGATCCTCGTAGCGCGCCATGGCCTCTTTCCCGCTGGCATCACGAAGTATCCGGAACTCCACCACGCGTTCGCGCAATGCGGGCTGGATGAAGTCAATCACCATCACCGCACGCCCGACCTCGGGAATGTCCTCGCAGAACTCCTGACTGGCCCGATGCTCGGGCTGGTAGCCGGCAAAATGGGCGTCAGCCGTCCTGCTATTGCCGACACGCAAGACGCACTTGTCGTCCTCCATGCCGACCCCGCCATGAGCCCAAGCGGATGCCGCGGCCACTGCAAGCAGCGCGGAACCCAGTATTCGGATCAAGCGCATCCTCAGTACCCCCCGAACAAGGGGATCATCGGCCCGCTGATTTCAACCGGATAGCGGCGCCCCTTGGCATCAAAGAAGAACAGCATGCCGGCCACCACCGCATCCGGGGACGAAATCATGGTCGTCATGCGCTGCGTCTCCCACATCGCGTCGTCGGCATAGATCACGATCTGCTGTGTTTTACCCGGCTGAATCGGCCCGCCTTCCACGCGCAGCGCGTCGGATGCCACCAGATCGTCCGCATCTCTGGGCTTGACCTGCTGCACCGCTGCATTGATGAAGCGCAGCCCCCCGGATGCAAACTCGCCGATGCTCAAGGGACTGCTCCCGTGATTGGTCACGGTGAGCGCAATGCGAAAGCTTCGTCCAGGGATGCGGTAGCGGGCATCATCCATGCGCACCATCACCGGCGAGGGCTCGCGCTCCAGGACGGCCGTGTCGACCTTGCCGGTCTGCAACGGCGTCGTGATCGGCCAGCGCTCGTTGGCATAGATGTATCCACCAACGATGAGCATCAGCGTGACCAGCAGGACCCCCAGCGCCACCATGCGATCGCGCGCGGTAATCATGTCGTCGGCATTCTCGCCCAGCGCGCTGACCCGCCGGAACCTCGGCATGATCAAGGGTATCTTGGTCAGCCAATAGCCAAACCAGAGCAAACCAAGCGCAATCCACGCCACCGACCAGCCAACGGAATGAGCGAAGCCGTAGGTCTCGAGGTCAAGCTCTTGCCCAAGCAGCGTCTTGATGCTGTTCTGGAAGTCCGCCTGGGTACCCCCGACCTCGACCCACAGGCCGGGCCCGATCATGGGACCGGCGTCCTTGACGTTGACGATCGGATGCAGGTGGTAGCGCCCCGGTGTGCGCGCCTTCAGCGTGACCACGAAATCGTAACGCTCGCCCCGCTTGAACGTTGTGCTGCGGATGCCGGGCGTTCCGTTGATGCGCGTCTCCAGCCGAACGAAGGATGGCCCGGGTACACCGATATTGAGAAAGGCCGAGCCATCCTCGATGGAGGCAACGTGATGGGGCCAGGATTCGGACGGAATGAATCTGCCTTTGACCACCAATATCTCGTTGACGTCGAGCTTGGCCGTCGACAACTCGAGATCAAACCAATGCACGGTGCGCATGCGCAAGGCCGGCTGCTGGGCTTTTTCGCCATGGGCGTATGCCAACTGTGCCGAGAACGCAACCCCTACCACAATCAGCGTCTGAATGACTGCAAACAATTTTGTTATGAATTTCATGATTGTCCCTCGAATTAGACGACTTTCTGCAACCACTTGAGCCTGAAGGCGAGGGAGCCCACCCAGACCCAGAACCAGTACGCCATGACTGTCAAAAAGGCCGCAAACACCGCCGTCAGCGGCGTCACCGCATCACCGAACGTCCTCAAGGTGCTCTCCTCGATGATGCGCACGTATTCCGGCATGGCGGTGCGGATGTACTCGAAGCCCATCACGTCCGCCACGGTCATCAAGGTGCCCTGCATCTCGACGGGAACCATGTACGGCGCAAACAAGGGCCAGTTCAGCGGCCAGAGCAGCAAACCGGAAAGAAAACCCGCGAAGATTCCTGTGAAAAAGAAACTGCGCGTGAGCAGCAAGATGCAATCGATCATCAGACCAATGGCAATATGGGTGGACGGAACCACAAAATTCATCGGAAAACCGGCAAATTCATGGAAATTCAGGTAGCGGCTCACCCACGCCATCAGCGTGAATGCAAGAATGCTCAACGTGCCGCCCAGCGGCAGCCGCACCAAACGCCAGAAGGCATAGCCAAACACGGCAGGGAGCGTGACCATCACCAACGGTGTTATCAGTGGCCAATAGCGCCGGTCCCTCCAGTCCATCCAAAAATCCCAGTCGCCCACAAGCAAAGAAAACTGGAAGCTGAAAATAGCACCCAAAAGGACAACGAGCAGCGGAATGACCACCCAATCCACCTGAGCATCCACGCGCGCCAATTCCTGCGGGCTATCGATGGCTGATGTCGAAATAGACATGAAAAACTTTCAAAAACAAATATATGCAAAGGGGAAAATGCTCACCCCACAACAATCAAGCCGTGGAGCGAGCACACATGAAACCCGCGATCGGAGGGCCTGGACACCCCCCTTTGAATCAATCGGGCGCCATCAATCCTTTATCAACGGGCCGCCAGGAGATCATCCTCAGCGGAAGCCGTCAGCCTCGTAAGTTCAGCCACCCGGGCAAGGATTTGCAAGAGCAGCCCGCCCGCAGCGAATGCAGACCAGCCCAGCAACACAAAGCCCCAGTGAATCGGCGCGGCGAACAGCTCCTCGGCATAGAAGAAAGTGTGCCCCCATTCATTGAAGCCAACGTTGGGCATGATCATGAAAGCGCCGGTCACAATGATCGCGAACGGCACGGAGACGCGCTTGCCAAAGAGAGGAATCCGCGTATGGGCATAGGCAAACGAAATGAAGCCCCAGAAAATCAGCACCGGCACACAGAAATAGAAGAGACCGATGTGAGTGGGCGTGAAATCGGTATCCCGGATCGTGACCTGATGCCAAGCCGCATCCGCCTCCGTGTAGATCGAACCTGTCACGTAAAAGAGTATCCCGAATCCCAATAACTGAGCCATCAACACAAACAAGCGGCGCAACTCTTCGCGCGGCCCGATTTGCGAAAAATCACGCACACGGGTATGCCAGAGGTAGGCGAGAGATCCCGTGCCCACAGTGATGATCAGCAACAACTGCCCATACAGGAGTCGCATCCAATAGGCTTGAAACTCAGGGCTGAAATAATCAAGGCCATAGGTAAAGGCACTGGCCTCCGAGTAGATCCGGTAACCAGTGAACACCACCACGGCACTGAGAATAGCAATAAAGAACTTGGCCCACGGTGCCCCAAGCCTGCCTTGAGCAGCACCCGCCTTCTGAATCGAACTTGTTTTCATCGTCATGTCTCCTGTTGTGCGAAGTAAAAACTGACCATCGCCGGTCCGCATGGCGCGAACTACTTCGCGAACGACTTTGCGCCACCGTCCTGAAAATGGTAGATCGAAGTCTGCGGCGCCACACCTAACTTTCGTTAGGGTGTTTTTCATGGCGCATCTCCATAGACTCGGTCCACACATGAATCGACATAAAGGAGACAAAAAATGTCAGTGACTTCCGCAGCAATGCGTCTTGTAGGCCCCGCCGATCACGTCGGCCAGCCGGAACTAGAGCGCATCTTTGCTGCACAACGCGAGACGGCATTGCGACTTCGCAGGTCAACCGCCGCGCAGCGACTCGACAAGATCGAACGCCTTAAGCGGGCCGTTCTGGCGCGCCAAACCGACATCCAGCGCGCCGGCGCCATGGATTTTGGCAAGCCAGCCGCCGAGGTCGACCTGACCGAGATCCTGCCGGTTGTGGCCGAGGCCAACGACGCACGCCGCCATCTGCGCCGCTGGATGAAGGCGAAGAAGGTTCTGCCAACCCTGCTGATGTTCGGCACCTCGAGCTACGTGCAGTGCGAACCAAAAGGCCGTTGCCTGATCATCTCGCCCTGGAACTATCCGGTCAACCTGACCTTCGGACCGCTGATCTCGGCCATCGCCGCCGGCAACACGGTGATTCTCAAGCCCTCGGAGATGACGCCGCACCTGACGGCGCTCATGGCCGAAATCGTGCGCGAGGTGTTTCCCGAAGACGAGGTGGCGCTGTTCCAGGGCGATGCTTCGGTCTCGCAGGCGCTGCTGGACCTGCCGTTCGACCACATCTTCTTCACCGGCTCACCAGCGATCGGCCGGGTGGTGATGGCGGCGGCGGCCAAGCACCTGACCAGCGTGACGCTGGAGCTGGGCGGCAAGAGTCCGACCATCGTCGATGCCACGGCGGACCTGAAGGCCGCGGCGGCCAACCTGATGTGGTCCAAGTGCACCAACAGTGGCCAGACCTGCATCGCCCCGGACCACGTCTATGTCCACGAATCGGTCAAGGAAACCTTTGTCCAGCACTGCCGTGACGCCTTGGCCAAGGCCTACGGCGAGGGCGACGCAACGCGCAACAGTCCGAACCTGGCGCGGATCGTCAATCCGCGCCACACGCAACGCCTGATCGATCTGATGGACGACTCCGTGCAAAAGGGCGCCCGCGTGCTCGTGGGCGGGCAACACCAGGCCGATCAGAAATTCATTGCACCGTCGCTGATCGACCAGGTCAGCCCCGACGCGAAGATCATGCAAGAGGAAATTTTCGGCCCCTTGCTGCCCGTGATCGCGTACCGTGACCTCGACGAGGTCATCGGCAAAATCAACGCCCAGCCCAAGCCGCTCGCGCTGTACATCTGGACCAAGGATGGCAAGCTTGCCGACAAGGTGCTGCGCGAGACGAGCTCGGGCGGCGCCTGCGTCAACCACAGCGTCGTGCAGTTCCTGCACGGCCGTTTGCCCTTCGGCGGTGTCAACAACTCCGGCCTGGGCAGCGCACACGGGCTCTACGGGTTCAAGGCCTTCAGCCATGAGCGCGCGATCGTCAAGACCTGGCTGTTGCTGGCATCGACCTTCTACCCGCCCTACACCCATCTGTCGCAGCGGCTGATCAACTGGACGCTGCGTCTGGTCTGAGGGTCTCGGTTGCACGGAGGTAGCCCGTGCCACTCTATTTTTATAAATCTCCTGGGACAAGTTTTGAAATTCGATTACATCATCGTAGGCGCCGGGTCGGCCGGCTGTGTGCTGGCAAACCGTTTGAGCGCGGACCCGTCGAACCGCGTTTGCCTGCTCGAGGCGGGGCGGTCCGATGACTCCTCGCTGATCCGCACGCCCATGGGCCTCGTGGGCTTGCTCTCGACCCGCAAGTACAACTGGTATTTTGACACCGAGCCGCAAGCCGAACTCGGGGGCCGTCGCCTGTACTGGCCGCGGGGCAAAACAGTCGGCGGCAGTAGTTCGATCAATGCCATGGTCTACATGCGCGGACACCAGGCTGATTACGACGAATGGGCGGCGGCGGGAAATGCCGGCTGGGCCTACAAGGATCTGCTGCCGATCTTCATGGAACACGAGCACAACGAACGCGGCGCCTCGGCGCATCATGCAACCAATGGACTGCTGAATGTCGCGGATGTGCGCTCGCCAAACCCCCTGTCGCACCTGTTCGTTGAAGCCGCCGTTCAAACTGGCATTACACGCAACATGGACTTCAACGGCGCCCAACAGGAGGGGGCCGGGCCGCACCAGGTAACCCAAAAGAACGGGGAGCGCTGGAGCAGCGCGCGGGCCTTCCTGCACCCTGTCATGGACCGGCCGAACCTGACGGTGCTGACAGGCGCCCATGTCACGCGCATCCTCTTCTCGGGCCGACAGGCCGTGGGGGTCGAGATCGAGCGCAAGGGCGAGCGCCAAAGCATAGAAGCCGAGCGTGAAATCGTTCTGAGCGGCGGTGCGATCAATTCGCCCCAGTTGCTGCTGCTGTCCGGCGTCGGTCCGAAGCAGGATTTGGCACGGCACGGCATCGGCCTCGTGGCCGATCTGCAGGGCGTGGGCCAGAACCTGCAGGACCATCTCGATGTCACGGTGATGATCCGCGACCGCAGCAAGCAAGCCGTTGGCGTGGCGCCCGGCTTTCTGCCAAGAGCGGTTGCCGGTCTCTGGCAATACTGGCGCAAGCGCGAAGGCTTCCTGTCCAGCAATGTGGCCGAGACCGGCGGCTTCGCCAAGCTCTCGCCGCAATCGGAGTTGCCGGAAGTGCAGTTCCACTTCCTGCCGACCTATCTGCGCAACCACGGCCGGAACCTCGCTCCCGGCTACGGGGCCACCTTGCACATGTGCCAGTTGCGACCAAAGAGCCGAGGCTTTATTGGCCTGAAAAACGCCGACCCGCTGGCCGCGCCGATGATCCAGCCCAACTACCTGAGCCATGCCGACGATTGGGACGAGATGTTGCGCGGCCTGAAGCTTGCGCGGCGCATCTTTGAGGCGGACGCCTTTCGCCCGGTGAACGGCGGCGAGGTAGCCCCGGGCGTCGGCGTGTCCAGCAACGAAGATTTGCGGGCCTACATCCGCCGCTCCGCGGAAACCATTTATCACCCCGTGGGCAGCTGCAAAATGGGGCGCGACGGGATGGCCGTGGTCGACGATCAGTTGCGGGTGCACGGGCTGTCGGGACTGCGTGTTGCCGATGCGTCGATCATGCCGACGATCATCGGCGGCAACACCAACGCCCCCTGCATGGTGATCGGCGAAAAGTGCGCGCGGGCCATCTTGCGCTAGCCACAACCGCACACCATTGCGTGCGCAAACAAGCGCCTCCCTCACCCCACAAACCATGGGTGTGAGTTCCCTCCGCGAGGCACCACGGTGCCTACGAACGCACTGGCCGGCCACCGGCCAGGCCAGCTTTAACAACGACACTTCTGGAGATTTCATGAACGGACAAATGATGAGCGGCCCCCTGCTCATTTCCTCACTCATCACCCATGCGGCACGCCATAGTGGCGATGTGCCCATCGTTTCGCGCCGGATCGAAGGTGACATCCACCGCACCACGTATTCACAATTGCACGACCGCGCGCGCCAGATGGCCCACGCGCTCGGCGGGCTCGGCGTACAAGCGGGGCAGCGCGTCGCCACGCTGGCCTGGAACGGCTACCGGCACCTGGAACTGTACTTCGCCGTATCCGGCAGTGGTGCGGTGCTGCATACCCTCAACCCGCGCCTGCACCCGGACCAATTGCTGTACATCCTCGACCATGCCGAGGATCAGGTGTTGTTCTTTGACCTGACCTTCCTGCCCCTGGTTGAAGCCGTGGCGGGGCGCTGCAAGACGGTGCGCCACTTCGTCGCAATGATCGACAAAGACAAGATGCCTGCGAGCAAGCTGCCCAATCTGCTGTGCTACGAAGACCTCATCGCGGCGCAAAAGCCTGACTTCGTATGGCCCACCTTCGACGAAAATACCGCCTCGTCGCTGTGCTACACGTCCGGCACCACGGGCAACCCCAAGGGCGTGCTCTACAGCCACCGCTCGACGATGCTGCACACTTACGCATCGGTCATGCCAGACGCGATCGGCATCTCGTCACGCGACTGCGTGTTGCCGGTCGTACCGATGTTCCACGTCAACGCCTGGGGACTGCCCTACAGCTGCGCGATGGTCGGCGCGAAACTGGTGCTACCGGGGCCGGCGCTGGACGGCAAGTCGCTGCACGAGCTGATTGCCACCGAGCAGGTGTCCTTTGCGGCCGGAGTGCCCACCATCTGGCTGGGCATGCTCCAGTACGTCGAGCAAAATTCGCTCAGTCTCGCCCCCCTGCAGCGCACCATTATCGGCGGCTCGGCGGTGCCACCGAGCATGATGCGGTCTTTTGAAGACGGCTATGGCATCGAGGTCATCCACGCGTGGGGGATGACGGAGATGTCGCCGCTGGGCACGGTGTGCCGGCTGCGCCAGAAACACCTGGCCGACCCGCTGGATGTGCAGCATGCGCGGCTCGAGAAACAAGGCAAGGCGGTGTTCGGCGTGGACATGCGCATCGTCGATCCGCAGGGCGCTGACGTCGCGTGGGATGGCAAGTCGCAGGGCGATCTGCTGGTGCGCGGCCCCTGGGTGGTCCAAAGCTACTTCGGCCCTGATGGCGCCCAACCGCTGGTCAGCGATGAGACGGGCGCGCAGTGGTTCCCCACCGGCGACGTGGCCACGATAGACGCCGACGGCTACATGCAAATCACCGATCGCAGCAAGGACGTGATCAAGTCCGGCGGTGAGTGGATCGGCTCGATCGACCTGGAAAACGTCGCCATGGCGCACCCGGCGGTGGCGATGGCTGCGGCCATTGCTATTCCTCACCCGAAGTGGGATGAACGGCCCTTG
>Ga0307998_1000833_pt1 | contig 17070 bp, 17 predicted proteins | sample Davwhametageno37_FD_203147 | JGI IMG/M metagenome (GOLD analysis project Ga0307998, IMG submission 203147) | Marine microbial communities from Davis Island wharf, Antarctic Ocean - #37 | ecosystem: Environmental > Aquatic > Marine > Unclassified | place: Antarctic Ocean: Davis Island wharf... | reverse complement strand
CAACCCAAGGAGCCCCCTTGTACGTCTACCTCGAATCCAAGGCCGAGATTGCAAAGGCCCAAAAGACTCTTGAAGCAACGATCCGCAGTGAGTTTTCCAGCCGACTGGTTAAGGACATTGGTTGGCAGGGTGGGCGCATGTCCTCGAAGACGGTTCACGCCAGCGACGGCTGGTGGTTTTTCCCCGAGCCTCGCCCAGACAACCGAATACCGCAGTGCTTGAACTGGTTCGGTCGCCACGGTGAGGGCCCTGGGGTGCAAATCGCCGTGGAGATCAATGTGCCCTTTGAGGGCCGTCACGATACTATTAGTGGTTTCTTCGCGCGACACGTGGACACCGGCCGCGTCTACCTGTTTCATTCCGGGCGAGTGGGGGGCGGAACCAAAGGCGTCGGCAAGGAGACCTTCCTGGCATGGTCGGAAGTGGACATACACCAGGTTGTGGATTCGTCTGGGGGCTCACGCGATGGTGTGATGGTCATGCCAGTCGAGGGGCGCTGGGCTACACGGTCGGCTCTCACGTACGTACAGCGCATCGTTGAGTTCAAGGAGGCCGCGAGGGAAGGGGTAATGGAACGCCCCGAGGTTAAAAGGCGGATTGCCAGGCTGCAAGCCTACTTCCGCGAGAGCAGCGGGCGGCGGAGGGGGTTTGCCAAGGGGCGGGTCATCGACTACGTGTCGAGGCACGGCGATGTGGTGGACGCGCTGGCCACGTGGGTTTCCGAGACTCGAAGAATGCCGCGAGGGGGCTCTCTGACAAAAGACCGTCTGATTGATCTGGGAGTCAAGGTCAAAGGCCGCCTCGTGGAGGTCTGGGAGGTGAAGTCTGGGACATCCCGTGGTGACCTGTACACCGCCATAGGGCAGCTCTCGGTGCACGCGCCAGATGATGCATGTGTGCGCACCGTTGTACTGCCAGCAGACACGGCATTGCCAGATGGCCTGCAGGAGGCCTTTGACCGTTTGGGGGTGAATGTGATGCTCTACCGGTTGAAGAAGGACCGGGTTGAGCTGCTGACCTGACGGATTTCGCCCAGGGATTTGGATAGCAAGTCAGGGGCACTTTGGCGGCGCGATTTCCGAAATCGCAATCAAAATCAAGGGCTTAGCAAAGGCGGGTCCCTGTGCGATGGACAGGCCTTTGCTTCGTCAATTCACAAGTGAGGTATCCCGCTTCGATGTGTCAGCGAGAGATGGTGCCGCCGACGCAGCCGTTCTTGCCCTTGCATTCGACCTTATTCTCCAACTCTAACCGGTGTTTTTCGGCTGCAGCCCTGGCGATGAGTTCTTTGAAACGTTGTGCGGATTCTTTGATCCCAATGGAATCAGCCTCGATCTGCCCCATACGAGCAAGCACACGGGCTCCATCAACCTTTTGAGAGTCATGGGCGTTCACAGCCGCCGTGGCGTTATCTGTGACTTCTTTGCGGTATGAGAGGGCTTCGTCCGCGCTCTTGATCGCAGCATCGTTGTCCGCAGTCGATGTTGAACTCAGCTTGGGCTTGGCTACCGCGAGGGCTTGCTCAGCTTTTGCCAATGCCAAGCTGGCGTCGCGCATGTACAGCTTCGAGTTTTGCGCGCGCAGGGATTGCGAGGCATCGAGACTTCGATCGATCACGTACAGCTTGACCAGCTCGTTTTCGTCCAATGTCCATTTGAGCGAGCGATCCGAGAAGAAGCCAGAGCCGACTTTTGACACTGGCTTGCCATTTACCTCCTCGAATGCCGACTTGGCTCCGGTAAATGTCAGGTCTCTTGGGTCAGCGTTTTCTATCAATTGGCGCGTGTAGGCGTATCGCTTTTCCAGGCACTCGCTGGGAGAGGTGCAGTAATCGCGGATTTGCTGCCACATCAGCATCCGCTGCCTGACAATCTTGCGAAGGTCAGTGACGATGGCTTTGGCTTGAGGGTCGTATACGCCACATCCTGCTTTGGCCAATGCAGCGACAAAATCCACGTAGTTAATCGCCAGGTTCTCGACCTTCTTGGGGTCGAAATACTTTCGGGTGTCGTAGTCGTTCTTCAGGGTGCTCACTGGGGCTTTATCCCCCCATGGTCCCTTGAGTTTCTCAATGGCGTCTGTGGCAGTGTTCGAGAGCACGCAGCCAATCTGATCGATCCGGTCCGCCATGCGTGTGTCCAGGTCTTCAAGGTACTTGGCAACACTCTTGTCGATCATCGGCTGGGCCTCGGCCAGGGCTTTCACTGCCTCGACCCTGATATTTGCCGGCATGGACTGGATGAGCTGGCGTGTCGGCTCGTCTAAACCGGCGATCACCTCTGATTCAGTTTTCACCTTTGCGTAGAAGAATGCGCCGAACGCGTTGGCATTGCCCGTACCCAACAGGATAGGTGCCGCGCACATGAGCGTTGAAAGGGCTTTGCGCCAGGTAGCTTTCATCTTGGTTTCCCTCCAGGGTTTATTGATGTGATGGAAAGGGCGCTGCGATCAGAGAACGCCGAACACTTTTTCTCGTCCTCATCAGAGCACTTTCCCCTGCAAACAGGGAGCTACTTGGGGCTCCTCCTTTCAAGCTGCTCCCATCTGTGCTGCTCAGCTTTGCGTGCGGCCTCCTGCGCGGCCTTGGCATCGATGGCATCGTTGTTCGCCTTGGCTTTGGCCTTCACGGAAGCTGCATCCCTCTCAATCTGGGCGAATCTGGCCAAAATTCGCTCACCCTCCGATTTCTGGTCCGCGTGCGAAGCGATAGCTGCATTGGCGTTGTCTACGACGCCCGCGCGAAGCGCAACAGTAGCGTCGGCCACTTTGGAGGCTTCGTCGTTCTGGGCTTTGATGCTGGGATGTAGCTTTGACGTGGCCAGCGCGAGTGATTCTTCCGCCTTAGCAAGAGAAATACCCGCGTCCCTTGCGTAGAGCTTGGCGTTCTGCGATCTCAAGGCGCGGGCATTCTCAATGCTTCGGTCAATCACGTAGAGTTTGACCAGCTCACCTTCATCGATCGTCCAGTCGAGAGATTGACCGCCAAAGAACCCTCTTCGAACTTTGGATACAGGTACGCCTTTTACTTTCTCAAAGGCGGTGCGAGCATTTGTGAAATCAAGGTCCCTTTGCTCACTGTTCGCTATGAGGTTCCTTACATCCGAATAGCGCATCACAAGGCACTCGTCCGGGGTTTTGCAGTAGTTACGGATCTGGTGCCACATATCCATCTTCTGCCCAACTTCGCTGCGAAATTCACTGATGACGGCCTTGGCTTTGGTGTCGTAGACACCGCAACCTGTGCGAACGATAGAGCCAACCAAATCGGCGTAGGTCAATGCGAGGTTTTCTACGTTTCTGGGGTCAAAGTGCTTTCTGGAGTCGTAGTCCCGTTTCAGTGTGGTGATCGGGGTTTTCTCGCCCCACGGCCCTTTAATTTTCTCCACGATGATTTCTGCGGTGACCACGGCCACACAACCTGCCTGATCGATACGGTTTGCTATGCGTGTATCCACGTCATCGAGGTACTTGGCCACACTTTTGTCAATCAGGGGTTGGGCCTCTTGGAGTGCTTTGATGGCTTCAGCGCGCAAATTTGCGGGAAGCCCCTCAATGAGATTTCGCGTTTTCTCGTCGAGGCCGGCAATAATTTCTGATTCTGTTTTGACTTTTGCGTAGACAAAGGCGCCGATAAACGCATGTGCGTTGCCTGCCAACATAGCACTCGCACACAGTAGCGCAACGGCCTTCAAACGTCGTGAAATCGTAGACATCTTCCCCTCCTAGTGCAGGTGAAGTTACCAAGACTTCATGCCGCGCGTCAAATGAAAAAGGGCAGGGGTTGAAGGCTCTGCTCGGGGTGCGAAGTAATAGCGCACTTATGCGTGGAACCCACTAGCTTCCATTGATCGAGTCACAGCACTGAAACCCTTCGGTCTGCTACTGTTCGATTCGTTTATATTACATGACCTTTTTTGATCGTAAAGCCGTTGCGGATCAAGGGTGATTTTCATTCTTGAGTGCTTCGCACTACAGAAAGGGCGTCCTCCTGGGGTGTTTCATTCAGCTAACCATAGTGAAGAAGTAGGGTGGAGGTTGATGAATCCGAATTGACTTGAAAGCTGTCCACTAGGGTTCATGAAAATTCACCAATGACGCTCAATTGCTTGATAATTAGTGACATTCCATTAGCTCCCATTGCGGAGTTGCATGAAGGTGGCTGCTTTTTCGTGGAAATTTCTCAAAGTCACTCGCTGTGAGCCGGTGTGAGTGTCGGGTTAGCGGGATAGGGGTCCAACTGCAGCGCCGTTCGGCAGGTAGATCAGCCTTCGTCTCCGGCGCGCGGCCAGGCCTCTCCCTGTCTCAATGGCCTTAGACGGTGCAGATCCCCACACAACAACGCGAAACGACGGTCTGGGAGACGTTGCTGAGGTTGAGTCCCTTTTGGGGCTCCGTGTGTCCGACCAAATGAGGAATTTGTTTTGAGCGAAATGAAGCGGGTTGACGCTGGCGAGATTGAGCCCTGTGGGGCCGTTGGCGAGCCCCTGGCACGCTGTTTGGCCTTTTTGGGAGCTATCGGCCTGCCATGGGCCTGGAAAAGGGGCGCTAGAGGGTTCCTGGACCTGGTTGAGGTGGAGCAGGGGGTTTTGTTGGTCGATCCCTCTGCCAGTGTGTCAAACGTCCTTCACGAGGCGGGACATCTTGCAGTCATGCCGGGGAGATTCAGAGGAGCCGCAACAGGAGATCTTTCGGCTGCGATGGAGCAAATGTTCAGGGAGGTGGATTTCGCGGATCCTGACTCAGCGATAGCTCGTGCGGCCATTCAGTGCGGAGATGCAGAGGCTACCGCCTGGGCCTGGGCGGTTGGTATGCACCTGGGACTTCCCCCTGAAACTGTCATCAAGGACGACGAATACGACGGTACAGGCGGCTTCCTGAGGACCGCTTTGGGTGCGGGGGCCTACGCGGGCATCAACGGGCTTTCCCACGCCGGGTTTTGCGCACTGCGTCCAGGGGTTTATGCCACAGCAAGGGGGCTTCCTGTGTATCCGCAGTTGGCGATGTGGCTGCAACAGGCATGACGGACATTTCGGTATTTTGGGGGTTGATGGGGGTTAAAACTTACGGCTTGGTCGTACTCGATTTGAAGCCATTCATCTGACTTGCAAACCATGCCGTAAAAGCGATAGCTAGGCCAAAATCCATCCACCGCGCTTAAATACTATCTGCTGCTTTGGCGACCAGCGCATGCGCGGCAAGGCGGATTGGTCGAGGTACTCGCCGAAGTCTTTCTATAAGTGCCTCCTCCTCAGCTGTGAGCTTAAGAGTACGCACCCCAGACATGATGTAAACCATGTCTAGTTCAGTTCTCTCAGAGAACTTGAGCATGGCTTCACCATTAGGCAAGTAGCGACCATTTTCCCAGTTCATCATTGACCCTCCGGGAAAATCACACATTCTACTGATTTCAGATCGGCTTAAGCCAAGTCTTTCTCTCTCACTGCGCAATCGACTACCGAAGGTATAGCCTGGTTTCTGTTCATAAGAAGAAGCGGTAGATGCACCAGTGATTGGGGCCACAAACGGTTGATAGACAGCAGTGAGGGCCGATGCAAATGGCTCGAAGGTTGCTTCCGGCAGGTTAGTCAGTAGCTGTGCAGCAGCTTCATACCTGTTTGCTGGCACATTGACGGCAGATTTCGTAGCTTCAATATAAGCCATGTTGATGTTCGGGATGCTAGCGAGTTTTCGCATTATTTCTCTAGTAGGAGATGACTTGCGCTGCAGCAAATTTTCCAAATCGACTTTGGATAGGCCCGTAAATTTCATGAGTCGATGGTTGTCCATGCCCAAGCGGTCAATCTCTGACTTTAAGCGAACCCCAAAGCTACTTGCATCCATTGTTCCGTCCATTGTGCAATAAGTAAAGGAATTTACTACTTAAACCAATTAGGATTGGCATCCTTATCTTCTGCGACCACAGTTTCAGCAAACGTCACGAACTCGTTGTCCGTCATGGGCCCGCTATGTTTTACTTCACGTTGAGAAAGGCGTAGAAGGTGAAAGTGGCTTTGTGGCATATCGACGTAGCGAATAGCGATGATGTGCATTCCAGGGTGATGTGGTGTGCTTTCACTCCAATCCATTGTTGCAGCAACGCAGGCCAGAGATTGCATAAGAAGCAATTCAGTTGGAACAAGGTCCTCAGGCGCGAAGCTATCAAGCAGCTGCAACGTTACCCGCTCATGAATAGACGTGGAGACAACCCGGTCTAAGTCTTTCATGTGCTCTCCCCAGGTATCAGGCTCAGCACTTACTTCAATACAAAGATCGGAAAACGAAGAGTGAGTGGCTTGACCCAACCAACGGAACCCCGTTTCGAAGTCATAGCAGTAAAAAAACATCAAATCGGCAAGATCGGCGTCTGAATCGATTTGCGTTTGGTTCCAGGTGGATGAATCCGCAAGTAAGGACGCAATATAAGACTTACCGGTAGGCCCAATCGGAGGCAACGGTTGATGTCCAGAGGGTGGGGGAGGGGCAGAAGACATGAAGAAGGGCGCAATCAATCGTCACCGGGCTCTTCGTCTTCAACGGGCATATCGGATTTCGTTGCAATCGCATTCGCGAATCGGGCGGAAGTGATGGCTTTGACGTAGTGGGCTGCTTGTCTTCGAATGGAAGTCAATTTCGCTTCTGTTTCCATAACGATATCGATTTCCCAATCGCGGGCCCATTGATTGAGGGCGGCTTTCGAATAGGATAGGTCACGTCCAGTACGCTTGATTGATACCTTGACTGACTTACGGTTGCTGCCTACGCCAAACCAACGGATTCCAATCCACTTCAGTTGGATGTGGTTGCCCTTACGATGACTGGCGAGCTGTAGCCTGCTCTTGTCCTCCCAGGACTTGGCTCCACGCTCATGCTTCAGCACTTGTGCCCAGTGTTCATCCACTATGGCCACAGCCTGCCTATGCAGATCGTGCAGACACTCCTCCAGTACATCCATCAATCGTTCACGTGGCTCTCTCATTCTTACTTCCCATCGGAATGTTTACTGGTATCCGTTTGACATGTATAGCGGAACTGGGGCCCGCCTCCTCGCAGAAGGGATGACATCCCACTCAGTTCCGCTGTGCATGCAGAACAGCAATAGTAGCTGCGATACCGGAAGCATGATTTTGGGAGATCTATTAGTTCCGATCTACATGCATAGCGGAGCTACTAGCGTTCGTGTTTGCAGTGCATTCTAGCAGATGGAGCCTGTTTTGCCTCTTCCAGAGGTTTCATTAGTGGAACGTTAACGTTCTTCTCTGTCTGCCAAGTAGAACTATTAGTTCCGCTACAAATACTGCGTACCTGACCCCTTGTCGATGCGTACGGTGTGGTTGAGTACGTGAGGGCGTGGTGAAGAACCGTTTGGGATCTCGGAGGTGTGCTGTTCCCCAGGAAGGAATCGATCACGTGCAACAGGATTGGCCGCAAAACCTCATGTCACTGGCGGTGCACTAGCGGTACACAAAAAAATGAAGATGACACATGAATTGGTGATTGTCTCCATTACAATTCATTCGTTCTTCCATTCATCAAGGATTGATTGTGGCATCTGGCAAAAAAGTTATTGGTCTTGACATTGGTTACTCCAACCTGAAGATGGTCTATGGGGAGTCAAACAAGGAAATGAAGTCGATTGTTCGACCAGCTGGTGCAGCTCCTGCAGATCGCTTTGGAACTCGATTCGATGGGAAGATGCAGGATGACTTTCTGCATGTACTTGTGGGTGAAACACCATTCATTGCAGGCGTATCATCTGATCGTGCTGCGATGTGGGAACGGCCATTGCATGCTGATTACCCATCAACTGATACGTACAAGGCGCTATTTCACGCCAGTCTTTTGTTGAGTGAGATGTCTAGCGTGGATATGCTGGTGACAGGCTTGCCTGTCTCTCAATTCAAAAACGGTGAGCATGTAGCTGAAATCGAAAAGCGTTTTTTGGGCACCCACAAGATCACACAAAAACGATCTGTAGAGGTGAAGGCGGTAAAGGTGATTCCGCAGCCAGTTGGAGGCCTGCTGGCCTTTATGAATGAACAGGCTCATTCAAAAGAGAAAGTCGGTTTGCAGATTGACGATGAAGCACGCGTGCTTGTTATTGATCCAGGTTTTTACTCTCTGGACTGGGTTCTGGTCAGTAATGGAGAAGTGCAGCGGCAGTCAAGTGGAACCAGTGTGAAAGCATCCTCGGTTCTCCTCGAACAGGCGGCTAAGCTGATTGCCGAAGAGCATGGTGCGAGCCCACAGATTGAAACGCTCGAAAATGCCATGCGCACGGGGAAAACTTCCGTGCTATTGCTCGGCGAGAAGGTTGAACTCCAGGGGTACATTCAGAAAGCCAGCGAATCTCTTGCTTCGGTCACTGCAGATGCAATCCAAAAGTCCCTTCGGACAGAGAACCTCTCCCCGGACATCGTGGTGATGGTGGGAGGGGGCGCTCCATTCTTCCGTGATGCCATATCCAAAGCTTTTAGCCGGTTGAAGGTGGTGATGCCATCGACCCCAGTTCAAGCCAATGCAACAGGTTTCTGGCTCATGGGTGCTCTTGCTGGTGCTCAGTAATGGACCGGGCGAAAGTTCAGGAAATCGAAGAGATTAGGGTGGTGACCATCGTTGGTGCTGCCACTCCTGAATTGCACAGGGAACTTGCTAACACGCCTATTCGCGCTAGAGCAGAGCGACTTAGGTATCTGGCAGGCCATGGCTTGGCCTTTTTGCAATCACAATCAAGTTCCAGTGCAACTCGGATCGTTGGGCATGATGCTTCACTAAGCAACATGTCCAGCTCGACGAAAGAGCACACGAAATCGAAGAAAAAACCGCTGTCTAAAGCCTCGACTAATGCCGAACTACCTGGGCAGCTCGATCAAGTTTCATCCGATACACGACAAGAGATTTCAGCGCCGGATTTAAGCGTCGTCTCGGAATCAACGGCCGAGGGGGAGGGGGCAAGCCCGCCGATGACTGCTCATCCGTCTTTGTCACTATTCGCTCGGTCACTCGGGCGCTAAACATGCAAGAACATCCAAAATTGAGTCTCCCGGAGTGGACGCTTGGGTATCCACCAACAGAAGATGCTTGCTACTTGTCCTGTCGTAAATGGTCAGGAACGCACAACGGTGAGTATTTCGAGGTTGTGGCGGGCGATCCTGGTCCATTCCTTAAGCACTTGGGTATTCCTGTGGTCTTAAAGTCAGGCTTCACAGGGTTGTTTGGACGAGTGGTTAAAAGGGGGAACATTCCATTCATTCTGAATGAACATGGTGGCCCCACCGGGTTTTATCCAGACTGTGTTCTGGCCTGGTCACCGCCGCCATCGGTGATGCTCGACCTTGAAGCTGCTGCGTCTGCACGGATGGCAGTTGAGCAGGCCAGATCGGCAAGCAGCTAGTCTGTACTGTGGGTACGATGAGGTGTCCTCACCTAACGCCGAGATGCTCACAAAGCCCTCAATTCGACCAAAAAAAACCACCCCGACTGGGGTGGCTTGAAGGGCCATGCTGGCCTGGGAGGGATCTTTTTAGTGAAGGGTGCGAAGCCCTAGGTTGACCATCAGTGTGTTCACATGACCATAGGACACTGCATCAAGGTCTTGGCTTGCATTCCAGCCTTTCACATTGATTTCTTCCACATCGATGTGTTGCCCCGTTGGGCCCTCGATCAACTCGATCTCGCCTTTGTTGATCATCCCATTCACCCATTGAACGGGAACGCCCATCATTTGAGCAGCCATTTCAATTGTCACCATTCTCATTCAATCCTCCGATTGTTTGATTGATGGATTATTCTATTGATGATTGGCTGTTGTGTCAATAAAATCAACAATGATCACTCGCGTTGCGTACACGATTCAGTGGGCTCTCAATTTTTATCGCGGGCGTCTTTTAAGGCGTTGATCTGTGTAATAAGTTCGGTTAACGCTTCGATGGAGGCAGTTGGACTAGCGGTTCCTTCAGTTACTGTGGACACGCCACAAGTGCTGTGCTTCTGAATGGATCCTTTGAATGGTATTTGCACTGCCTGAACAAAGTGCGGATCTGGCATCTTGAACTTCAGCGTTTCGCTCGTCGCCCCCTGTACATATATCGTTACGTCAACGCTTCTGCATGCGGCGTAGTAAAAATATGGAACCTCAGTTCCCCAGGGGATGTCGCTGGATTTTATTGCGTCGCCTGGAAGTTTTCCTATTTCGTATTTGATGCATGAATCATCGCTGGTTCCTGAAATTTCATTTGGGTTCCCTTTGGTATCGATATAGATACTGGTATCAGAACAGCTGCCTACAGTTGCAACCGTTACAAACCCCGTGAGTAGTGCACCTATTTTTGTGATGCTATTCTTCAGGTTGTCGGTTGTCGCTACTCCAACCGATTTAACCATGTCAGTGTTTTCACGCTTGGTCAAGTTGACCATCGTTGTTTTTCGATAGTCATTGGTTCCTGCAATACCAATGCGGCGACTTGAGTCTTCAGATATTTCCAGCTCTACTTTGACTTGAGCTTTCGATGCCTCCGCTGGCTTGGTCGCTTTAGCATTTCCATCGGAAGCGGCAGCGCTATTTGATTGGGGTGTTGTGTCTGATGAGGTTTTTGAATCGGGATTCTTGGGTTTTGAGCCCGCAGGATATGAGACTTTGAGAGTGGCTTTATCAAGAACGAACACATCGCTCATACCTTTTTGTGACGTTGTTTTCGAAGGGGTCGAAACGTCGTAGTAGGTGACACCCGGTGATGTTGTGCTGCATCCGGCTGTGAGGGTGGCGACTGTAATGGCACCAAGTATGGTGAATGCTCTGATGTGAATCATGTTGGCCCTCTCAATGGAATTGGTAGAGGTCGCAACATACCCGGCAAATCCGAGCAGAGACAAGAAAAGAATTGCCTGCCTAGCTCTTCTTAAAAGATTGTCCCCGGAGTCTTCAGGAGGGTGAGTCCTTCGTCATTCGCTTGGATGCAGTCCAAGGAAGTCGCGCAGCTCTTCGGGTGTGAGAACCCTGGAGTAATCGGAGATGAGCAGGTCAGTCAGTCTGGACAGTCGGCTCAGAGCGAAGGAGCGGGGGAGGAGTCGTACGAGAAGGCTTTTCGCCAGGCTGCGGAGTCGCCTTCGCTCTGCCTGCTCCTGAATACGCCACATTTCCTCGCGCCTGAATTGCGGGAAATCAACCCCTAGTCTGTGATCGATCTGAAGGTTCAACTCGCTGCGTCGCAAAGATCGCCGCTCTTCAGCAGTGTCACCGGTCCCCCGAGCAGATTGATAGAGGGAAATGACAGCGCGCTCGTACTCTGCGGGCGTTAACTTTTGGCCATGCGGGAGTTTGGAGGGCGGTATCTGGTTCACAGCTACCGTGGGGCTTTACTAGCAGCAGCCGAAAAAACGCCTCGGCCGAAGACCATATCAACCGATTCGGGGTCGCTGAGCCTAATGCGTTCTTCAGGGCTGACCCGGAAGACTCTTACGAAATCGTCTTTCGAAAGTGCGTTGGCAGCGTCATCCTGAAACTTGTCAGTCATTCTGTCAAATTCGCGGACATACTCAACTGGTCCGATCTTGTCATTCCGCAGCTCTTTACCCATGAAATCCAAGAATAACTCTGTAGTGTTTTTGGCTAGCTTCAACCCACTTAAAGAAGATTTCGGTGATTGTATTTGGCGTTGAAGGCTGAGATCTTTCATAAAACGGTTGACATTGAATGTCGCCAATTCTGATGAAGACGTTTTGAAATCGAATCTTGCCATTGAGGCTCTATTTGAGCGAATGAGACGCAACGTGCCAGAAGGAATATCTCTAGCTCTGAGCGTCGTTGAGGTTTTACTGCTAACGCAAGCTTCAAGATCTCCCATGACATCGGGCCTCATGTTGAAAGCCGATCGTCCATAGGTACCAAATATCGAAACTGATAGCCAGTACCCACGAGCCTCCGTAACCAGTCGATTCGCAGGGAGGAGAATTCGGTTGGCGGCTTGGTGACATACGCCATCGATCAAATAACGGCCGACACCGGCCTCGCCGTTAGGTTCTGCAATCGCGTTTGCACGTGCCGTACTCCCTTCGCCCGCGCTGATTGCCTCCCCATTCTTGGAGCCGCCGAAGCACCCCCAAGCTTTGCCTGCTCCGCATTCCACGTAGGTGTGATCGGCCAAATAAGCCATCATCGATGTGCGGTAACGCTTAGCAATTAGTTGTCCCATCGTCTCTCCTTCCGAGGTCGTTTTCCTACAGCTTATCGAAGTCCTCGCGCCAGGCTCTTTTGGCCTTGTGGTCGTATCGCGCGGTCATGTTCAGGCTGGAGTGACGGGCCTGCTCCTGCACATGGCGAGGGCTCACGCCCGCATCCATGGAGTGGGAGACGCCCGTGTGGCGCATTGAGTGCGGGCTCATGGTGCGCAGGCGCAATGCCGCGTGCCCGTTCGTGGGCTCTATGAGGTCAGCGGCCATTCGGTATATTTCCCTGCAGATGAGATAGAGCGCCTGGGCGGTGATGCCCCGCCCACGGCCGGTGACGGCCATGATGGCAGGGGTGGTTTCGCCGGGAAGCGGGTAAGGGCTCATCCCGAGGGAGGTCCTGTAGAGCCTCAGCTCGTCCATCAACGCAGTCGTGGCGATGATGCGCTTTTCGGTACCTTTGCCCGATGCCAAGAGTTCCCAGCCGTCAGGCCCTGGTATGAAGCAATCCATCGTCAAGGTAGCTGCCTCGTTACGGCGCAGAAACGCCCGGTACAGCAGCTGCATGATCCAACGGGCGCGGTGGTAGTGCTGGCGGTCCCGGTCAGTTTGCCTGGGCAAGGCCTCGATGACATCGACCACCGCTCCCCATTCCTCGTCGGTCAGAGCCTTGTGCGTCAGATCGTCGTCGCGCTTCTTGGGCTTCACCTTGGTCACGTTCTCGAAGGGATTGACCTTGCAAAAAGGCTGATCATCCCGAGTCAGCCGGTTCCTGAAGTTGGAGTACATCTTCTGGAGAATGGACATCGCGTGCTTGAGGCTGTGATCGCTCAGTGGCTTGCGAAACGGCTGGTCCTCGTAGTCGTTGGCCTTCAGGAAGGCGGGGGGGAACAGGGGGGCATTCCGCGCAAAAGTTTTGTACGCGTTGAGGTGCTCCGGGGTGACCTGAGGGAAAAGCGGGCGACCGTTGTTGGGAATGGTCCATTTCAGCCATAGGTGGAACCGGTGGCATTCCTTGGAATAGGCCCTGAGGGTATTGGCGGGGCTTTCCCTGTAATTGGAGAGAAACCCATCCAGCGCCGCCTGGTCATCATCAATCAGGGTGGTGGGCAGCGCCCGCGTGGCCAGGGGCGAGTGGTCACCGACGAGTTCGACTTCGAGATGTTGCATGGTCATTGTCGGTAGATGCTGGCCAAGGCGCTGTCGGCCGATTTGTCGCATTCCTCAACGGGAAGGTCGTAGGCCCTGAACAGGGCGTTCCCCCGCGAGAACAGGTCAAAAAGCACCTGCTGCTGTTCCTTCTCGCTGACGAACCTGGTTCGGATGCCGCCGCCCTGGCGTGTGATGTCCACCTTGATGAGCAAAGCGAGAAGCAGGCCGATGGAGCCGAAATCGCGGCTCAGGAACCACAGCCAGTGAGGCCACTGCTGGGTGAGGCGTTTGAAGAAGTCGCGCACCGGCTCGATCTCGGCCAGCTCGCGCGGGTCGCTGTCGTAGCCCGCGACCGTGATGATCAACCTCTCCCTGTACCGAAGCATCAACTCCTTGGAGTCGGTGAGTGCGAGCAGGCGCTCCAGGACGGAGCCGATGTACTGGCGCTCAATCTCCTCGCGGCTGATCTGCAGGAGCACGATGACGGGCTCTTCCAGGTCGTAGAGGCTCTCGGTGTCGGCGGTGAGGTAGACCACTGGGCGTTGATTGGCCATGAGCGCTCACATTCTTGTGTTGATGCCAGTCGGCTGGAAGTGCTTGTAGAACAGGGTCTTGGGGAACCAGTCCTCACCATCAGGCATGCAGACCAGGATCTCGACGGACCCGCCTGCAGGGCGAGTCCCCTTGATCTCACCGCGCTCGCCTTCCACGCAATAGCCCGTGGGCTCAGCGCAAACCACCTCATCGCCAATCTCGAACTCCTGAACCGGCGCGGCGATCGGGCGGCGGGCCTGCAGCTGGGCCTGGCGCTGGGCGCGCTGGAGTTTTCGTTCGTCGCGCAAGCTCTTCTTCAATTCCGGCGTGCACGCCGGCATGCCTGCGATGGCGCATTCCCAAAGTCGGGGGCGGTGCGGGTCCCTGAACACGGAGTACAGGGTCTGGCGTGCGACCCCAAGGTAGTCGGCCGCATCGGTGATCGACCAGCCCTTGCTGCGGATGCGCGCAGCAAGAGGGCCATCGGCGCGATGGCCTGTTGTCTGGGGGGCGGTTGTGCTCACGAGCATTGGCTTGTTGACGCGCGATAAAAGTGTCACGTATATGGACACTTTCTATCACGCGGCGCTCGCGGGGTCAACTTCGATTGTGTCAGGCATTTGGACAGTCTTTTGGTGCAACCGAGACGCTCTCCGCGCGTGCGTTTTCCTAAGTTGTTGATATCACTGCGGTATTCACTGAGTGTTGTATTTTTCCGGACTTTTCAATGGGTAGGGCTTTCTTGTCGGACGGCCAGTGTCGGACGCGAAAATTTAGAGGCGCCCCGCCTTCCCCCATAGAAAGTTATGATAAGAATAGTTATCGTAAAAGTCAACCCAAAAAACGTTATAGAGGTAACGTAACCGTAACCGATACGATTACGTAATAGTCTATAATTTAGCAAGAAAACGTCTTTGGAGGTCACATGGCTTTGGTTTCAGATTTGGAAGCTCGCTCACAAGACATGGTGCTTTCCGTAAGAAAAGAGTTGGCCATGCGCTTGGCTCCCGATGCGCCCAGGCGTGCCCGTTCATTGATGGCGGCAAACATTCTTTTTTTTGACAAGGGTGTTCACCCATCGGCGAAGACAGTGCTGGAATGCACGCAGCGCGGCTCTCTCACCGACATCAACCGGGATGTGATGGAGTTCTGGCGTGAAATGCGTGAGCGTTCGAGGATCCAGCTGAAGTCACCAGCGATGCCCCAGGGGCTGGTGAATGCGTTTGGGGAAGCGCTGTCTCAAATGTGGACTTTGGCCAGCACCGAGGCCAGCCAGGTCTTCGAAGAATCGCGGCTGCTGGCGCAGGTCCAGGTCGAAGCCGCCCAGGACGAAGCTCGCCAGGCGCATCAGCGAGCGGATCTCGCAAACCAACGAACCGCTGAAATCGGGGAAGAGTTACGCCAAGAGCGTCTTCAGCGGGAGGACGCTGAGATGAAGCTTGGGCTTCAAGGCGCCGAAGTGCTCTCTCTCAAGGACACTGTTGCTGCCTTGCAGGCTCGGATCGAGCAGGAAGTGAAGGCTAGGCTCGAATCGGAGACCCGTTTCACCCAGGAACTGGAGTCATCCAGGCACGAACGTCTGCGCGAAGCTGAACGCTTTAAGGGGGAGATCGCTTTTGCCAAGCAGCAGATCGAGGCGGCGCGGATGTCGGAAAAGACTGCGCGTGAGCAATTCGCGGCCACGAAATCAGGGATGGAGGTGGAGTTGACCCAGTACCGGACCCGCCTTGGTAAGGCTGATGCTTCGCTTGCCCAGGCCATGGCTGAGCTGGGCGAGGAAAAAGGTCTGAACAAGGCGCTTGCCAAGAGTGTTGAAGATCTGCGTGAACGTGTCAGGTTCTTGACGACGCAAGCGGCCAAGCGAACTGTGTCGAGCAAGGCTCCCCTGCAACGGCGCTCCCTGCGCCGGTTGTCCTAACATGATGGGGCAGCGTAAACTGGTTGGCCTGCCACCACTGAGACAGAGCCATGGGCGACAAGCGATTTCCGGAAATTGATGAAGAAACGGGTGAGGCGATGGATGACGGAAGCCCACCGATCCCGAAGACAGGCGTTGCTGCCTTTGACCAACTGTCAGAGCCCGAAAAATCCGTGGTCTGCAACAGATTGACGACGAGCCGATGGCAGGTGTAATCCGCCAAGTCTTGGCACGTCCCGCCAGCCAGCTGACACCCAAGCAGGACTACACATACCGCCAGGCGGGCGAAGCCGCCATTGAGAAGTGCTCGACGTGCAGCACCATCGTTCCACGCGGCGACGTGTATTGCCCTACATGCGAAATCGAATACGGTGGCCGGTGACCCGTGGTTGATGACTTTTGCTCATCCTTGGAAATCCGCTTGCTGGATAGCCGAGACATCTCGGAAATAGTTGATTTCAGACACCATCAAGGCGACCATCCTTTGCTGGGCCCTGCTGTGGAGCGTAGGGAACACAGCCGCCGAGATATCGTTGCAAGAGACCTTGGAAAGCATGGATATGCGACGTTTGGCTCGTTCGAGTCTGGTCGCCTCATTGCGGTAGTGACATCAATACTGCGCCCCGGCATCTATCAACCAGACTGGGCGATTTCTGGGTTATTGGTTCATCCGGGGCATCAGGGGAGGCGCATAGGCCAGTGTCTGATTCGCACGTGTTGTCTCCATATGCCAGTTGAGGCCGACACTTGCCTCATTGACACGTACCATCCTGAGGGTGACGCCAGTACATCGGCACGACGCCTTTATAAGAAGCTTGGTTTCGAAGACTATGGGGGTTCGGAATGCACTCACAGCGAGGATGGTGTGCGGTACTTTAAGCAGCGGATGTCGGCTGAGACGGTGAAGATAAACCAACGGCTTCAGGCGGCAACACCATCCAGGTAACCCCCAGAGTTTTCGCATCGCGCTCCAAGTTGGCGGGTAGTGGCCGCTGGATGACTAAAACCACTTTGACACCTGGCGAAGAGGCTTCTGCATTGGTGAGGGCCTGGGCTTCAAGGACCGCTCGGTACTTCACGGCTTGGTAGATGCCACGTTCCAGATCCTGATCTCCAGACAGGAGTGATTTGACCTCCACTCCAACCCATAGATCTTCCGTCCGAAAGAGGGGTCTCCTCGTTTTCAGTGCAATAAGTGACGGTACGCAAAGCTAGCACTGGCGCGGGGGTGGTCTGGGTAGACCGTTGATTTCATTGACTTTCCTGTTCGCTTTGTAAACGGGTATGGTGGCCTCCCACTTTTG
>Ga0307998_1000832_pt1 | contig 17097 bp, 12 predicted proteins | sample Davwhametageno37_FD_203147 | JGI IMG/M metagenome (GOLD analysis project Ga0307998, IMG submission 203147) | Marine microbial communities from Davis Island wharf, Antarctic Ocean - #37 | ecosystem: Environmental > Aquatic > Marine > Unclassified | place: Antarctic Ocean: Davis Island wharf... | reverse complement strand
CAAAAAAGCAACAATGTTTTATTAAGTGATAAAGCGACCATTAACGCGAAACCTCAATTAGAGATTTTTGCAGATGATGTAAAATGTTCTCACGGCTGTACAATTGGTCAATTAGATAATGATGCCTTATTTTACATGCAACAGCGTGGAATTCCTGAGAAAGAAGGGAAAGCATTATTAATGTTTGCTTTTGCAAATACCGTTTTAGAGAGTGTGAAGATACCAGAAGTAAAACAACGTATTGCTAAAATTATTGCAAATAAGCTAAGTGTTCAAATCGGTTTTGATTTATAATATTTAACTTTTTATAAGATACAAACCACGCTTCTTAAGTAAAGAAATGCGTGGTTTTTTTAATTTTGAATACTCTCAATTACCCCTTTTAAAAACACATTCTCATCAAACGAAGACAAACCAAAACGCACAATAACCAACTCTTGATCTGGTAAAACATAGACTCTTTGACCTTGATAGCCGTCTGCGAAATACATGTTTTTTGGTACATCTTTAAACTGCTTTTCAGCATTTAACCAAAATTGCGCACCATAAGTTCCATTTGAAGTTGGCGTTGGTGTTGTTATATAATCTACCCATTTTTTAGTGAATAACGCTTCTCCATTCCAGTTTCCATTGTGTAAATATAACAAACCAAATTTTGCCCAATCTCTTGCGGTTGCCCAAGCATAAGAAGAGGCAACATAATTTCCTGTTAAATCTGTTTCAACCACCATCGAATTCATTCCTATTTTATCAATGAAATCTGTGTACCAAAAATCTAAGTATTCTTGATGTGTTTTAAACTGATTTCTCAAAATTCCTGATAATAAGTTTGAAGTTCCAGACGAGTAATTCCAAGAAGCATTCGTTTTATTTTGCAAAGGTTTCTCTGCTTGCATTTTCGTCATATCTCTCTCTAAAAACAACATTTTAGTAGCATCAGAAATTTCATCATAATTCTCATCCCACTCCAAACCAGAATTCATTTGTAATAAATTATGAATGGTTATGTTTCTACGGGCGTCATTTTGCCAAGAAGTAATGGGTGCTTTGTTTTGTATGTCTATTTTATTTTGATGTTCTAAAACTCCAAAAACAGTGCTCATAATGCTTTTTGTCATGGACCAGCCTAAAATTCTGGAATCTTTGGAAAAACCATCACTATATTGCTCTGAAATAATTTGGTCTTTGTAAATAACGACAGCTGCTCTCGATTTATTTTTCCCAAAGATTGAATTTACTGTTTCATTCAATTTTCTATAATCTACATTTTTAAAAAGACTGTCTTTCTGCGGCGCATTTCCATATGGAAAAGAAGTATTATTATCTGCTTTCAGCCTTTTAGGAACTAAATAAGAAGCTTTTTCATCGCTCACGTCTAAGGTTAAGATGGCACCCAAGCCTTCTCTATAAATCGCTTTTCTAGTTAACAAACCTAGGGCAGAAGAAATTGCAAGTTTATTCTCAATGTCAACGATATCTGTTGCTAAATTTACTGGCGAAAAATCGTTGTCAGTTTTATCTGTAAACGCTAAGGTTCTCTCTCCAAGGAAAACGGAAGAAGCGGTGTTTTTTGCTGAATACCCTGCCAAAATATTCAATTTTGGATAATTATAAATTACCCCAATTATAAGAATTACAGTACTAAATAATAAAATTCGTTTCAATATTTTCATTAGAAATATAGTTTAGTGATGTAAAAATAAGAAAATCATATTCAATTTATGAAATCTTTAAAAGTCCAAGCTTTATCTTTGCAACTAAATATGATTTGTATGATTAATGTTGATAGAATTCGAGAAGATTTCCCTATTTTAAAAAGAACGGTACACGGAAAACCTTTAGTATATTTTGATAATGCAGCAACCTCTCAAACACCTCAATTGGTTATTGATACAATTGTAGATTATTATAGCAATTACAATTCAAATATTCACAGAGGTGTGCATACTTTAAGTCAAGAAGCTACAGATAAATACGAAGAAGCACGTATTAAGGTGCAACAGCATTTCAACGCAAAAGAAGCCTATGAAATTATAATAACTTCTGGCACCACGCACAGTATAAATATAATAGCCGCTGGTTTTGCATCATTGATTAAAAAAGACGATGAAATTATCGTTTCTGCATTAGAACATCATTCTAATATTGTGCCTTGGCAAATGTTATGTGAAAAAACGGGTGCTATTTTAAAGGTGATACCAATGTTTGTAGATGGCTCTTTAGATATGGCGGCCTATCATAATTTAGTAAATGAAAAAACAAAGCTCGTTTTTTGTAATCATGTTTCAAATGCTTTGGGAACGGTAAACCCAATTGAAGAAATTATTGAAAAAGCACATCAATTTAACGCAGCTGTTTTATTAGACGGAGCGCAAGCAACGCCTCATATAAAGCCAGACTTACAAGCTTTAGATGTAGATTTTTATGTAGCTTCTGCTCACAAATTGTGCGGACCAACAGGTGTTGGATTATTATACGGAAAGGAAGAATGGTTACAAAAATTGCCTCCATATCAAGGTGGTGGTGAAATGATTGCTACTGTTTCTTTTGAAAAAACCACCTATGCTGGTTTGCCTCATAAATTTGAAGCAGGAACCCCTAATATTTGTGGTGGAATCGCTTTTGGTACAGGTTTAGATTACATGAATGCCGTCGGTTTTGAAAATATTGCTTCTTATGAACAGGAACTTTTAGAATACGGAACAAAAGAATTATTAAAAATTGAAGGTTTAAAAATCTACGGAACAACAGCTAAAAAAACGGCTGTGATCTCTTTTAACGTAGGTGGAGTTCATCCTTATGATATAGGTGCAATTTTAGATAAACTTGGCGTAGCGGTAAGAACAGGGCATCATTGTGCACAGCCAATTATGGACTTTTACAAAATTCCTGGAACCGTTAGAGCTTCTTTCTCTTTTTACAACACAAAAGAAGAAATTGATATTTTAGTAAGTGCTGTTAAAAAAGCGGTTATGATGCTTTCTTAAGCAGCTAAAAATAACGATAAAAATCAAAAAAAGTTGCGCAATTTGCGCAACTTTTTTTTATAATCAAACTGTTTTTTAATTATCTTAAGCTTGCAGAATAGTTTGTTGGATAGTCTCCTGCTTTTGCCAAGCCATTGGTCGCTGTAGTAAAGTTAGAACCAAACTCTAAGTCCATAGCTGCTAAAACTTTGTTAGCCATCAGCGCATAACCTCTTGCTGTTAAATGAACACCGTCTAAACTTACCAAACCACCAGTAACTAATTTTGTAGTCATGGTGTATGCGTCAAACTTGATTCCTGATGAAGCCTCTGTTAAAACACCTTTAAGATCTACTAAAGCAATGTTTGGGTTTGAAGCTGCAACTGTTGCAATAGTGGTATTATAGGCATCTGTTGCGGTTCTAATTGCCAATTGCTCTTCTGGTGTAAGCACCCATTGATCTCCTAAAGGCACGGCAACTCCGTTAACGCTTCCAGGATTATTAGGGTCTGCTAAAGTTCCAATAAATGCAGAACCTGCTAATAGTAATAAATCATCAGCCTTAGTTTGTCTCATGCTAATTAAACCTGGGTTTATTGCTGTCAAGTCTGTTAAATCTTCATCTATCATAACAACAGCATTTTGTCCTGCAGCAAAAGAAATAGTTCTTTTAGCAATTTCAGCATCTGCCATTTCTTGCGTCATTGCTGAAACCGAAACTAAATAAGCAAAAGCTTGTTGAATTCCTCCATTGTACGCCGCATACGCACCGTTCACAGCACCTGCTGTTCCTGCATCTAAAGGTACTGGATTATAAGGCACTGTTATAAAATTAGCTAAATCTGTAATGTAAGGTACATTTGCTACCACTCCTTTTGCTCCATTTGCCGTTAAAGCTGAAACCATACCGCTAAAAACACTCGCAAAAACATTTGGATTTGTAATATCGTTTCCTGCATAATTAGCAGGATTTAGATTTTCTGCTATATTCGGACTTCTATCTACTCCTGAACCTCCAGAAAGAGCATATCCTAAAACATCATTCCCTCCTATTTCAGATAAGGTGAAAAATGTTGGATTTGTTGCAAGCGCATCTCCCATTACAGAAGCTGTTGGGCTAGAAGCCATTCTACCAAAATATGGATTTAACTGTCCGTATCCTGGAACGCCTAAGTGAAAACTTTTAGCCCCTGGTGCTCCAAAGTTATTAAAAGGTCCACTAAGCACCGTTGTTAATTCTGTTGTTGGTAAAGCCGATACTCTTGCCGGTCCAGCCCCATTAAAATAGAATCTTGGTGGTTGCACTGCTGTTCCTCCGAAAACTAGTCCTCCAATATTATCATTCATTAAAGGTTGGATAAATTCTGTATCAAACTTCCCTGCCAAAATATTTGGAAATGAGTTTTCTTGCGCCGCTTTAAACATCGCTCCGTCGGAATAACCTGCTGTAAAAGAAGCACCAACTGAAATGTATGTAGAGAAATCTAAACCATTTGTATTTAAAGCTACTTCTGGAACAATTTCTGCTTCAATAATATCTAATTCGTTGTTTGCATCACAAGAAGCGAAACCAATTGATAAAAGAAATAAACCTAAATATTTATAATTTTTCATAAAATATGTTCTTTTTTATTAATTATTAATTGTTCAAGATCAATAGTACTGAGAATTAATTGCTCCAACACCTGCTGCACTGAAGTATTCTTTACCAGTTAAGTTAGCGCCTCCTAATATAATTGTAGATTTGAAACTAGGTATTCTATAGTTTCAAAACAAAATATTACTTGTTCAAAAATACCTTTAATTAAAATAATAGTTTTACGAGAAACCGTAATGCAGTGTCTAAAAATTTAAAAAATACTTATTAAATATTTACAGTTTAAAATAATTTGGAATAGAAAAAACCTCTCTGCATAAACAAAGAGGTTTTCTTACTTTTCTTTTTTATTAATTGTCCAAGATCAATAGTACTGAGAACCAATTGCTCCAACACCTGGTGCACTTAAGTATTCTCTACCAGTTAAGTTAACCCCTCCTACTATTATTATAGATTTACTAAAAACCGTAATGTAGTGTCTGAAAATTTAAAAAATACTTATTAAATCTTTACAGTTTAAAATAGTTTGGAATAGAAAAAACCTCTCTGAATAAACAAAGAGGTTTTCTTACTTTTCTTTTTTATTAATTATTAATTATTAATTGTCCAAGATAAGTAGTACTGAGAACCAATTGCTCCAACACCTGGTGCACTTAAGTATTCTTTACCAGTTAAGTTAGCCCCTCCTAATTTAATTGTAGATTTAAAACTAGGTATTCTATAGTTTATTTGAGCATCTATTACTGTTCTCGCTGCGATATCTGCATCTAAGAAAGTAGACTCCCATCTATAAACATCTTGCCATCTTGCATTAATATTAAAACCAAAGTTTTCAAATAAATCTGTGTTTCCAAATTGTAATTTTACCTTGTGTTCTGGTGTGTTAAAGCCTGCTTCAAAATCTGGGTCTGTAGCTTGATCAAACTCAAATCTAGCAAATGTGTAGTTCAAGCCTAAGTTAAAATCTCCTGCAATTTTCGTATTCAAACCAATAGAGCCTCCGTAAGAGCTGATGTCTGCTTCAGAGTTTGTGTACGTTTGAAATGCTACAAAATCTCCACTTCCTAAAGCAACCAAAGATAATGGCACTGGAGATCCACCTGGACCCACTGGCGCTGTTTGTGTAAAAGCAACATCACCATAAAAAGGAACTACTACATTTTTATTTGCAATAAAGTCTTCATATTGATTGTAATACACACTTAAATCTACCGTAATTCTACTCGCATCACCTGTATTTATTAAGCCCCTGTAACCAACTTCATAAGCAGTTACTCTTTCTGGTTGCACTAATGGCACATTTACAGCAACTGGCGCTGCTATTTGACCTGCAGCAAAAGCTTGAACTGAGCTTGCGGAAAAAGCATTCTCATAAGCCATTCTTCCAGAAATAGTGGTTGTACCAGCACCTGTGAAATTCTGTCCCGTTCCACTAACAATTAAAGGTGTTGTAAAGTATCTGTCTAAATTGTCTGGTGCAGAACCTACTAAATAAGCTCTACCAGCATTTAAACCAATGTATTGATCTTGTGTAGAAGGGTTTCTAAAACCTGTTTGAAAAGAAGCCCTAAAATTCTGATTTTTATCTTCACCTCCTGCAAATGCAAAAGAGACTCTTGGCGAAAAGTTCCCATCAAAGTTTTGTGCTTTGTCGTAACGAATAGAAGCTGTTAATTTTAAACGATCTTCTTCTAAGAAACCTTTTTGCATTTGTGTATACACACCAAATTCATCATAATTAATTGGACCATCATAATCCGTAAAAATACTTCCATTAGAATTTAAAGAATATCTTCTGTAAGAACCTCCTACTTGAAATTCAGCCCAATCGATATGGTCTTGGAAATTATAGTTTCCATTTGCATGGTATAATTTTGTTTGATCTTGAAACTTAGACCCTGTTATTAAATCTGGATCTGCTGTTACTTTATTAAACTCAGCTATAAATTCTGGAGTTCCAGGAACTAATCTACCTGTCTCAGCCGTTTGTCTTGCAACTGCGTGCGCTTGATCTGAATTTAACCCCCCTAAAGTACCTTGTAAATAGGCACCAACATACTGTCCGAACCAAACATTGTCAGCTTTCCAAGCTCTGTTAATGTTAATAGCTGCAAAACGTGTATCATAAGAATCTCCAGCATCTTCGCTTGTAACATATCCTCTTACGAAGAAATTTTTACCTTTTAACTCTAGTTTATGTTGTTGTAATAAGAAATTATTAATATTGTATCTGTTTGTCCCTTGATAGATGGTGTTACCAACTCCTACTTTAGAATTCCAAATTACTTCAAACCGATCATCACCAAAAGGACGGTAATTTAGAGATCCCCCAAATTTAACACTCTTTGCTTCGTAAGTCATTAAATCTCTTTCATCGTACCCCGTTCTACTAATGTTTTCACTTGGTATTAATGCTGATGCCCCGCCAGGAATAACTCCTAAACCTTCTAAAGTTTCTGCAACACCTTTCATGTTTGTAGAAACCTCATCTCCATACACATTTAAACCGTCGTAATTTCTATCAGAATTTCTGTCACCAGAAGTAAACCCTCCATTTGCTGTGTTTCTATAATCTGTTGCATGCCATTCTGTGCCTTCTAAGTGAGATAAGGTAACTTTAGCTGCAAATTTATTTGAAAAAACATAAGCCATTCTTATATTAAAATCATGAAACTTGTTGTCTCCTGCAGCATCTTGGCTTGTCAAACCAGATTTTAAAGAAACACTAATTCCTTGATCGTCAAAAGGACTTTTACTTGTCATGAACATAATACCATTAAATGCATTTGCCCCGTACAATGCAGAAGAAGCTCCCGGCAATAACTCTACAGTATTTACATCTAATTCTGACATCCCTAAAAGGTTACCAATTGCAAAGTTTAATGCGGGTGAAGAATTATCCATTCCATCTACAAGTTGCATAAAACGTGTATTTGCAAATGTTGCAAAACCCCTTGTATTTACAGATTTAAATGTTAAACTATTCGTGTTGACATCTACTCCTTTTAAATTCTCTAAACCATCATAAAACGAAGGTGCAGAAGTGTTTTTAATGGCTCTACTATCCAATCTTTCTATCGTAACTGGAGACTCCATAATACGTTCTGGAGTTCTAGAAGCAGAAACTACAATTTCATCTAAAGAAGTTTCGTTTTCTGTTAAGGCGATATCAAATGTTTGATTATTTTCTGTTACCTCAACTTTTTCCATTTTATAGCCTAAAACAGATATTTCTACCGTAAAGGGCGGATTCTCTGTAACTTTTAATATAAAAATCCCATCAAAATCGGTTGTAGTACCTACCGCTTTGTTTTCAATTTTAATGTTTGCACCCGGAAGTGTCTCCCCTGTCTTTGCATCTTTAACTGTACCATTTACGGTTGTTTGCGCAACCATTACAACGCCACTAAAAGCTATAAACACAAATAATAAAATCTTTCTTATCATAATTTAATTTATTTTGTTAACTGTAATGCAAAATACAATTTTTTTTGAATAATTCATTAATTGACTATTAATTTTATATTTAAAGTAAAAAAACAGTTTTAAACTGCGGTTTTAAAAATTTTGAAAAGATCTTTTTGCAATAGATTAAACTCACAGAAATTGTACATTTGTCTCGGTAAAAAAAGCTCATATTGAAAATTATTAAAAATATTACTAGTTTTTTTACAGACGAAAAAACTTTTGTGACTATTGGAACATTTGATGGTGTTCATTTCGGGCATCAAAAAATATTAGAAAAACTAGTGTCTGAGGCTAAGAAAGCAGGCAAAAAATCTGTTTTACTAACTTTTTTCCCACACCCAAGGATGGTTTTGCAAAAAGACGCAACCATAGAACTGTTAAATACCATTGACGAACGCTCCAAGCTTTTAGAAAAAACAGGTTTAGATTACTTAATTATTCATCCTTTTAGCAAAGACTTTTCTAAAACAACTGCTTTAGAGTTTGTGAAAGATATTTTAGTGGGTAGTTTTAATATTTCGAAATTAATTATTGGATACGACCATCATTTTGGAAAAAACAGAGAAGGAAATATTGAACAACTAACTGAATACAGCCATTTATATGACTTCACTGTGGAAGAAATTCCAGCGCAAGATGTAAATGATGTTTCTGTAAGTTCAACTAAAATTAGAGGAGCTTTGTCTGCTGGAAACCTAAAAACTGCTAATAATTATTTAGGGTATAATTTTATGTTGCGTGGTACTGTTGTTAACGGAAAGAAATTAGGAGGACAAATTGGATATCCGACAGCAAATATCGATATTAAAGAAGAGTACAAATTAATACCAAAAACGGGGGTTTACGCTGTAAAGTCGTCCATAAAAAATAAAACTGTTTTTGGAATGATGAATATTGGAAACCGACCAACTATTAATGGAAAGCATCAAACCATAGAAGTCCACTTTTTTGATTTTAATCAAGATTTATACGGTAAAAACCTTACTGTAGAATTAATTTATTTTTTACGTGATGAGCATAAGTTCGATTCTGTAGATTCTTTGGTTCTTCAATTGAAAGAAGATGAAAATAGTGCACGTGAATATATTGACAATAATTTATAATGACAGCCTTTCTAGCAGAGCAGTGCGCGTTAAGGATTGAGCAATTGTTTGAGCTCTAGCGTTTTTTTGCGCTAAGCGAGTGCAAAAGCCTGACCCTTAGGGTAACGCCCAAAAAGTTTGTACTACTAAAATCCTTGCAGCACTTTTTATGTTGTTTTCTGTGTACTTATAAGTTTCATGTTTTGACGCTTACTTTTATTATTGAATTCGCATCAAAACTACTTCACAAATTATATATTTGCATTTCATAATTCTTAAAAAATATGTTACAAGTACAATTTATTAGAGAAAACAAAGAGACTGTCTTGGCAGGCTTGGCAAAACGTAATTTTGCAAATGCAGAAACAATAGTAACACAAGTTTTAACTGCAGATGAAAATAGAAGGGCAACACAGGTTCTTCTAGATGCTGTTTTAGCAGAATCTAATAAAATATCCAAAGAAATTGGTGGCTTTTTCAAATCTGGTCAAGTACAAAAAGCAAATCTTTTAAAAGAAAAAACAGGAAAATTAAAAGAGGAATCTAAAGAGCTTTCAGAGAAATTGACGGTTATTTCTGATGCACTTCAAAACTTGTTATTTCAAATTCCAAATATTCCGCATGCTTCTGTAAAGGCAGGAAACTCTGAAGAAGACAATGAACATATTTTTAGTGAAGGAGACATTCCTGAGTTAGGCGAAAATGCGCTTCCACATTGGGAATTGGCAAAAAAATATGATATTATAGATTTTGAATTAGGTACAAAAATTACCGGCGCTGGTTTTCCTGTTTATAAAGGAAAAGGAGCTAGATTACAACGTGCCTTAATTAATTATTTTTTAGATAAAAATATTGAAGCTGGTTATACAGAATACCAAGTTCCACATTTGGTGAACACCGAATCTGCGACTGCAACCGGCCAATTACCAGACAAAGAAGGACAAATGTATCATTCTAATGAGGACGATTTATATTTAATCCCCACTGCAGAGGTGCCGATTACAAATATGTTTCGTGGTAATTTAGTACAAGAATCTGATTTTCCTATTTGCTGTACTGGTTACACGCCTTGTTTTAGAAGAGAAGCGGGAAGCTACGGCGCACATGTTAGAGGATTAAATAGATTACATCAATTTGATAAAGTTGAAATTGTGAGAGTTGAACATCCGGATCATTCTTACAATGCCCTAGATGGCATGGTAGAGCACATAAAAAACATTTTAAGAGAGTTAAAATTACCTTATAGAGTTCTGCGTTTATGCGGCGGTGATACTGGATTTACTGCAGCTCTAACATTCGATTTTGAGTTGTTTTCTACAGCACAAGACAGATGGCTAGAAATTAGTTCTGCATCTAACTTTGAGACTTTTCAAGCGAATAGATTAAAGCTTCGTTTTAAAAATAAAGATGGGAAAAGTGAATTTGCGCACACATTAAACGGAAGCTCTTTGGCCTTACCGAGGGTATTAGCGGGGATATTGGAAAATTACCAAACTGCAAACGGCATTAAAATACCAGATGTATTAGTCCCTTATTGTGGTTTTGACTCCATATAATAAGCCTTACTTCGTTCTTAACTGGATACTATTTTTTTTAGAGAAAGGTCGATCCTTTTAAGCTACTTTGTAATGGCGAACTAATTGGATAGCACCACAAGCATCAGTCTCTTATATTTATTCATTTCAATAAGTGAACGCATGTATGCACTAATTTGTCCGTTTTTCATAAACGCTATCGCGTTCTTTTTTGCAATTTCGTATTGTGTAAATAAAGTGTTCATACTTTTAAAATTTGATTGGTTATTTAACTTATAGACAGGTTTTATGCCAAAGTGTTACAAGTAAGAATAAAAATGCGATTGGTTTAATAAGAATTTAACATTAATCTTGATTATCTTTGATTTAGATGGCAAAAATAATTTTACTTATATTTCTAAATGTTAGCCTTTTAAGTGTTGCTCAAAATACCGATCAACAGACAGCTCAAAATAATTACCTTTTAGCAGAAAATTATTACAGAGAAGGTTCCTATCAAAAAGCAACACAAATTTTTAAAAAATTATACGATAGCAGTCCATTTAATACTGCATATTTAGGACGATTGCTTTCTTGCTATCAAGAAACCAATCAATTTCTAATCGCGGAAAGCCTGCTAAAAAGTAAGCTAAAAGCCAATAAGAATGAGGTTTATCTATATGTCTATTTAGGCTATAATTATGAAAAACAACAACAGAAAGAAAAGGCACAAGAGCAGTACAAGATTGCCTTAATTTCTTTAGAGAAGAACAGGGCTTATGGCCGTATAACTGCAAGGCTTTTTAAAAATTATAACCTTTTAGACGAGGCCATATTAGCTTATAAAAAAGCGATGGAGTTTAATGAGAATGCGAATTATAACTTTCAGATTGCCCAGATTTATGGAGAGAAAGGCGACTTTAAAAAAATGTTTGAATCCTATATTGATTTGATAGATAAAAGTGAGCAATACTTTAGTTTAGTTCAAAGATATACTAGCCAATATATTACAGACGATTCTGAAAATGAAGCTAATATTTTATTTAGAAAAACACTTTTAAGAAAATCTACGAGCAATCCAAAAGATGTTTGGAACAGCTTACTTAGTTGGTTGTTTACACAACAAAAAGAGTATTCAAAAGCACTCCTTCAAGAAAAGGCATTATTCCAAAGGAAACCAGGCGATTTAAGTGCGATCTCCACCATCGGAAAAATAGCTTTTGAAGACAATTATTTTGTTGCTTCTCAGCAATGTTTCAATTTTATTATAGCAGAATCAACTATTAGAAATGAAGTAATTAACGCGCATTTATACAGCTCTAAAATTGCAGTTGCTACTAAAAATCCTCAAACAGAAATCCTGTTTCAAAATCTTTTTACCACTTTCGGTAAAAATACTTCAACCTTAAAAATTCAAGTAGCATATGCAGATTTTTTAACTTTTTCAGAAAACAAACCCAAACAGGCAAATATTGTTTTGGAAGAAGCACTTTCTTCTGCAAATTCAAAATTTGACAAAGCTAGAATCAAGTTAAAATTAGGTGATATTTTAGTTTTTACAGGGAGATTTAATAAGGCACTTATTTATTTTTCACAAATTCAAACACAATTAAAAAATCACGAAATAGCACAAAAAGCACGTTTTAAAGTTGCACAAACCAGTTATTTTAAAGGAGATTTTGATTGGGCTAAAGCACAACTAAAGGTTTTAAAAGCTTCTACCACTCAGCTAATTGCAAATGATGCTGTCGCTTTGTTCTTAAAAATATCGGACAATGAACCTGTAGATTCAATTCCTTCAGGATTAAAACAATTGGCAAATGCAGAATTGCTCGCTTTTCAAAATAAAGATGATGCAGCTTTGACCGAATTAAATCGACTATTCTCAGAAAAAGAAGTGTTTTTAAACGGTTTAATTCCCGGTGAAGTAATCTATGACGATGTGTTGTTTTTTCAAGCAAAACTGCTCATTAAACAAAAAAAATACGAGGAAGCTATTGTCCGTTTATCAAAAATTATTGAAGCAGATAACCAAGGTTTTTTAACGGATGATGTTTATTTTATAATGGCCGAAATCTATAATAATAATCTTAACAATACCGAAAAAGCGCAAAAATATTATCAGAAAATAATCTTTCAACATCCCTCTAGTATCTATTTAGTAGATGCTAGAAAAAAATACCGAAAACTAAGAGGTGACAAAGTTTAGTTCTTAGTCTTTTTATTTTCTATTTATGAACAACCATAAGCCAAACACGAACAGTCATTAATCAAAATTATAAAACCAACAAACAAAAAATGTACATTTACAACGTAACTATAAATATAGACGATGCTGCTCATAACGAGTGGTTGTCTTGGATTGAATCTCATATTACCGAAGTTTTAAATACCGGAAAATTTACATCTGCAAAACTTACCGAAGTTTTAGTAGAAGAAGAAATGGGTGGAAAAACCTATTCTATTCAATATGCTGCAAACACGAGAGAAGATTTAGATAACTATTATAAATTTGATGCGCCTAATTTACGTTCAGAAGGTCTTAAAAGGTTTGCAGATAAAATGCTCACTTTTAGAACTGAATTGAAAATTATAAATGAATTTTACCCAAAAGGTGCTTGTAATTAGTTTGTCGTTATTTCTGTCTAAACCTTCAGTATAAAGGGCTGAAATTGATTTATTTAGAATCATTTGAGGGCTTATATCGGCTAGGAGGTAGCAGCTTTTTTAACCGCTAAGAGTATCGCTTTAAAATTTATACTCGTTTCGGTTTAGAGTCCAAATGTGAATCCCTAAAATTCGGGAGTGCCTTTTCGAGGTTCTCTCTACGACTCGCTTTTTTAAAGACTCTAAAAACTAGCTTCAACACCTATAGAAAAAGCATTAATTTTAGAAACCCCCAATTTATAATGCACATAACCAGCAGCTATTCTATAATTTTCTAGGTGGTATTTTAACAACAATTTTGTGTTTCTAACCGATTGACTATTTATTGTTGCCCATTTATGGGAGGCAGCTAAACTAATCGGTTTTACAGCAAAAATTTCACCGCCAAAACCTAACAATAACCTGGTTTTATTTACATCATTAAAAACATGTCTTAAACCTAAACCAAACCAGGCGTCAAAACGTTGTGTTCTTATTCTGTGGTACTTTAGTAGCGAAGAAAACATATTAAAAGAGTCTTTTTCACCTTTTATACTTTCTAAAAACGTTGTGTAGTTCACATCCAGTGCGAATCGTTTTAGAAACCTGAAATCAACTCCAAAGTCATTTCCATAAAGTTTCTTGTTTTCAATTAAAAAATGAGTGTAAACGTCAAATCTCGTGATGTTATAATTCGTAGCATCTGTATAAATAAAGTTACCATACGACGCTTCTTTATATGGGTAATTAGAAATTTCTGCACTGTGCATCCTACCCGCTCTTTCAACACTAGATTCTATCGCAACCCCATAAACAGTATACTTTGCAATTCCCCATAAAATATCTCTAAAAATTAAATCTAAAAACGAGATATTCGTGTCGTCATTATTCCTCGAAGAAGCAACAGAAGTTCTTTTAATTTTAGTTGTTGAACGATTGGAAGTAACGTTTGAATGGCTGCTTTTTAAACGCTCTTTTGCCTTTTCTAATTTACCTCCTTGAGAATATCCAAGACAATAAAAAGCAAAAAACAACACTGATAAAAAAAATAGCTTTTTCTGCATTTTATTTGAATTGTAAAATTTTATTTGAACCAAAAATTATGCCAAATTTAACTGTACCTTTGCCTGTATACCGATAAAATTAAAGATTGTGTTTGTAAAAGCTAAAAAACATTTAGGTCAACATTTTTTAACAGATGAAAGTATTGCAAAAGATATTTCCAATGCTCTAACTGGAAGTGGTTATGACGATATTTTAGAAATTGGTCCAGGAATGGGTGTTTTAACGAAGTATTTATTACAAAAAAAAGCAAAAATTACTGTCATGGAATTAGACAGGGAATCTGTTGCTTACTTGCAAGATACTTTTCCTCTTGAACATATTAAATTAGACACTTCAAAAGAGCACTTTTCTATTTTAGAAGGTGATTTTTTAAAGAAAAAAATACAAGAAATATTTCAGAAAAAACAAGTGGCGATTATTGGTAACTTTCCTTATAATATATCTACTCAAATTGTTTTTAAAGCTATAGAAAATAGAGAATTTGTGCCAGAGTTCGCAGGCATGTTTCAGAAAGAAGTTGCCAAAAGAATCGCAGAAAAAGAAGGGAGTAAAGTCTATGGGATTCTTTCGGTTTTAACACAAGCTTTTTTCGATGTAGAGTATCTTTTTACGGTTCCTCCAACCGTTTTTAACCCGCCTCCAAAAGTAGATTCTGGTGTAATTAGATTGGTTCGAAAAAAAGATTATTCACTTCCTGTAGACGAAAAAATATTCTTTAGAGTTGTAAAAACAGCTTTTAATCAACGCAGGAAAATGTTGCGTTCTAGCTTAAAATCTTTCAATCTTTCAGACACCTTAAAAGAAGACCCTGTATTTACAAAACGTCCAGAGCAGTTATCTGTGGCGGCTTTTATTTCTCTAACGCAAAAATTAATAGAAAATGGCATTTGAAATTTCTGAAGAGTTTCTAGAAAACCTAATTGGCTTTATCTATGAAAACAACGATTCTGAAATAAAAGAGCTCTTTGCAGAAGTGCATTTTGCAGATATTGCAGAAGTTTTAGAGGAGGTCAGTTTTGATGAAGCTATTTACATTATAAAACTATTAGATAGCGAAAAAACATCAGAAGTTCTTACAGAGCTAGATGAGGATACCCGTGAAAATATTCTAGAAAATTTATCAGCAAAAGAAATTGCAGAAGAAATTGGTGAAATGGATTCTGATGATGCTGCGGATATTGTTGGAGAGCTTTCTCCTGAGCGTCAAAAACGGGTAATTAACGCTTTAGAAGATGACGAACTAGCTGCTGATATTAAAGAACTATTGTCTTATGCAGACAATACAGCAGGAGCCTTAATGGCAAAAGAACTGGTAAAGGTTTATGAAACCTGGACGGTTGCTGGTTGTATGCGAAGAATTAGAGGGCAAGCTCAAGAGGTTACCAGAGTGCACTCTATTTACGTTGTAGATTTGGAAGATAAATTAGTAGGTAGACTGTCTTTAAAAGACTTAATAGTAGCTAAGTCTGATCAAAAGATTTCAGAGATCTCTAAAGCTACAGTAGACGCTGTTAATGTAAATGAACATGATGAGGAAGTAGCTAAAATCATGGTAAAATATGATTTAGAAGCAATCCCCGTTGTAAATGATAACAATGTTTTATTGGGTAGAATTACGATTGATGACATTGTAGATGTTTTAAAGGAAGAAGCAGACAAAGATTATCAAATGGCTGCTGGTTTAACGCAAGATGTAGACTCTGACGATAGTATTTTTGAATTGACAAAAGCGCGTTTGCCATGGTTATTCCTAGGTTTAATTGGTGGTGTTGGCGCTTTTATAATTATGGAAGGATTTCAGGATGTATTTACGACCTACGCCTCTTTATTTTTTTTCACGCCCTTAATTGCCGCGATGGCAGGAAATGTTGGCGTACAGTCTTCTGCTATTATTGTGCAAGGTTTAGCAAATGACGACGTAAAAGGAAGTATAAACAGTAGGCTCTTAAAAGAAATGCTTTTAGCTACTCTGAATGGCGCTATTCTTGCGCTATTTTTATTCCTTTTTGTTTGGGTTTATGAAGGCAAAATAGACCTTGCTTTAGCTATTTCTGTATCGCTTGTAGTGGTCATTATTATTGCTGGTTTAATTGGTACATTTGTTCCTCTATTTTTAAATAAGAGAGGAATAGATCCCGCAATTGCAACGGGGCCATTTATTACTACTTCCAACGATATTTTCGGAATTTTAATTTACTTTATGATTGCAAAAATGATTTTGGGCCTATAAAAAGAAACCTCTCTGAACTAACAGAGAGATTCTCCACTTTTATTCTTCTTAACTTAACGTTAACCCCCTACGATTAAAGCTTCAATTAATTCCACTTATTCAGTGTTTCAAAACAAAAGATTACTTACTCAAAAGTACCTTTAATTAAAATAATAGTTTTACTAGAAACCGTAATGTAGTGTCTAAAGTTTTAAAAAATACTTATTAAATCTTTACAGTTTAAAATAATTTGGAATAGAAAAAACCTCTCTGAATAAACAAAGAGGTTTTCTTCCTTTTCTTTTTTCACATAAAATGAGCGATATCGCTTATATATACAATTTACCCACAAATTTATAGAAACACAGATTTCTACAAAACAAAAGTAATTTGAATGGCGGGAATAATAATGCGGAAAACTGCATTTAAAAGTGCGGATTTCTGTAAAAAATTAATCGATAATCCCTAGCTCTTTTGCCTTTAAAATTAAATCTATATTATTCTTGGCATTTAAATCTATTCTTAAATTTGCTAATTTTGCTTCGATTG
>Ga0307998_1000831_pt1 | contig 17101 bp, 14 predicted proteins | sample Davwhametageno37_FD_203147 | JGI IMG/M metagenome (GOLD analysis project Ga0307998, IMG submission 203147) | Marine microbial communities from Davis Island wharf, Antarctic Ocean - #37 | ecosystem: Environmental > Aquatic > Marine > Unclassified | place: Antarctic Ocean: Davis Island wharf... | reverse complement strand
GCGAAACTCGCCTCAAGATGAGATTTCCTTTAAGGGTCGTTGGAGATGACGACGTTGATAGGCTGCAGGTGTAAAGTCAGTGATGGCAAAGCCGAGCAGTACTAATTACCCTATGTCTTCCCTTCATGAGTACTGTTTATTTAAGCAGGATTACAATGTTTTTTTCAAATTGTCCATTATTGTCTTTGGTATTATATTAAAGATAGAGACGGGATATTGGTTTGTATATATTAACTAATTGAAAGTATCAATCAAGAAATTTTCTATACTAGCAGTAATGTTAGCAGTAGAAAGAAAACTTACGGTGACTATGGCGTTGGGGATCACCTCTTACCATTCCGAACAGAGTAGTTAAGCCCAATTGCGCCGATGGTACTGCCTCACCAGGCGGGAGAGTAGGTCGTCGCCGGTTTTCTAATTAAGCCCTTCAAGTGTAAACTTGAGGGGCTTTTTTTTGCCTATACTTTTTGAGGAAATTTAGTTTTAAACAACCTCAATACTAGAAACCTTGAAATACCTAGTATAGGTTGTTTAGATTTGGGGGTATGTGGATAAATATTCTATTTTGGGCAATCCTACCCCCCTAAAAAATAGCCTAACTTTGCATTATAAATCAAAAAACGCATATAATGGCTTCATTACGTTTCGCTGCTCTAGAAAAATTAGCTGATAGAACTCCAAATTGGCAAACACCTCCTTCAAATAAAGTTTCTGACTTTTTTGGAGAAAATGTCTTTAATACGGAAAAGATGCAAGAGTATCTTTCTAAAGAAGCATTTAGAAGCGTAATTAATTCTTCTGAAAAAGGAATTAGAATGGAACGCAAGGTAGCGGACCAGGTTGCTTCTTCGATGAAGGCTTGGGCAATGACTAAAAGTGTTACTCATTACACACATTGGTTTCAGCCACTTACTGGCAGGACTGCAGAGAAACACGATTCTTTTATGGAGCCACTTTCTAATGGTAAAGCAATTGAATCTTTTGGTGGTACAGCATTGGTTCAGCAAGAGCCAGATGCGTCTAGTTTTCCAAATGGAGGAATTAGAAACACATTCGAAGCTAGAGGCTATACCGCCTGGGACCCAACTTCTCCAGCTTTTTTAATAGGAAAAACATTATGTATTCCCACAGTTTTTGTTTCTTACACCGGAGAGGCGTTAGATTACAAAGCACCTCTACTTAAATCTAGCTCTGCAGTCGAGAAAGCAGCTCTTGACGTTATGAAATTCTTTGATAAAAATGTTTCTCGTGTAGTTCCAACTTTAGGATGGGAGCAGGAATATTTTCTAGTAGATTCTGGTTTGTTTAATGCAAGACCAGATTTAGTTATGACTGGAAGAACCTTGTTCGGACATTCTTCTTCCAAAGGTCAGCAATTGGATGACCATTATTTTGGTGCAATTTCCGATAGAGTCATGGCCTTCATGCAAGATTTTGAAACGGAGGCCCATCTTCTTGGTATTCCTGTTACTACAAGACATAATGAAGTAGCCCCAAATCAATTTGAGTTAGCTCCAATGTTTGAAGAAGTAAATATTGCGGTTGATCACAATCAGTTGATTATGGACATTATGGAAAAGGTTGGCGTAAAGCACAACTTTCACGTTCTGTTTCATGAAAAACCATTTCAAGGAATGAATGGTTCAGGAAAACACAATAACTGGTCTTTAGCGACAGATACCGGCATTAATCTTTTAAGTCCGGGTGTTAATCCTAAAACTAACCTTAGATTTCTTGCGTTTTTTGTTAATACGATTACAGCGGTGCATAAGTATGACGATTTAATGCGGGCCACAATTGCAACTCCAGGAAACGATCATAGGCTTGGAGCGAATGAAGCTCCACCGGCAATTATTTCATGTTTCATTGGGTCCCAGCTTTCAGCAGTGCTTGATGAAGTTGAAAAGAAGGTGAGTAAAGCTAAATTGTCACCGGATGAAAAAACTGATTTGAAGCTGCGCATTGGTAAAATCCCAGATATAATGTTGGATAATACTGATCGTAACAGAACATCACCTTTTGCCTTTACGGGTAATAAATTTGAGTTTAGAGCTGTTGGATCTAGCAGTAATTGTGCTTCAGCAATGATTACTTTAAATACAATGATGGCTGAACAGTTGTCAAGATTTAAAATAGATGTAGATGCATTAATTAAGAAAGGTGAGAAAAAAGACGATGCTATTTTCTTTGTAATCAAAAATTATATTGTTGAATCTAAGCGAATACGTTTTGAAGGTGATGGTTATGGAGCAGACTGGGTTGTTGAAGCCGAAAAGCGAGGTTTAAAAAATGTAAATACTACGCCGTATGCTTTAGACTTCATGATTACTGATTCGGTTAAATCTTTATTTAAAAAGCACGGAGTATTTAGTGAAATTGAATTGGAAGCGCGTTACGAAATTGCTCAGGAGTTTTATAGAATGAAAGTTCAAATAGAGTCTCGTTGTCTTCAAGATATGGTGTTAAATCAAATTATACCCGCTACGGTGGAGTATCAGTCAGTTCTTGTAAATAATGTGTTAGGACTTAAAGAAGTATTTGGAGCTAAGTTTGAAGAAAAATGCGCAGGACAACTTAGGATTATAGAAGAAATTGCTGAACGTATTAATTTTCTTCAGGGTAAAGTAGAGGAGATGAGACAAGCCAGAAAGTTAGCTAACACCATTGATGACGCTGCTGATCAGGCTAAATCATATTGTGATAATGTCTTTTCATGTTTTGATGAAATACGATACAATATTGATAAATTAGAGATTTTAGTGGATAATGAATTATGGCCAGTTCCAAAATATCGCGAAATGCTTTTTACTAAGTAGTGATTGAATTAGTCACTTCTAAGGCTTAAAATGCTTGTTTATGTGACAGAATAGAGTATTTTAGCATCTTTGTTAACAAATAATTATTTTGTTTATTTGTCTTTTGAAAGACTAAATAAACGTTTAAGAAAAGTATCTTAATTGTATGAAAAAAGCTCTAACCTTATTTTTCTCTGTTCTTCTTGTAACTCAAGTGTTTGCTCAAAAGAACTACACTCAAGAAGCAGATAATAACTGGAAAAGTGAGTCGTATTTTACTGCTGTAGACCTTTACAAAAAGGCATATACAAAAGAGAAAAAGAAAACTGAAAAAATCAGAATAATTTTCCGCATTGGAGAATGTTATAGGTTAATCGAAAACCCGCAATTAGCCATTGAATGGTATTTGAAGTCTGAAAAAGCGAAGTATGGCGATGAAGAGCCATTGTTATTTTTTCATTTAGCGGAAACTCATAGGTTAACTGGTAAGTATTCAGAGGCGAAAGAGTATTACAATCAATACAAACAATTAGTCCCATCCGATCCAAAAGGTCAAGAAGGTTTCTTAGCTTGTGAAAAAGCAGAGAAATGGACGGAAAAGCCTACGGCTTATATTGTAGAGAATGTGTCGCAATTGAATTCAAAACAGTATGATTATTCGCCTACTCTTCTAGGACGTAAAAAGGATGAGATGATTTTTGTTTCTTCACGCCCTGGTACAATGGGAAATGAATTGGATAGTCGTTCTGGCGAATCTTTCTCTGATTTGTTTTTCTCAGAACAAGATCGAAAAGGTAAATGGAGTATTGCCAAGCCGCTGGCTGCTCCTGTAAATACTGAGTTCAATGAGGGTTCTGCTACAATAACAGATAGAGATAAGGAAATTTATTATACACATTGTCCTATAGAAAAGAACAAATCTCAAGGTTGTGAAATATGGAAAGCAACAAAAAGAGCTACTGATTGGGTAGAACCTGTGAAAATGAAGTTTTTTGACGATTCAGTTACAGTAGGTCACCCTTCTATAAGTGCAAAGGATCAGTTACTGTTTTTCTCTTCAAATGCGCCTGATGGGAAAGGTGGAAAAGATATTTGGTTCGTAGCATGGGATAAGGAATCGAGCGCTTGGGGAGAACCTCAAAATGTAGAAGGGATAAATACTACAGGCGATGAAATGTTTCCTTTTATTAAAAAAGATGGGACATTATATTTTGCCTCAACTGGTCATTTGGGAATGGGTGGTTTAGACATGTTTAAAGCAGAACAAACGGGTAAAAACAAGTGGGGGAAAGTTGAAAACTTAAGATTTCCATTGAATAGCCCTTCTCATGATTTCGGTATTATTTTTATTGACAATCAGGAAAAGGGATACTTCACATCTAATAGAGCAGGTGGTAAAGGTGGAGATGATATTTATTCTTTTAAAATGCCTCCGATTATTTATGCATTGCAAGGGACTATTAAGGATGTTGATTGTAAAAAGCCAATTGGTGGAGCTATTGTGAAATTGATTGGTACGGATGGAAGTTCAGTTGAAGCACTAACTGATGCACAAGGATTTTACAAATTTGATGAAAAAGAAAATGCGGAAAGATATATAGGTGAGAATACTTCTTATACAATTGTTGTATCTAAACCTTCTCCTGCAAAAAACATATCTACTGATTGTGAGTCAACAGATTACAAGAAAAGAGGATACCTGGCAGGTAAAGGGCAAGAAACGACCGTGGGAATGGAAAAGTCTACTGCATTTGTTCATGATTTTGAATTACAATGTTCTAATTGTGGCGAGATTAAGTTTAGCACGGTGTTATACGAAACTGCTAAATGGGACTTGATGGTGACTGATAAAATCAATTCAAAAGATAGTTTAAATGATCTTTACCAAGTGCTGATTGAAAATCCAAATATTGTAATCGAACTACTTGCTCATACAGATGCTAGAGGTAGAGATGATAAAAATCAAATTCTTTCTCAAAAAAGAGCTCAAAGCTGTGTTGATTATTTAGTGTCTAAAGGAATTGCTATAGATAGAATGGTTGCAAAAGGTATGGGTGAAACTTCACCTTTGAGTATAACAAGAGGCGGTAATACTGTAGTTTATAATGAAGAATTTATAAATTCACTACCTACCAAAGAAGAGAAATTGGCTGCACACCAGGCAAATCGTAGAACGGTATTCTCAATTTTGAGAGACGATTATGTCCCTTCTGAACCTGAAGCACCAATTGGTACTGAAGATGCAAAAGAAGTTGGTGGAGACCAGTAAACAAATTAGGTAGCTTATTAATCGAGTATAAGCATCCATAAAAACTTAAGGCGTCTTATTTTTGAGACGCCTTTTTTTATTGCTAAATGACAACAAGCTCAAGATATGATTTGCGAGGTGTATCGGCTGATAAAACCGATGTACATAACGCTATAAAAAATGTAGATAAAGGGTTGTTCCCAAAAGCATTTTGTAAAATTGTTCCTGATTACCTTACTGGCAGTGAGGATCATTGTATTGTAATGCATGCTGATGGAGCAGGGACAAAGTCGTCTCTGGCATATGCTTATTGGAAAGAAACAGGTGATATTTCTGTTTGGAAAGGTATTGCTCAAGATGCTCTAATCATGAATATTGATGATTTGATTTGTGTAGGTGCAACAGAAAAAATAATGCTTTCATCCACAATTGGAAGAAACAAGAACCTGATACCAGGTGAAGTTATTTCTGTAATTATTAATGGAACAGAAGAATTACTTGACAGTTTAAACGAACATGGAGTTGAAATTTTTTCAACTGGTGGGGAAACAGCTGATGTTGGTGATTTGGTCCGAACCATTATAGTTGACTCTACTGTCGTTTCAAGAATGAAAAGAGTGGATGTAGTTGACAATGCTAACATAAAACCCGGTGATGTAATAGTTGGTTTATCGTCATTTGGGCAATCTTCTTATGAGGCTGAATACAATGGTGGAATGGGCAGTAATGGACTTACATCCGCCCGTCATGATGTGTTTTCTAAATTAATTGCAAAAAAATATCCTGAGACTTTTGATGCTTCCGTTCCAGAAGAATTGGTGTACTCAGGAACCAAGTCTCTTACGGACGATATTGAAAACTCACCAATAAATGCTGGAAAACTAGTTCTAAGTCCTACTAGAACATATGCTCCAATAATTAAAGAAGTTTTAAAAAACCATCGAACTAAAATTTCTGGAATGGTTCATTGCAGTGGCGGTGCACAAACAAAAGTATTACACTTCGTGGAAGGAGTCCATGTCATTAAAGACAATTTATTTGACACACCACCTTTGTTTAAATTGATTCAAGAAGAATCCGGAACCGATTGGAAGGAGATGTACAAAGTATTCAACATGGGACATCGAATGGAGATTTATTGTCCTAAAGAAATTGCAGAAAGTATAATATCAATTTCTGAATCATTTAACGTTGAGGCTCAGATTATTGGAAGAGTAGAGGCTAGTGATGAAAAAGAGTTGACAATAGAAACTAAACACGGAAAATTTCAATATTAATCATGTCCGATTTATTAGGAAAATTAGAACACATTCACAATCGATTTTTAGAAGTATCTGATTATATCGTCGATCCTGAGATTATCGCTGACATGAAGCGGTATGTAAAACTCAATAAGGAATATAAAGACCTGGAGGAAATCGAAGAAAAGTATAAAGAGTACGGTAATCTAATAAGCAATCTTGAATCTGCTAGGGAAATATTAACATCCAATGAAGATCCTGAGTTTAAGGAAATGGCTCAGATGGAATTTGATGAATTAAACCCAAGAAAAGAGGGTTTAGAAGAAGAAATTAAAGTACTTCTTATTCCTAAAGACCCAGAAGACGCAAAAAACGTAATAGTGGAAATACGTGCTGGTACTGGTGGAGATGAAGCTAGTATTTTTGCTGGAGATCTTTATAGAATGTATTCAAAGTTTGCCGAGCGAAAAGGCTGGAAGGCGGAAATAATTGGAATAAACGAAGGTACTTCTGGAGGATTTAAAGATATTTCATTTTCGCTGAGTGGTGATGCAGTTTTTGGTGTTTTGAAATTTGAGCGGGGAGTGCATCGAGTTCAACGAGTGCCAGCGACGGAAAGTCAAGGTCGTGTGCATACTTCTGCTGCAACAGTTGCCATTTTACCAGAAGTTGATGACGTGGAAATTGAATTGCGTAAAGATGACATTCGTGTAGATACATATCGTTCTTCAGGAGCAGGGGGGCAGCACGTTAACAAAACAGAATCTGCTGTGCGATTAACACATATTCCTTCGGGAATTGTGGTAGAATGTCAAGATGGTCGTTCCCAGCATAAAAACAAGGATAAAGCAATGAAAGTACTTCGTTCTAAATTGTACGAAGTCGAATTCGAGAAACAGGAATTGGAAAGAGCTACTGAGCGAAAGTCTCAAGTTTCTTCAGGTGATCGATCCGCAAAAATCCGTACTTATAACTGGCCTCAAGGCCGAGTTACGGACCATAGGATTGGTCTTACTCTTTATAACCTGGATAATATTATAAACGGTGATATTGATGAGATTGTTGAATCATTAAAGCTTGCAGAAAACGCAGAAAAATTGCAAGCTGGGTTATCATTATAAGTAATGACTAGAGAAGAATTAATCGATCAAATAAAACAAAAAAAATCCTTCTTGTGTGTCGGTTTGGATACGGATATTGATAAAATTCCAACTCACTTATTAGACGCAGAAGATCCTATATTCGAGTTTAATAAGGCTATTATAGAGTGTACCAATAAATATACAGTAGCCTATAAACCTAATATTGCATTCTATGAGTCTAGGGGAGCGCAAGGAATGGAAAGCCTCCGAAAAACACTTGAAATAATACCTAAAGAGTGCTTCACTATTGCGGATGCAAAACGTGGCGATATTGGAAATACTGCAAGTATGTATGCAAAGGCATTTTTTGATAAATCAAGCTCAGGGTTTGATTTTGATTCTATCACTGTTGCACCTTACATGGGGGAGGATTCTGTTAAGCCGTTTCTAGAATTTGAGAGTAAGTGGGCTATTGTATTGGGGTTAACCAGTAATCCTGGTTCTATTGATTTTCAGCAAAAAGAACTTACCAATTCTAAGCGATTATTTGAAGAAGTTGCAAATACAGTTCAAAAATGGGGTACAGATAGGAACTTAATGTTTGTAGTAGGAGCAACGAGAGGTGAAGATATTGCAGCGATTCGTAAACAAGCTCCAAATCACTTTTTTTTAGTCCCCGGAGTAGGAAGTCAAGGTGGTAGTTTAGAAGAAGTGGTCAAATTTGGTATGAATGTCGATTGTGGATTACTAGTAAATTCTTCTCGCGGAATAATTTATGCTTCTCGGGATAAAAATTTTGGAATAGTAGCAGGTAATGAAGCACAGAAACTTCAAATGCAAATGCAAAACTATTTAGAGACTCGTAAAATCATCTAATCGGTGAAAGAAGAGCTCCTTCATTTTATTTGGAAGTTCAAGCTGAAGGCTGGGCAACAACTACAAACGTTAACAGGAGAGTCGATTAATATAGTCCATTCTGGAGTCGAAAACAATTCAGACGGGCCAGACTTCCTCAACGCCAGAGTGAAAATTGGAAATGAAGAATGGATCGGGAATGTTGAAATTCATATCAACTCCAGTGATTGGTACAAACACAAACATTCAGATAACCCTAAATATAAAAACATAATTCTTCATGTCGTTTATTTTGAGGATAAGGAAGTTGAAGAACTTACCTATCAAAAAATCCCGACCCTCGAGTTAAAAGGAAAGTTATCTCTAAAATTAATAGACCAATACAAGAATTTAATGACCAATCGAAAATGGATTCCTTGTCAGGATGAAATAAAAACGGTGGACGATTTTATTATTAACTCTTGGTTAGATCGACTGTTGATTGAGCGCATTGAAAGAAAAACAGAATTTGTTCAATCAATTTTTGAGAATAGTGGGTTTGATTGGAATCAAACTTTTTTCGAAGTGTTATGCAGGGGATTTGGATTTAAAAAAAATGCTGAGGGATTTAATACTCTTGCGAATAGAATTGGTTTCACTGCATTTCAAAAAGAAAAGGAACTAAGCTCAGAAAATATTGAAGCACTATTTCTTGGTACTGCAGGTTTTTTGCCAGAGGTATCAAATCATTTTTATATTCAAAAGCTTTGTAGACTTTTTGCATACCAAAAATCTAAGTATGGTATTGAAGTAATGGAAAGTAAGTTATGGATTAAAGGAGCTGTTCGACCTGCCAACCAACCTTTTGTGAGAATTATTCAGCTAATCAATTTTTTAATTTCAATAGACAGGCCGCTACTTGAAATTATTGGAACGCAGATATTAACTGAAATTTCCTCAGGATTGAAAATGAATTCTATCGGTTATTGGAAAAGTCATGATAGAATAGAACAACCTAAGGTTAATGGGATTAAGTCTATGGGAGATAAATCTGTTGATGGAATTTTAATCAATAGCATTCTTCCTTTTCAATTTTTTTATGCAAAGTGGATAAAAGATGAAAATTTGATGAACAAGAGCATCGATCTTTTTGAGGGAATACGACCAGAAGAAAATACCATTGTCAAAAGTTGGGAATCAATTGGAGTTAAAGCAGTTTCAGCAGGAAAAACACAATCATTGATTGAGCTTAAAAACAGCTATTGTTCGGAAAAAAAATGCTTATTTTGCAGTATAGGTAGTAAAATTTTAAAAACGTGATTGAACGAATTCAAGCATTCTTTGAAAAACAAGCATTTGGAGTCTGCGAATACTTAGGGCATAAACTTGGGATTAGAACCACCATAATTCGTAAGTACTTTATTTATCTTTCATTTATCACATTTGGCTCTCCATTAATCTTGTACTTAGTATTTGCTTTTTTACTGGAAAATCGTGCTTTTTTTAAAAGTAACAAGCATTCCGTTTGGGATCTCTAGATCATGTTTAGGAAAACCCTTACCTATTTCAAAGGGTTTTATGTTTCCATAATAATCCTGGCGGGAATTATTATTTTCGGTATACTTGGCTACATGTATATTGAGGATTATGGATTGTTGGATGCTTTCTATATGACTCTTATTACTGTTTCGACAGTAGGATATAAAGAAGTTCAGCCACTTTCTGATCAGGGAAAACTTTTTACCGCGTGTCTTATCCTTTCCAGTTTTGGTACTTTCGCATATGCTGCTAGTTCGATAGGTGTTGGTATTCTTAGCGGCAAATATCGGTATTATTTTAAAAATTATAGATTGGAACAGGAAATTCAAAAGCTTAAGAATCATGTAATACTTTGTGGTTTTGGAAATAACGGCGAGGCGGCAGCCCAGCACTTGATATTGCATAATCTGCCATTTGTCGTTTTAGAAAAAGATCTGATAAAGTTGGAAAAACTAAAAAGCATGAAAAATATTCTATTCTTAGAAGCAGATGCGGTTGATGATGCTAATTTTATTAAGGCTGGGATTTCTCAAGCGAACTCCGTAATATCTACCCTGCCAAGTGATGCTGATAATGTTTTTGTGGTTCTAACTGCTCGCCAATTGAACTCGAATCTCACCATAATAAGTAGAGCCACCAATCCTAAAACCGAAGCCAAGTTAAGGTTTGCAGGTGCAAATAATGTCATTATGCCTGACCGAGTAGGAGGGAATCATATGGCAGCTCTAGTTACTACACCTGATGTAAATGAATTTTTGGATAAACTGTCTTTGTCAAGTGGAGATAGTGTCAATTTAGAAGAGTTTATAGCAAAAGGCACTAATGAACGGGTAATTTTAGTTTCTGATCTTGAAAGTAAAGAATCTAGCCTGTTAAGGATAATCGGAGTTAAAAAGGGCAATGGAAAAGGTTATATATTAAATCCAAGTAACGAGACTAAAATTGAAAAAGGAGATAAAATATTTGTCCTTGGGAAAAAAGAAGACACTATGGTTCTTCGTACAGAATTCGGATTGGTGTAGTTCCTTTTAAAAATATATTTCTTTGTTTGCTGTGACTAACTTATATAATTAGACGGAGTCTTATTTAGCGATCAAATTCGCTTTTGCTTCTTAATCATTTTCATATATATTTGGGTTTCACACCTAAAATTTATAGTTGATGAATTTAAAGAGTAAGTTACGCTTTATAATAGCTTCTTTTCTGTTTAACCTATTGGCCTTTTCGGGATTTGCACAAGGTTCAGATTCAAAGAGTTTAGATCAGTTAATTAACGAAAACTTCCAGCCGATTACAGATGCATTGAACACAGTCATCTTCTTTACCATTCCTATAACCTCTGAAATTAAGATTCCTTTTGTGTTGATTTGGTTGGTTTTTGGAGCAGTTCTATTTACTGGATACTTCAAGTTTATAAATATTCGAGGGTTCAAACATGCTCTTGATGTTGTTCGCGGGAAATATGATGACCCTAATGATCCTGGCGAAGTTTCACATTTTCAAGCTTTAACTGCAGCTCTTTCTGGAACAGTGGGTGTTGGTAATATAGCGGGTGTTGCAATGGCGATTTCAATTGGAGGGCCTGGCGCTACATTTTGGATGATTATCGCAGGCTTGTTCGGTATGTCTTCTAAGTTTTTAGAATGTACTTTAGGTGTAAAATATCGAGTTTTAAATCCTGACGGAAGCGTAAGCGGCGGGCCAATGTATTATTTGAGCGCAGGGTTGGCGAAAACGAAGTATGCTGGATTGGGTAAAGTCTTAGCTGTGCTGTTTGCAATTGCATGTATTGGAGGCTCTTTTGGTGGTGGAAATATGGTCCAAATTAATCAAGCTACTCAACAATTCATCTCAGTCACTGGTGGAGAAGAAAGCTTCTTATATGGTCAATCCTGGATTTTCGGATTGGTGATGGCGGTAATTGTTGGACTTATTATAATAGGAGGAATTAAAAGTATTGCTAAAGTTACAGATAAAATTGTTCCCTTCATGGTTGGGATTTATTTGCTAGCAGCTATTTGTGTCATTCTATTTAACATTCCTGCAATCCCTGGTGCTTTTAGTGAAATAATAAATGGAGCCTTTGATTCTCCAGCAATTTTTGGAGGATTCGTTGGTGTACTTATTCAAGGTTTCAAAAGAGCAGCATTTTCTAATGAAGCGGGAATTGGTTCCGCATCAATTGCACACGCAGCAGCCCGAACCGACGAACCAGTAAGTGAAGGTATTGTTGCGCTTCTGGAGCCATTTATTGATACTGTAGTAGTTTGTACAATGACTGCTTTGGTAATAATCGTTACGGGAACTTACGATCCTAGTGCTTCTTCAAATGCAGGTATTCAATTGACTTCTAACGCCTTTGGGTCTGTGTTTAGCTGGTTTCCAATTGTACTTTCTGTTGCAGTAATATTATTCGCTCTATCTACTATGATTTCTTGGTCCTACTATGGATTAAAGGCTTGGACGTATTTGTTTGGCGAAAATGCCATGTCTAAAAATTTATATAAATTAATTTTCTGCATTTTTATAATTATTGGTTCAAGTATGAGTTTGGGTGCGGTTTTCGATTTTGGTGATGCAATGATTTTTGCAATGGCCTTCCCAAATATACTGGGTCTAATTATGCTTTCTTCTGAAGTTAAAGATGATTTAGCAAGTTATTTTAAGAGACTTAAAACAGGTGAAATAAAACGCTTTGAATAAACTTACACTTGGCCAACAGAAAATTTAAATTAACCGACTACTTACTTGAACTCTTCGATGTGTTTAAGCACGAAAGAAAAGGAGTTTTATTTTTTTCTTTTTTGATTGTTCTTGTTCTGATTTTCCATTTTTCAATGGATTATTGGGTAGAAGCACCAGTCATTAATACGCGTCAATTGGATAGTTTAATTGTTGCGTCTAACAAGGCTTCAAAAAAACAAGATTCTACCTATCAAAACGTCAACCCACGAACGATTGATCCAAATACGGCGGATACTGAGGGATGGATGCAGCTGGGGTTTTCAAAGAAACAGGTGAAATCAATTTTAAAATATCGATCTGCTATTGGGGGTAAATTCAAGAATATTAGCCACATTCAAAAAATCTATATAATAGATAGTTTTAAATTTTCCAAAATCCGACCCTATTTAGCCATAAAACCTGAAAATATGGAAGATAGCATTGGATCGGTTATGCCAAGCTGGGAAACAGCTAAGAAGGTGGAAAAAGAGACGAGAATAAGTCTATTTGTCTTTGATCCTAATAAGATCTCTTATGATAGTTTACTTATTCTCGGTTTGCACAACAAGCAAGCGTCTAGTTTAATAAAGTATCGCGAGAAAGTTCGTTACTTTGAAAGCCCCAATGATCTTTTGAAACTGTATTTGTATAATAAAACTGATCACAAGAAATATGCGCCTTATATTCGGATTGATGCTAAGTTCTTAAAGCGGTCTAGTAAAAAGACATCGATAAATACGTTTGAGAAAATCATGGTGGAGTTAAATACTGCCGATACCGCAGCATTAATTCAGATTAAAGGAGTTGGTCCATATTACGCTGCTAAAATCATCCAATATCGCAATGCTTTAGGGGGATATTTTGATATTAAACAACTCTATGAGATTAAGAAAATTCCGAAAGACAGAATGGATGTCATTATAACGAGCGTTTTAGCAGACGAAAAGCAAGTGAAAAAGATAAGAATAAATCACTGTGAATTCAAGGAATTGCTTGCTCATCCTTATTTTGATTATTATGAAACCAAACTTTTGTTCGATTATAAAAACGAACAAGGAAAATTCATTTATTTGCATGATCTAAAAAAAATAGAACCATTGCCTGATTATTACATTGATAAAGTTGGGCATTATCTCATATTTGATTAAATGATTGCTGAAGAATTAGATAAAGCCATTCGTAACATTCCTGATTTTCCAAAGGCGGGTATAAATTTCAAAGACATTACTCCGGTGTTAATGGATGCTGGTCTTTGTAAAAAAATTACAGAAGATATTTACGATAAATTCTCTGGAGATGGTATTGATGTTATTGTTGGAGTTGAATCAAGAGGATTTTTATTTGGAATGCTGATCGCCCAACTCTTCAGCATCCCATTTGTAACTGTAAGGAAGAAAGGTAAATTGCCTCATAAGACCATTTCCTATAAATACGACTTGGAATATGGTTCGGCTGAAATAGAAATGCATATTGATGCTATTAAACCAGGTAGTAATGTGCTCGTTCATGACGATTTATTAGCAACTGGAGGCACTGCAAAAGCGGCTGCCGAGTTGGTAAGGCAATCTGGTGGCAACGTTTCGGGTTTTGCTTTTTTAGTAGAACTAGAAGCGCTAAAAGGAAAAGAGGTGTTGACCGATTTTTCAAAAAACATATATAGTATAACAAAGTATTAATCGAAGTATTATGGACTTTAAGACAACAGAAAACCAATTAATGATTCGCGACATGATACGCGATTTTTGCGAAAAAGAAATTCGACCAAATATTATGATATGGGATGAAGCTGAAGAGTTTCCAATAGACTTATTTCACAAATTAGGTGATCTTGGTTTGATGGGCGTTTTGGTTCCTACAGAATATGGTGGAAGCGGATTTGGGTATATGGAATATATTACCGTTGTTTCTGAGATAGCAAAAGTTTGTGGCTCAATTGGGTTAAGTGTTGCTGCTCATAACTCTTTATGTACCGGGCATATCATGGCCTTTGGTAATGAGGATCAAAAAAGAAAATTTCTTCCGAAATTGGCTACTGGCGAATGGATAGGAGCTTGGGGGTTAACTGAGCAAAATACTGGATCTGATGCAGGGGGAATGAATACCGTTGCTGTGGATAAAGGAGATCATTTTTTAATGAATGGTTCCAAGAATTTCATTACTCATGGGAAATCGGGTAACGTGGCTGTAGTTATAGCAAGAACAGGTGAAAAAGGAGATTCTCATGGTATGACAGCGTTTGTTGTTGAAAGAGGAACTGCTGGTTTTTCCGCAGGAAAAAAAGAACGCAAATTAGGAATGAGAGCTTCTGAGACTACAGAAATGATTTTCCAAGATTGTAAAGTTCCCAAAGAAAATGTTTTAGGTAAAGTAGGAGACGGATTTGTTCAAGCAATGAAAGTATTGGATGGTGGTAGAATTTCGATTGCAGCCCTTTCATTAGGTATTGCAAAAGGAGCTTTTGACGCATCTGTCAAGTATTCTAAAGAAAGAGAGCAATTCGGGAAACCAATTTCTGAGTTTCAAGCTATTGGTTTTAAATTAGCGGACATGGCTACAGAAATTGAGGCCTCAGAGCTATTGATACTGCAAGCTGGAGACATGAAAAATAAAGGCATGAAAATGACTAAAGAGTCTGCTTACGCGAAGTATTTTGCGTCAGAAGTTTGTGTTCGCGTAAGCACCGAGGCAGTTCAGATTTTTGGAGGTTACGGATATACAAAAGACTTCCCTGTTGAAAAATTCTACAGAGATAGTAAGCTTTGTACTATTGGTGAGGGAACTAGTGAAATTCAGAAGCTTGTAATTGCAAGAGAAATATTGAAATAAAATTATTGCTAAGTAGAAAGTAATACTACTTTTGCACCCTATTTTTTAAAAGAGATTGAATTATGTTGATTATACCAATAAAAGAAGGTGAAAATATTGATCGTGCCGTTAAGAAGTACAAGAAGAAATTCGAACGTACTGGTACAATGAGAGAATTACGTGATCGTCAAAAATTCACGAAACCTTCTGTCCGAAATAGAGAACAGTTGTTAAAAGCAATCTATTTGGAACAAAAGAGGCTTGCTGAAGAGTAGAAATACTTTTAACATCATATATAAGGCTTACAGGTCATAGATTTTTTAAATTTATGACCTGTTTTGTTTTATGGCACTTAGTAATTACCTTCAATATTTGGAAAGCGAGAAAAGAACCTCGCCTCATACCATAACTGCCTACAAAGCAGATATAGAATCTTTCCGAAAATTTTTAGAAGAAGAATTTGATCAGCCCAAACTAATTAAGGCATCTCCGCAAATGGTGCGCAGTTGGATGGCTTCCTTAATCGAATCGAATAAAGTTCCAAGGTCTGTTAATCGAAAACTATCATCTCTTAAAGGCTTTTATAAATTTGAGATAAGGGATGGTAACTTGGATAAAAATCCTTGCAAGCACATTGTGGGGCCCAAAATGAGCAAACGCTTGCCGTCGTTTGTTGAAGAGAAGGCAATTAATAATCTTAATATTTCGGATAAAGAAATTGTAAGCACTTTTGAGCAATCACGAGATTTCCTGATTTTCGAGTTGCTTTATGCTACGGGAATGAGACAGGCTGAATTAATTGGTTTGAAGTATATCGATGTTGATGTTTCTCAAAAACAACTAAGAGTTCTAGGTAAGAGGAACAAAGAGCGCCTGATTCCTGTTTCAAGTAATTTGGTTGAGCTCATCGATGAATTTCAAAATTTAAAATCTAATCTTGGGCTGAATTCTGATTTTATAATAATTACAAATTCAGGAAAAAAAGCATACCCAAAGTTGATATACCGATCAATAAATTCTACCTTGTCAACTATAACAACAATGGACAAGAAAAGTCCACATGTTCTTAGACATACTTTCGCAACACATGTGCTAAATAATGGTGCAGACTTAAATGCGGTTAAAGAACTTTTAGGTCATGCAAATTTGAGTGCGACTCAAATTTACACCCATAACACATTTGAGAAACTAAAAAATATTTATAAACAAGCTCATCCCAGAGCATAAAACAAGGAGGAAATATGAAAGTTAAAATTCATTCTATCCATTTCGATGCTGACGAAAAATTGGAATCCTTTATAGGTAAACGATTAGATAAATTAGATCAATATTTTGATAACATTATCGAAGGAGAGGTGTTTTTGAAATTGGATAATGCCGATAATAACGAAAACAAGATCACTGAGATTAAATTATTAGTTCCTGGAGGAGATTTATTTGTAAAGAAACAATGCAAATCTTTTGAAGAGGCAACTGACTTGGCAATTGAAGCATTAAGGAGACAGGTAAAGAAATACAAAGAAAAAAAGAGACAGGTTTAGTCTCTTTTTTCTGGTAAAAAAAACCTACCAATTGACCAATCAAGTACAACCTAAATATTCATTTAAAATTTTTTTTAAAACGTTCATTGTTGAACGTTTTTCTTTTTTACATTTGCAGACCCTTTTTGCGGCCTTTTTAGCTGCGGGGGAATTGTTCTTTTTTTATAAGAATATTGCCGGTGTAGCTCAGTTGGCCAGAGCAGCTGATTTGTAATCAGCATGTCGGGGGTTCGAATCCCTCCACCGGCTCCTTGATGGGGAGGTTCCAGAGCGGCCAAATGGGGCAGACTGT
>Ga0307998_1000830_pt1 | contig 17110 bp, 17 predicted proteins | sample Davwhametageno37_FD_203147 | JGI IMG/M metagenome (GOLD analysis project Ga0307998, IMG submission 203147) | Marine microbial communities from Davis Island wharf, Antarctic Ocean - #37 | ecosystem: Environmental > Aquatic > Marine > Unclassified | place: Antarctic Ocean: Davis Island wharf... | reverse complement strand
ATAGCTTTTATAATTCATGGTTTAGGTAAATTTCCTTTACCTCCTCAAGGATTAATTGATTATTTTGATTTATCACCTGCACTAGCATCTTTGGTTGCTTTATCAGAGTTATCAGCAGGATTAATATTAATCATTGGTGGCTTTATTAGAAATCCTTTTGGAAACTTACTAACAAGGTTAGCTGGATTAATGATTGTTATTATGATGATTAATATATTTGCTATTGCTCACCCAGACTGGTTCATCACAACAAAACTATTTACTAGTGAACAAATATTTCTTTTAATTGGTGGAATTTATTTCTTAATTAAAGGTAATCGAACTTAAACATGAATCAAATAGAGGTAGAAAAGATAATTGAACCAGTTGCAGCATCAGATGGTGCTGGGGTTAAATTAAAAAGAAGTATCGGTACTCACCTTATTGATTACCATGATCCTTTTTTAATGTTGGATGAATTTGGTTCTGAAAATAAAGATGATTATATTGGAGGTTTTCCTCCTCACCCTCATAGAGGAATTGAAACAGTAACTTATATGCTAAGTGGTGAATTTGAACATGAGGATAGCACTGGTGCTAAAGGTAGAATGTCTTCAGGTGATGTTCAGTGGATGAAAACTGGTGGTGGAATAATTCATTCAGAAATGCCAGCAATGACCGAAGGTAAGCTGCATGGGTTTCAATTGTGGGTAAATATGCCTGCTAAATTAAAAATGAACAAACCTGAATATATTTATATTGATGCAGATAAAATGAGTACACATAAAGATGATGATAAAATAGTTAAAGTAATTGCTGGAAAATTTGAAAATGCAGAGGGACCTGTTAAGGGCCATAATGTTGAGCCAGTTTACTTTGATGTAGAGATTGAAGAAGGTAAAGAATTTAATTTTAACCTTCCCTCAACGCATAATTCTTTAATTTACTTAATTGATGGAGAAATTAAGGTTGGAGATCAAGATCACGACCAAGCTAAAAATTCTACTTTAATTATCCTAACTAGAGGTGAAAAGTTGAAAGTATCTAGCCTAACTAAAGCTAAATTTTTACTAATATCTGGAAAACCAATTGGTGAACCTATTGCAAGAGGTGGTCCATTTGTAATGAACACTAAAGCTGAAATCTTGCAAGCAGTGCAAGATTATCATAATGGTACATTTGTGAAATAATGAAAAAAATTGAAATAGAAAAATTTGGTGGTCCTGAAGTTTTAGAGATTAAAGATGTTGAAATAGGCAAACCAGGTCCGAAAGAAGTTTTAATAAAAAATTTATCAATTGGTCTCAACTATATTGATGTTTATCACCGAACAGGTTTGTACCCTATTCCTCTTCCAAGTGGAATTGGTCTAGAAGCATGTGGAATAATTGAAGAAGTTGGTTCTGAAGTTGATCTGTTTAAAGTTGGTGATAGAGTGGCTCACTCTTCAATTCCCATTGGAAGTTATTCAGAAAAACAATTATTTCCTCAAGAAAAATTAGTTTTAGTTCCAGAGGGTATCTCGGATGAAATTGCATCATGCATTATGCTTAAGGGAATTACTGCTGAATATTTATTACACAGAGCTTACCCAGTTAAAAAAGGTGATAAAGTTTTATACCATGCGGCAGCTGGTGGTGTTGGTCAAATTTTATGTCAGTGGGCTAATGCATTAGGGGCTGAGGTTATTGGAACAGTTGGTTCTAAGGCAAAAGAAGCTATTGCTAAAAAAAATGGTTGCCATCACGTGATAAATTATACTGATACAAACTTTGTTGAAGAAGTAGAAAAAATTGTAGGCAAAAATGGTGTTGATGTTGTCTATGACGGCGTTGGAATAAAGACATTTGATGGATCAATTGAAACATTAAAGGTTAGAGGCATGATGGTAGCTTTTGGTAATGCATCAGGCTACGTTGATACTATAGATGTTAAGAAACATATTAATGCAAAAGGTTTATTTTTTACTCGTCCATCGATTGCACATTACACGATGACTAGAGTAGAATTGGTTGAATCTGCCAAAAAAGTTTTTGATGCTGTGTTATCTGAAAAATTTAAGGTTGAAATATTTAAAAGATATTCTCTTAGCGATGCAAAAAAAGCTCATGAAGAATTAGAGGCAAGATTGTTAACAGGACCTGCTGTAATTATTCCTAACTAATCTAAATCTACATCCATGTCAGACATGTGCCATTTAAGTGCATTTGTAGATACCTGAATTTCTCTTAAAAAAACAACAATTGAGATCATCATAGATAAACAGCAAGACCCAAAAATTATTCTTGCTACAAAAATTTCATTTAAATAAAGAGCAAAAACAGTTAGCAAGTTAAACAAAAGGCCAAATGCAGCAAACATAATTGTCCATTTCAATAAAACTATTCTTCCATTTAAATTAATAAACTGCTTTTTCCACTCAGGTGGAATGTGATTTTCATACACGTGTTCATCATGAAGTTGCCTAATAAGCTTACTTAGTGAATGAAATCTATTACTATAGATGTTCATAAGTAAGGGTATTGCTGGAAACATTAGTGCTGTGACTGTGTAATCTATATTCATACGAATCAATTTGATTATGAAACTAGCCTTTGTTATTTACAAGTAAATTATTATGAAACAATTAAACTTCTTCTTTGAATTAACAAGGTTAAAAAGACCAATTGGTTATATGCTATTATTTTGGCCTTGTGCATGGGGCTTAACACTTGCTTATGATTTTTCAAATAATCTAAATAATTATTTTTTTTATTTAACTTTATTTTTCCTTGGATCAGTTTTAATGCGTTCTGCCGGCTGTATAGTAAATGACATCTCTGACAAGGAATTTGATAAAAAAGTTGTGAGAACAAAAAATAGACCAATAGCCTCAAATAAAGTTTCTATAAAATTGGCAATTTTTTATATACTCATTTTATGTTCACTTGCTTTTTTAGTTTTAATTAATTTTAACAACTTAACAATTATCTTAGCACTATGCTCCATGCCTTTGGCTTTTACTTACCCTTTGATGAAAAGATTTACCTATTGGCCACAATTATTTTTAGGAATAACTTTTAACTATGGTTTGATTTTAGGATGGACATCAGTTGTAGGTGAAATAAGTATTATCCCTGTTATCTTATACCTTGGAGCCATATTTTGGACACTAGGATACGACACTATATACGGGTTTCAAGACATAAAAGATGACGAAATTATAGGCGTAAAATCAACTTCAATAAAATTTAAAAATAAACCAAAAAACTTTTTAATCACATGTTATGTTTTACTAATTTCATCTATTTTAATTACAGGCATTCTAATGAGTTATAATTATTTTTTTTATATAAGTTTACTGATTACAGTAATTCATTTATTTCTTTACCAGATAAAATTTTTTAATTCTAAAGACCCAACAAGTTGCTTAAAGATTTTTAAAAGAAACAATATAACTGGCCTAATTATTCTTTGTAATATTTTAATTGGAAAAATATAATGAAAAATTCAGAAATTTATAAAAGATTATATCAGGATTATTCTAAAAGATACCTTAACAAAATACTGTTATCAGTTTTTTTTGCAGTTCTTGTTGCAGCAAGTACTTCATCAATAGCTTGGCTTTTGGATCCCGCTATAAAAAAAATTTTTGTTGAGAAAGATCAATCATTAATATTTATAATTCCTTTATTGATAGTTATAGCTTTCACTATTAAAGGTTTTGCTCTTTATTTTGCAAAGGCAATCATGATTGGTGTTGCTGAAGAAATCAAAAAAATTCTTCAATCCGATATGATAAAATCTTTAATCAATTCAGATACGCAAATTATTGATCAAAAACATTCTGGAAAATTTATTTCAAACTTAACTTATGATGTAACTCATATTACAACAATGCTTAGTAGTGCTATTCTAAGTTTATTCAAAGATAGTTTAACTTTGTTTGGTTTGCTATTTGTGATGTTCTATCAAAATTGGAAACTATCATTAATTGCTATAATAATGATACCTATTGCAAGTATTGCATCCAGAACTCTTGGCAAAAGAATTGGAAAAGTCGTAACTGAAGCTCAGGAAAAATCTGGGTTTTTAAATACTTATTTAATTGAGTTATTTAAAAATCATAAACTAATAAAAATTTTTCAAAAGGAAGCTTACGAAAGTATAAGAGCAGATGAACATTTAAATCAGTTAAAGGATAAAAATAAAAAGATTAATATAGTTTTTGTTCGAATGTCTCCAATTATGGAAACACTAACTGGAATAATGATTGCAATTTTAATCTACTATTCTGGAAAATTAGCTCTGAAAGATGAGATTGAGATAGGAAATTTTTTTTCTTTCCTTGCTGCAATGATGCTTGCTTATCAACCCGTTAGGGCACTATCAACATTGAACATGATTTTAAATCAAGGTTTGTCAGCTGCTTCGAGAATTTTACCTATAATTGATAATGAAAATAAAATTAATGACCACATAGATGCAAAAGATATCCATATCGCAAATGCAAATATTGAATTTAGCAATATAAATTTTAAATATAACTCTGTTGAAAAAAACATCTTGAGAAATGTAAACCTCAAAATAACTGGGGGTAAGATGACATCCTTAGTTGGACATAGTGGATCCGGAAAATCGACGATTTTAAATTTAATACCAAGGTTTTATGATGCACAAACTGGTGATATTCTTATTGATAATCAGTCTATATACAAAATAAAAATTAAATCTCTTAGAGATAAAATATCTCTAGTAAGTCAAGATACGACTTTATTTGACGATACAATAAAGAATAATATTGCTTACGCTAAGAGTGACGTCACAGATGAAGAAATAGTTGCCGCAGCTAAATCTTCTTATTCACATGAATTTATAAACAATCTACCAAACAAATATGAGACAATAATAGGTGAAAATGGAATTAGATTATCAGGTGGAGAGAAACAAAGGATATCTATAGCAAGAGCCATGATTAAAAAGAGTCCTATCATTCTTTTAGATGAAGCAACCTCATCATTAGATGCTGAAACAGAAAGTAAAATTCAAGATGCCTTAAAAATATTAACTAAAGGTAAGACCACTATTGTAATTGCCCATAGACTTTCAACAATTTTAAATTCAGATCAAATATATATTATTGACGCGGGAAATGTAGTGGCAAATGGTAAGCACGATGAGTTGTTAAATAGCTCAGATGTCTACAAGAATTTTTATGAAAAACAAATTCGAAAAGGATAATGTTTTTTTTATATCAAATACTAATATCAATATTATTAATATTCTCTCCACTAATAATTGGCTTTAGAATATTTAAAGGGAAAGAAGACAAAAAAAGATTTAAAGAAAAATTCTGTTTTCCATCAAAAAAAAAAAATACTGGAAATTTAATTTGGTTTCATGGATCAAGTGTTGGTGAACTTCTTAGTATTTTACCTTTAGTTTATGAGCTTGAAAAAAATCGATCTATAAGGCAAATTTTAATAACCTCATCCACATTGAGTTCCGCTGAAATATTTAAAAAATTTAAATTTAAGAAGACTATTCATCAGTTTTTCCCAATAGATTCTATTTTTTTTTCTTATAAGTTTTTGAATTATTGGAAACCTACAATTGCAATATTTGTTGAGTCAGAAATTTGGCCTAGCATCTTTAAAGTTCTTACAAAAAAAAATACACCCTTACTTCTTCTTAATGCGAGAATTACTAAAAAAACTTTTAATAAATGGGATTATATTAAAAGTTTTTCAAATTCTGTTTTTAAGAATATTTCAAAAGCATATCCTCAAAATAATGAAACCCTTAACTATCTTAAAAAATTAAATGTTTCTAAAATTAAAATAATAGGAAATCTAAAGTTTATTAATAATGATCAGGATAAGCTTATTAAACTAGACAAGACTTTATTGAAGAATTTAAGAAATAGAAAGGTTTGGTGTGCATCAAGTACGCACCCAGGCGAAGAAATTATATGCTCAAAGGTTCACTTAAATTTAAAGAAAAAATATGGAAATTTATTAACTATAATAATCCCAAGACACATTCATCGTGTTAATAAGATAGTTCAAGAAATTAATGATTTAAAATTAAATGTAGTTTTACACAGTTCAAATTCAAAAAAACTTAAAAATACTGATATATATTTGGTGGACACGTATGGAGAAACTAAAAAATTTTATGACTTCTCTAATGTGGTTTTTATGGGAAAGTCACTCATTGGAAAGGGAGGTCAAAACCCATTAGAGCCTACTAGACATGGTGCAGCTATTTTACATGGCCCAAATATAGATAATTTTTCAGATATATATAAACTACTAGATAAGTTAAAAATTACTCACAAAGTTAATGGAGCAACTAGCTTAACAAATTTAGTAAATAAATTAATAATTAAGCCTAATAATAAAAAAAATTACCTAAAAATTAAAAAAATAGGAAAAAAAATACTTAACGAAACTAAACATGAGATAAACAGTTTATTAAATAATGAAATTAATAAAACCTAAATTTTGGGGCTATAAAAAACCACACCTATATTCTTATCTGCTTTTACCTTTATCGATTATTTTAAGTCTACTTTCCAAAATAAAATCAAAACCAAAGTTAGCAAATCCAAATATTAAAACAATTTGTATTGGCAATATCTATATTGGGGGGACAGGAAAAACATCTCTGGTTATTAAAATAAAAGAAATTCTAGAAAAAAAAAATATCAAAATTTGTTTCATTAAGAAATTTTATTCAGATCAAACTGACGAACAGAAACTACTTGCTAAAAATGGTCAATTATTTACTTCTGTAAGGAGAGTTGCAGCACTAAGTGAAGCGATTTCGCAAGGTTATAAAATAGCAATTTTTGATGATGGATTACAAGACACTTCAATTAAATATGATCTTGAAATAGTTTGTTTTAATAATCTAAATTGGATTGGAAATGGACTTACCCTTCCATCTGGTCCTTTAAGAGAGAATATTAATAATCTAAGATTCTATGATAATGTTTTTCTAAATGGAAACGAAGAACATTTAACTGACATTAAAAATCAAATTAAGAAAATAAACCCAAAAATAAATATTAATCAGGGAAAATATGTTCCATTAAATATTGCTGATTTCGACAAAAACCATAAATATCTAGTTTTTTCTGGTATTGGTAATCATAACACTTTTGTGAATATGTTAAAAAACTATAATTTGAAAATTGTTGATGATTTGGAATATCCTGATCATTATCAATATTCAGAAAGAGATTTTTATGAAATCATTAATAAAGCAAAAAATTATGATGCTAAAATTATAACAACAGAAAAAGATTATTTAAGATTAAATTCTTATAATAAAAATAAAATTTTATTTATTAAGTCTGCTCTTGAAATATTAGATGAAAAAAAACTTACACAAACATTAATTGACCTAAATGAAAAAAATTAAATATTTTTTTGAATTTATAATTATTTCGTTTCTATTCCTCACTTATAAAGTCCTAGGCTTAAAAATGTCATCTTTCTTAAGTGGTAAATTATTTGAATTTTTAGGTCCTCTATTTAGATCAAAAAAAATAATCAAATTAAATATTCTAAGAGCTATTCCTAGAATTAATTTACAAGAATTGAATAATATAAAAAAAGGTATGTGGAATAATTATGGGAGAACTTTAGCAGAATACATGTTTCTTAAGGGTTTTAGAAATAACAATTTAATATCTAATATTAACCTAGAAGGTGAGGAAATTCTTAAGCAAATAAAGTACGAAAAAAAACCTGTAATTTTTGTATCAGGCCATTTTAGTAATTTTGAGCTAATGGCGATGCAAATTGAAAAATCTGGTATAAATTTAGCTGCCATATACAGACCATTAAATAATATATTTTTAAATGTGTTGATGGAAAGAATTAGAAAAAAATACATTTGCAAAAATCAAATTAAAAAAGGTACTGGAGGTGTTAGAGAATTATTAAAGTTATTCAAAAAAGGGAATTCTATAGCTTTAATGATAGATCAGAGAGTATCTGAAGGAATAAAATCTAAATTTTTTAACGAGAATGCTTTTACAACAACTATTCCAGCTCAATTTATAAAAAAATTTAATTGCAAGGTTGTACCAATTTATATTGAAAGACGTAATGAGATTGATTTTGATATAAAAATTGAAAAACCGATGGAATTTTCAAAAGATGTCTCTAGAGAGAAAATTACAAGGGACCTAAATATTTGGTTAGAAAAAATGATTTTAAAAAATCCTGGAAAATGGATTTGGTCTCATGATCGTTGGAAATAAATTTTTAATTATCTTCTTTTTTTTTATGAGCTTCTACATATGAGTAGTAAGGTTCTTGGAGCTCCACATTCCAATAGTTAAGATTTTCTAAACGTATGGATTTACCAGAAACAGCGCATATAACATGATCACCATTTTCAATAATTTCAAAATTGTTAGGTAAATATTTTAATTTTGCTAATTTTTTATTCATTTTTAGTTTATATACATCTATATGAAAGTTGGAATAATTGGAAGTGGTGGACGAGAGCATGCTATATGCCAGTCTATAAAAAAATCTTCAAAGATTAACAAAATATATTGTTTTCCAGGCAATGCTGGCACATCTGAACTTGCTGAAAACGTAGAAATTGACCTTTCTGATTTTAATAAGATCAAAGAATTCTCAATACTTAACAAAATAAGCTTAATTATTGTTGGGCCTGAAAAACCACTGGTAGATGGGATAGTAGATTTTTTTAAAGATACTGAAATTAAAGTCTTTGGCCCTGATAAAATCTCTTCTCAACTTGAAGGTTCAAAAATATTTACCAAAAAAATTTGTGAGGAATATAAAATCCCTACTGCTAAATTTGGAATATTTAAAAGTTCTAATGAAGCGATTACATTTTTAGATAAAACTCAGTTTCCACTGGTTGTTAAAGCAGATGGACTTGCATCTGGAAAAGGTGTTTATATTTGCGAAGATAAAGACAGAGCTGTTAATGCAATAAAAGAAATTTTTGATGGAAAATTTGGAACAGCTAAGAATGTATTACTGGAAGAATTTCTGACAGGTGAGGAAATGAGTTATTTTATAATTAGTGATGGTAAAGTGATTAAAAATTTTGAAACAGCGCAAGACCATAAAAGAGTTTTAGAAGGCGACAAAGGAGACAATACTGGGGGCATGGGGGCCTATTCTCCGTCTAGATTAATAAATCAAGTCCTGGAAGCAAAAATATTAAACAAGATAATAAAACCAACTATTCGGGCGCTACAAAAGATGGGATCTAATTATAAGGGCTTTTTATATGCAGGCTTAATGATAGTTAATGATGAACCATACCTAATTGAGTACAATGTAAGAATGGGAGACCCTGAGTGTCAAACAATTTTACCAAAATTGAAAACAGATTTATTAGAAATTATAGAGGCGTGCTGTAATAAAAAATTAGAAAGCTTAAAAATAGAATGGTATGATAAAAAGAGTCTATGTATTGTCCTTTGTTCAAAGGGCTATCCTGATAAATATAATAATAATATATTAATAGAAAATACTGAAAATCTTGATTTAGGTGAAAATGACTTCGTCTATCATGCAGGAACTAAAAAAATTCAAAATAAGATTTATTCAAATGGTGGTAGAGTGATCACTTTTGTCAGTTTGTCTTCTGATTTCAAAGAAAGTAGAGATAAAATCTTTACCCATATTAAAAAACTTAATTGGAATGGTGGATTCTTTAGAAAGGATATTGGGTATAAGGTAATTGATGAATGAGAATAATTTCAGGAAACTTTAAAGGTAAAAAAATTTTACTTCCTATAAATAAATTAACAAGACCTCTTAAAGATTTAACTAAAGAATCTATTTTTAATATAATTAAACATTCTAAATTATTAAACATAAAACTTGAAAATTCAAATATTCTAGATTTATTTTCAGGGGTAGGTTCATTTGGACTTGAATGCTTATCAAGAGAAGCTGCAAATGTTATATTTTTAGAAAGCTATAAAGAGGTGCTAACTGTTCTAAAAAAAAATATAGACAATCTAAAACAACATGAACGTTCAAATATCATAGAAAAAGATATTTTTGCAGAAAATACCCTAAAAACATTGAATAATAGGTTTGATATTATTTTTATGGATCCACCTTTTAAAGAAAAAAAATTATTTGATCTGTTAAATACAATAATCAAATTAAAATTACTAAAGGATAATGGTATTGTAATAATTCATAGACACAAAAAAGAAGAAGATATATTTCCTGATAAATTTAATATTATAATGAAGAAAAATTATGGTATTTCAAAAATTATTTTTGCTGATATTTTAGATTAAAATTTTTTTTGTTTCTTTTTTTATTAATTCGACTGAAGGTTGATCAAATGGATTAACATTTAAGGCCCTTCCAAGTAAAATGGTCTCTAGGATAAAAAAGCAGAATAGCTCACCTAATGATTTTTCATCTCGCTTTAAAACTCTAAAGCTTCTAAAGGGTATTTTTTTTGAAGCAAAAACTTTTTCTGTAGCTAACATTTGAGATTGTTTAATTTTTTCTATTGATTGATTTTTCAAATATTTATGGCTTGCAAGAATATTTTTATTATTAATTTTTATCACCTTGTTGTCTAAAACATTAAAAAAAGTATAAAAGCTTTTCTTAGGTCCATCTAAATATAATTGCATTAAACTATGATTATCTTTTGGCATAGAGGAAACAATTGGCAAGAGTCCTTTGGATTTTTTACCTAAACTTTCTGCTATTAATTGTTGATACCATTTAAACAAATTTACTGACTGTTCATCATAATTTAAGATTATAGAAGTATACATCCCACCTTTAATTAGATTTAAAGTTGCTGTTACATTATTGATAAGGTTATTGGTAAAAATATTATTTTTAATAAGGTTATTAAATTGTTTAAATTTACTTTCATCTAAATTCATTAATTCTGCTGGTAACATCCCTACCTCAGATAAAACGGAGTACCTACCTCCTATATAGTTTTTGTGTTCAAAAATTTCTGCCTTAAGTTTGCTTGCTAAATTAGTTAAATAACTATCTTTATCTTCTGTAATAATAATATTGGTTTCTCTGTTTTTTATTAATGTATTTGCATTTGTTATTGTCTCCAAAGTATTTCCAGATTTAGATATAATCAAATTTAGATTAATATTTTTATCTTGAAAATAATCTGCATTACTATTTAGGTTATTTACAAAAGTAATCTTTTTTTTAATTTTTTTTTTTAAAAAATCATAAATTGCTTGAGTTCCTAGAATTGAACCACCCATTCCAATTATTCTTATATTTGAAAATTTTTTATACTTAGAGATTTTTTTTTTAGAATAACTATATTTATAACTAGACTTAAAAGTTTCAAAAAGTGTAGGTTGATTCTTTAATAAACTTGCAAAATCTTTTTTTATTTTTTTATTATTTTTTATATTTAAAAAATTTTTAAATATCATTATTTTTTACTAATTTTTTCTTTTAATTTTTGTAAAAAATTTTTTTTTTTAGTTGTTTCTGGGGCTTCTTCTGTAGCCACTTCTGTAGCCACTTCTGGAAATAATTTTTTAATTTTTTTTTTATTTATCTTCTCAATTATAGATTTTTCAATTGAGCTGCCTGGCACAATTTTTTTGTTATTTGCACCTGTAGAGGAGCTTTGATTTACTATCTTCTCTATACTTGAGGTATTTTCTTCAGTTAAATTTCTATCTTCATCTATTTTTCCTATGGGCTTTGGCAATTCTCCAAAATTTGGTGGTAATGCTAAGGGTGCTTTTTTTTCAACTAAAAACTCATCAGTTTTTTTTTTTTTACTTCCTCCTAAACCTTCGCTGATTGAGCTACACGAATTTAAATATAATAAAATTAAAAAAATAGCTATTATGGGTTTAGTTTTATTCATTAGTAATTTTATTGTTATAGAACAGTTCTACTAAAATAAGGCAAAAAACTCCAACTGTAATAAATATATCTGCAACATTGAAAACAAACCAGTGAAGTCCTTGAAAATGAAGATCAATAAAATCTGGCACTGCCCCATAAGCTATCCGATCATAAAAATTACCCAGCGCTCCACCCGCAACCAAAGCTAAAAAATGCCTTTGAATATTATCATTTTTCCACATCATAAATAAAATAAAAATAATGATAAGACCAATTATGAAGGTGATTATATTATAAATCATACTTTCATTTATAGAAAGTAGTCCAAAAGCTATTCCTTTATTCCAAATTAAATATAAATTTAAAAATGAAGTAAGATATATATCTACTGAATTTTCTACTTCTGCTAATTTCAGAATATAAAGCTTAGTTAAACGATCAATTAAAAAAATTATAATTAAAATTATTAAATTTAAGCAAATTTTTTTCAATCCAATTTTTTCCATTATTTTCACTGTTTAATCAGAATGTCTTACACACTTCTCTTTATTAATCTTCCAACACACTGGACACTTATTACCTTCAGCCTTGATGGTTTCAGCAACCACATCTTCTGTGGTCGATTTTTGCACTATAGTAGAAGAGGTTATACACAGTTCTGAAAAATCAATATTATTAGAAATTTCAAGTAAATCTTTATTTAAATAAATAATTAGACTTGCCTCTAGACTTGATCCTATTTCCTTGCTAGCTCTTTTCGCTTCAATACTAATGTTGCAAATATCTCTAATTTTTTTTAACTCTATCCATTTTTTATTTAATTTTTCATTTTCAAATGACTTCGGAAATTTCATAAATTTTTCCAAATGAATACTTTTTTTATCTTTACTTATTAATGTAAAAATTTCTTCTGTTGTAAATGAAAGTATTGGTGCAAACCATTTGATTAAGGATTCTAAAATTATATTTAAAACAATAATGCTACTTTTCCTTCTTTCTGAATCTTTTGAGTCACAATACAAAGCATCTTTTCTAATATCAAAATAAAATGCTGATAGATCTACTGTGCAAAAATTTAAAAGCTCTTTGTAAAGATTATGAAAGTCGTATGATTTAAAATAATTTTTAAAATTTTCATTTAGATTGTAAACTCTGTGGAGCATATATTGTTCTAATTCTGGCAATCGTTTTAAATCTAATTTTTCAATATCAACTTTCTTAAAATCATCATTTAAGTTTCCAAGTAAATATCTAAACGTATTTCTAATCTTTCGATAAGAATCTGCATGTTGTTCTAAAATGGAATAGTCAATTCTTAAATCTTCAGCATAGTTTGAAGAAGCTACCCATATTCTTAAAATATCTGCACCATATTTTTTTAGAATATCCTCAGGTGCTATTACGTTTCCTACAGATTTAGACATTTTAAGACCTTTACCATCTACTACAAAACCATGTGATAATATTGATTCATATGGAGCTCTTCCTCTGGTTCCGCAGGACTCTAGTAATGACGAATGAAACCAACCCCTATGTTGATCGGATCCCTCTAAATACATTGATGCTGGCCATTGAAGATCTTTTCTTTTTTCTAAAACAAATGCGTGCGTGCAACCACTATCAAACCATACCTCAACAATGTCACTTATCTTATCATAATCTTCTGCCTTGTACTTATCTCCTAAAAACCTTTGTGGATCATCAGAGAACCAGCAGTCAGAGCCTTCTTTTTCATAAATACTTGCTATGTTTTCATTTACTTCATCATCAGCTAAAATTTCTTTTGTAGTTTTGTGAACAAATATAGGCAACGGAACTCCCCAAACTCTTTGTCTTGAAACACACCAGTCAGGTCTTGTCTGGATCATTGCTTTTATTCTTTCCCTCCCTTTATCTGGGTAAAATGTAGTGTCATCTAATGCTTTTAGTGCTTTTTTTCTTAAACCGTGACTTTCCATAGAAATAAACCATTGTGGGGTTGCTCTATGAACAAGTGGAGCTTTTGATCTCCAAGAGTGTGGGTATGAGTGAACTAACTCTCCATTAGATAATAGTTTTTTTTGTTCTTTTAATTTTTCTATAACAATTGGGTTTGCTTTAAAAATATGCGTTCCCTCAAATAAAGGAAGGTTTTTAGTATATTTACCATCTCCATCAACTGTCTCGATTGCTTTAATACCATGTTTTAAACAAAGACTAAAATCATCAGGACCATGACTAGGAGCACAGTGAACAATGCCCGTTCCTTGTTCTGTTGTAACAAACCTTGCTTCAAGCATTGGAATTTCATAATCATAACCAAGATCTAAAAATGGATGATTACAAATTGTATCTTTAAAATCTTTTCCTTTAAATTTCTTAATTTCTTTGTAACTTTTAATATCACAGTCTTTAATAACGGAGTCTAATAACGCTGCTGCAATTACTATTTTTTTATCTTTAAAATCCCCATCATCATCTAATTGAATCACCAAATAATCTAAGGCCTCATTATAAGCTAGAGCTTTGTTTGCTGGTATTGTCCAGGGCGTAGTTGTCCATATCACAACCTCTGAACCCTCGAGTTCTTTTAAATTTGTTTTTTTAACAGGAAAAGCGGTATAGATCGTGTCTGATTTATGATCTTGATATTCTACTTCAGCATCTGCTAATGCAGTTTTTTCAACTGTAGACCAAAGAACAGGTTTAAATCCTCTATAAAGACTTCCTTCTTTTAAAAATTTACCCAATTCTCTTACAATTTGTGCTTCTGCATCAAAGCTCATAGTAGCATAGTGATTATCCCAATCTCCCACAACACCCAATCTTTGAAATTGCGTTTTATGAACTTCAATCCATTTTTGTGCAAAATCTCTACACTCTTTTCTAAATTCTACTATTGGAACTTCATTTTTATTTTTTTTATTTTTTTTATATTGCTCTTCAATTTTCCATTCAATAGGCAATCCATGACAGTCCCACCCTGGAACGTACACAGAGTCTTTACCATCCATTTGATGAAACTTAACAATTATATCTTTTAAAATTTTATTTAGCGCTGTGCCCATATGAATATTTCCATTTGCATAGGGAGGACCATCATGGAGTATGAATTTTTCCTTACCTTTATTGGATTTTCTTAACTCTTTATAAAGATCAATTTTTTTCCAATAGTCTAAAATTTCAGGTTCTTTATTTTGCAAATTAGCTTTCATGGAGAAGGCTGTTTTGGGTAAGTTTATATTTTCTTTGCTCATTTAGTTTCTTTTAGCAATTTTTAGATCTTTTTGAATTTGTTTTCTTAATTGATTAACGTTTTTGAATTTTTTTTCTTTTCTAATAAATTTTGTGAATTCAACTGATAAATACTTATTATATAAATTTCCAGAAAAATTAAAAATATGTACCTCTAATAAGATTTTTTTTTGATTAAAAGTAGGCCTATAACCAAGATTTGCAATTGCTTTCAAAGGTTTATTGGAGTTTTTTCGTTTTACTTTAACAGCATACACTCCTGGCATTGTAATAACATAATCCTTGATATCTATATTGCAGGTCGGAAAACCAATCTTCTTCCCTTGTTGTCTGCCCTTTTGAACCGTTCCTTCAATTAACCAATTTCTACCCAATAGTTTATTGGTTTTTTTTAAATTCCCTTGCTCCAAAAGAGACCTGATGTATGTAGAGGAAATAACTTTTTGACTTAATATTAATGGTTGAGGTTTTATTATTTTATAATCATAGATTTTTTCATTCTCAATTAATTGATTAACATTACCTTCTCTTTTGTTTCCAAATTTAAAATTATCACTGACAAATATATATTTTGCTTCTAATTTTTTAGATAATATTTCTTTAATAAAAATATTAGATTTAATTCTAGAAAATTTTTTATCAAATTTTTGTGTAATTATAAAATCAACTCCTAGACTTTTTAAGATTATATTTTTTTGATTGATACTTGAAATTCTAAAATTTTTTATATCTTTATTAAAAAACATCTTTGGCATTGGCTCAAATGTTAAAACACCAATATTTAAATTAAATTTTTTTTTATAACTATTTGCCATCTTAAATAGTTTTTGGTGGCCCAGATGAACACCATCAAAATTTCCAATTAAGATAATTGATCTTCTGTGATTTTTTGAAATATCAAAATTTTTATATAATTTCATATCTTACCATTTAAGCTCAGTTTGAGTAAAGTTTACAACGACTTCATATTTTTTTGAAATTATATCTATTCCTTCTTTTTTAATTTCATTTTTGTGAACACCGTTTGATATCAATAGTGAATCATAATTTAAAAGATTTGCTCCTTTAATATCTGTATTCAAATTGTCACCAATCGACAAAACTTTTTTTTCTTTATTGTTAATTGATTGATTATAAACTTCAGGAAAAGGTTTTCCAAAGTATGTCACCTCTCCTCCCATTTTTTCAAAAACTGATGCTACTGATCCTGCACACAATTCTCTTTTATCACCCCTATCAACAATTAAATCTGGATTGGTGCATATCATTTTCTTATTAATATGTTCTTTAAATAATTTTTTATAATAATCTAAATCTTCTCCTATCTCTTTAAACAAACCTGTACATAATAAATAAGAACTTTCTTTAATATCTAAGGTTTTATTTTTTTTAAAATCTAAAAATAAATCAAAATCTTTAGGTGGTCCTAAATGATAAAATTTTTCTTCTGAACAATTTTTTTTTAGATAACGCAGCGCAGCTTCTCCAGATGAGTATACTTTTTGCCTAATCTCTTCATCCATTCCCATTTTTTCTAAAAATGACTTTACAGTTTTGTTTGGTCTTGGGGCGTTGGTCAAAAGAACATATTCTTTATTTGCTTTAGTAATTTCTTCTAGGGCCTCAATTGCATTTTTATGAAGGTTTATTCCATTATGAATAACGCCCCATAAGTCGATATAATAAATATCATAATTCCCAACAATTGATCTTAATCCGTTATTATCTAAATTCTTACTCATTATGGGAGGTATAACTTATAAAAAACACAATTTCTCTGGTTTTTTGGGTAACTTATTTTTCTTACTTAACCTTGAAATAGTGGTGCTAGTAGCTATATGAGTCGCATAATAAAAGGAGAATCTATGAAATTTAAACCGTTACACGACAGAGTTTTAATACAAGTTTTAGACAGTAGTGAAAAAACTGCTGGAGGAATAATTATCCCTGATACAGCACAAGAAAAACCACAAGAAGGTAAAGTTATTGCTGTTGGTGGTGGGGCAAAAACTGAAGATGGAAAGTTAATTCCAATGGAT
>Ga0307998_1000826_pt1 | contig 17152 bp, 10 predicted proteins | sample Davwhametageno37_FD_203147 | JGI IMG/M metagenome (GOLD analysis project Ga0307998, IMG submission 203147) | Marine microbial communities from Davis Island wharf, Antarctic Ocean - #37 | ecosystem: Environmental > Aquatic > Marine > Unclassified | place: Antarctic Ocean: Davis Island wharf... | reverse complement strand
TACAAACACACCATCATGGAGGGCCTTGTTCCATACAGAAGCGCCAAGGATAGTAGCCTCCCAATTGTTTTTAATATAGTCGTAATATGTACCTTCTATTCCAGTCCACTTCATTAGTGCTGTTTGGAATTGTCTGGTATCAAATAATTCTTTAATAGTAGGCTGTGTAAGGCTATAATATCCTTTTTTAACCGCTACATCTCCCCAAGATTCCAGGTAATGTGATGCAGCTCCAACCCACTGAACAGATGCAGTGGTTTCATTAGGCATGGTAGAAAAAGCCACCGTTGTGCCAACATTTGAAAGCGCTGCTTTAAATTCAGTAGCATTAGGTAAACTATACACAGGATTAACACCGTCTATCACCAATAACCCAACTCCACCAGCACTCATTTCTGCAACTAAAGACTGTAAGGCCTTATCACTGCCACCGCGAACATAACGGGGTGCCTGCATATCGAAAGCAACACTTTTTAAAGAAGCGTTTAGATCCAATACCAAAGACTGGGCTTCAACACTATCAATACCTGTCAATACCACAGCTTTATCACCAGCTTTAACAACCGCTTTAGCAGCTGCTTTTACAGCAGCCATTATGTTTTCAGGAAGTGCTACTGACGTAGCTCCTGTTGTTACAATTTCGTATAGTGCGGCCAAAGCCTGAGCTTGTTGTGCTGAATTAGACGGCACTCTTTTGTCTGCAGCAGCACCTGAAAGCGTCATATTAGATTCAAACTGGAAATGCTGTGACATTTGGCCTGCGCTTGGAATTCTGCCTTTAGCATAACCTGCGTCAAAACCACCACCTTGCCAATCCCCTAGGAAATCTGCACCAAAAGATACAATCACAGATGCTTTCTCTAAATGATAATCTGCCAAAGCCCTTTCTCCAGTCACTGCCTCAAAAGCGTCCAGTGCAGAAGATTCAGAAATAGCGTCATAAACCACATGAGAAACTTGATCCTGCCCTTTCGCAAATTCAGCCACTAATTTAGACATGCTTGGGCTTGCATAGGTAGGGGTAAGAAATACCACTTTCTTACCACTGGCTTTAGCATTTGCTAATGCAGATACAACTGCAGCGTCTAAGTCTGACCATTCAGAAGGAGCACCATTGAATAATGGCCCTTGTAAACGAGCACTGTCATACAATGACAATATAGAGGCCTGAACCCTTGCATTGGCCATTCCTTTAACCTGAGCATCTTTATTGTTTTCTACTTTTATTGGCCTTCCTTCTCTTGTCTTTACAAGAATAGAAGCAAAGTCAAATCCATTGGCAATGGTGGTTGCATAAAAATTGGCTACACCAGGAATGATTTGCTCCGGCTGAACTACATAAGGAATAGACTTAATAACAGGACCCTCACAAGCAGCCAATGAAGCTGCTGCAGTACTAAATCCTACATACTTTAAGAAATCTCTTCTGTTGGTATTGGAAGTAGACAGGGTTTGTTTGTCAGATAAAAATTCCCCTGTAGGGATTTGCTCTACAAACTCGTTTTGTTTTAGCGTCTCAATCATGGCGTCGTTTGCAGAAAGCTCTGCTTCACTCTTCCAGTATTTTTTGTTTGATGACATAATATTATCTCTGTAATTAGCTTCTTTTTTTTCTAAATCTTAATTTCTAGTAGTGACACTTACCACATTCTAAACCACCCATTTGGGCCGCAGTAAGTTTGTCTACACCATACTTCTGTGAAAGTGCCTCGTGAATTTTGTCGTAATAAGCATTCCCTTCTACCTTCACATTAGTCTCTCTGTGACAGTCAATACACCAACCCATAGTCAATGGACTGTACTGATACATGATCTCCATTTCCTCTACAGGACCATGACAAGTCTGACAAGCCACGCCAGCCACTGAAACGTGCTGCGAGTGATTGAAATAGGCAAAGTCTGGAAGGTTATGAATTCTAACCCATTCTACAGGCTGGCTCTCCCCAGTGTATTGCTGGGTCTCTTCATCCCATCCAACCGCTTTGTATAGCTTTTTAATCTCCTTGGTATAAAACTCGTTGGTATAACCATTCGCCAAATCATCTTGAGTTGGTCCTTCTGGGTTACCCTTATACTCGTATATAGATTTGTGGCAGTTCATACACACATTCAAAGAAGGTATTCCAGAGTGCTTAGACACTCTAGCAGATGAGTGACAGTAAGTACACTCAATTTTATTATCTCCAGCGTGAATTTTATGAGAGTAGTGTATAGGCTGTACCGGAGCATAACCTTGATCTACCCCAACTTGCATTAGGAAACCGTAAACATAATATGCACTTGAAAGCAATAAGAAAATTACAGTCACTAACACCAAGAATTGGTTCTTGGCAAAAGCCAACCATATTGGCATGCGCACCTCTTTCTCTTCTGTCTCGTAAACAACACCATTGGCCTCAGCAATGCTTCTCAGTGTTTTGTTCACTAAATACAACATCATTACTAGCAAACCAAATACCAGCATTAATGCACCAAGAATCACTTCATTTGAAATTCCAGAAGCAGCTACTGGAGCAGCAGCAGTTGCAGCAACAGCTGCAGCAGCCGGAGCAGGTGCAGGTGCGTCTGTGTAAGCAAGAATATTGTCAATGTCTTCATTACTCAAAGTAGGGAAAGCAGTCATAGCCGCCTGATTGTACTCGTTGTAAATAGCCAAAGCACGCTCATCACCTGCCTTAATTAAGCTGTTGTTGTTCTTAATCCAAGCATACAACCATTCTTTATCTCCCTCGTACTTGGCCGTAACTCCAGCAAGAGCAGGCCCTGTCATTTTCCTGTTCAAGGCATGACACGCAGCACAGTTTTGATTGAATAATTGCTTCCCTTTAACAGGGTCACCAGAAGACTGGTCTTGAGCAGAAAGATTTTGAGGGACCAGTGTTAATGCCACTAGAAACAACCCTAGAAATGAAGAAACGAGATTGCGGTATGTCACCTTTTTCATATTATTAGATATTGTAATCTTCAGGTTTGGCACGATTTTCACTATTTAACAATAAAAGAGCAAGTATCGGCACAGTAAATTTGAGCACAAAAATACGACATAGAACTTATTTTATTAAGTCATTTCAGGGTAGATTTTTCTAATTTATAATTATTCTAAATAAGGTTTTTTTACACACTTTATTTTGTAATAAGTTACCTTTGAAAAACACTTTTTCGTGAAACAAAATGAAACACAAATCCTTTTATATCCTTCCATTCTTATTATTTTTTACAGGATTTTCTACAGCACAAGAGAAGCCTATTAAAATAGAAAAAGACAGTGTTGTACTCAGCACTTCTGAAAAACATACAGCACTTTTAGCGGCTTATATAAACTACCAAAAAGCCAGGGGAGACTATCGCATCCAAATCTACTCAGGTCCACTAGACCAAACAGAAGCACTTTTAGAAAATCTAGATGAAAGCTTTGCCGAATGGCCAAAAAGCATAGATTTTGAATCGCCTAGCTTTAGGCTTAGAATTGGCTCATTTAAAACAAGGTTAGCGGCAGAGAGAAATCTCATTGCAGTTCGTAAAAAATATCCTGCCGCCGTTCTTTTAAAGCCTCAGCTTAATAAAAACAACTAGAGCGCACAGCTAGAAAAAGTGGTTTTAGCACTAACAAAAAAAAGAGCCCTTTGAAGGGCTCTTTTTTTTTGTGCATCGGCCGTGAGGCCAGATTATTTTAATTTCTTCTTTACCGCTACTTCTTGGAAAGCTTCTACAATATCTAATTCTCTAATATCGTTGTAATTCTTTACTTGCAATCCACAGTCATAGCCTTTAGCTACCTCTTTGGCGTCGTCTTTGAAACGTTTTAAAGAAGACAGTGTTCCGGTGTATATAACCACTCCATCTCTAATCAAACGGATGTTTGAATTCCTAAAGATTTTACCAGTCAAGACCATAGAACCTGCAATAGTACCCACCTTAGAAATCTTAAAAGTCTCTCTGATCTCTGCAGTACCTGTAATCTCCTCTTTCATCTCTGGAGACAACATACCCTCCATAGCATCTTTGAGCTCATTAATAGCATCGTAGATAATAGAGTACATTCTAATGTCTATTTCTTCCTTATCTGCAATAGACCTGGCATTACCCATTGGACGTACATTAAATCCAATAATTATCGCATCTGATGCAGAAGCCAATAAGACGTCTGACTCTGTAATAGGCCCTACTCCTTTATGGATGATATTTACTTGTATCTCGTCTGTAGAGAGTTTCTGGAACGAATCTGTCAATGCTTCTACAGAACCATCCACATCTCCTTTCAAGATTACATTCAACTCCTTAAAGTCTCCAAGGGCAATACGCCTTCCAATCTCGTCTAAGGTAATGTGACGCTGGGTTCTCACAGACTGCTCTCTCATTAATTGAGAACGCTTGGTCGCAATTTGCTTGGCTTCACGTTCGTCTTCAAAGACATTGAATTTATCTCCGGCTTGTGGTGCACCATCTAATCCCAATACAGATATTGGTGTAGACGGTCCAGCCTCCATTATATTTTGCCCACGTTCATCTTGCATGGCTTTTACTTTACCACTACAAGTTCCCGCCAATACATAATCTCCTATCTTAAGGGTTCCTGCCTGTACCAATACGGTAGAAACATAGCCCCTTCCTTTGTCTAAGAAAGCCTCTACTACTGTACCTACAGCACGTTTTTCTGGATTGGCCTTTAATTCTAAAAGGTCTGCTTCTAGCAAGACTTTTTCTAAAAGCTCTTTAATACCCAATCCTGTTTTAGCAGAAATATCGTGGGATTGTATCTTACCTCCCCAGTCTTCTACCAATAAATTCATCTGAGCCAGCCCTTCTTTAATCTTGTCTGGATTGGCAGCAGGTCTATCTATTTTGTTTATCGCAAATATAATGGGGACACCAGCAGCTTGTGCATGGCTAATGGCCTCTTTTGTTTGCGGCATAATGTCGTCGTCCGCAGCAACTACTATAATAGCAATATCTGTTACCTGAGCACCACGAGCACGCATGGCCGTAAAGGCTTCGTGACCAGGGGTATCTAAGAAGGCGATTTTTTGACCTCCGTCTAAAGTCACTCCATAGGCACCAATATGCTGGGTAATTCCACCACTCTCTCCTGCAATAACATTCTCTTTTCTAATATAATCTAACAGGGAAGTTTTACCGTGATCTACGTGACCCATTACCGTTACAATTGGCGCTCTTGTTACCAAATCTTCTGCAGCATCTTCTACCTCAACAATTGCTTCTTCAATATCTGCCGTGACAAATTCCACCTCATACCCAAATTCGTCTGCAACAATAGATAATGTCTCTGCATCTAGACGCTGGTTCATGGTCACCATGATTCCAAGAGACATACAGGCAGAAATAATTTGCGTGGTAGACACATCCATCATAGTAGCTACTTCATTTGCCGTAACAAACTCAGTCACTTTTAGGATTTTGCTTTCCAATTCTTGCTGTTCTAAGTCTTTTTCCGTCTGCTCTCTGTGAGAATCACGTTTGTCTCGACGGTACTTAGCCCCTTTTCCTTTCTTAGATTTCCCTTGTAATTTCTCTAGGGTTTCTCGTACTTGCTTTTGTACTTCTTCTTCTGTAGGCTCTACCTTAGGGGCAGTACTTAAGCGTTGCCCAGCGGCTGCTTTGCCTCTAGGCCCCGTTCCTCTTTGTCTCGGAGCGGCTGCGGCTGCGGCTGCACCAGGACCTCCAGAAGGAGATACTATTCTTTTGCGTCTTTTCTTGTTGTCGTCATTGTTAGAAGAAGCCACTGGTTTCTTCTTAGGCTTATTAAATTGTGACAAATCTATTTTGTCGGCCATAATTTTGGGCCCACTCAATTTCTTATACTGCGTGGCAATAGATCCTGTGGACTGTTCCGCTTCTGCTAATGGCTGAGCTGCTGGAGTGGGCTCTGTAGCCGCTGGAGATACCTCTTTAGCTACTGGAACTTTAAGCGTTTCCTCTTTTATTTCTGCCTCAGCCTTGGCCGGTAAAACGGCCTCTTTTTGAGGCATTTCTGCAAGCGGGGCTTTTTCTATTGCTTTGGCTGCTGACTTAATTACTTTTTGCTTTGGTGCTGCTTTAGGGGCTGCTTCTTTAGGAGCAGCAAGTGCTTCTTTTACTGCCTCTGGGGCAGGCACATCTTTTTTAGTTGGAGTATCCAGGTCAATCTTACCCACGGTCGTTGTTCCGGAAAGTGTTCCTTTTGCTTTAACCACCTCATTGGCTCTAGCTTCTCTGGCCAAACGCTTGTCTTCTTGCTCTTTTTCAAGCTCCACCCTAATAGCTTCCTTTTCTTTTCTCTTTTCTTCACCCACTTCCTTAGAAGCAACTTTCTTGCTCTTATCCGTTTGGAACTGATCTAAAAGAACCTGATGCACTTCTTCTGATATTTTAGTGGTAGGCCTTGCCTCAATAGCATGCCCATTAGCCGCTAAGTAGTCTACCGCTCTATCCAGTGAAATGTTTAATTCTCTTAGGACTTTATTAAGCCTAATGGTTGCATTCTCTGCCATAAAAAAAATTTGTGCTTACTAGTATTTTTCTGCTAATATAAATAATGAAATAGGTTCAAGGATGAAATCCTTTAATTATTTGTGTATTATCTTACTGCTTAACCTTCTAATTCTTCTTTAAGAATTCTAACAACATCTAAAATTGTTTCCTCTTCTAGATCTGTTCTCTTTGCCAAATCTTCTACATCTTGCTCTAATACCGCTCTCGCTGTATCCAAACCGATCTTAGACAATTCAGCAATAATCCATGCCTCTATTTCATCTGAGAATTCTGTCAATTCAACATCTTCCTCTACCCCTTCTCTAAATACGTCTATTTCATAACCAGTCAATTGACCCGCCAATCTAATGTTGTGTCCCCCACGACCAATAGCCTTAGAAACTTCTTCTGGCTTAAGGTACACTTGGGCAGTCATTTTTTCGTCGTCTAATTTTACAGAAGATACCCTGGCTGGACTCAAAGCCCTTGTCACTAGTAAGGTAGGGTTATTTGTCCAGTTAATCACGTCTATGTTCTCGTTGCCCAATTCTTTGACTATTCCGTGAATTCTAGATCCTTTCATACCCACACAGGCACCTACTGGATCTATACGATCGTCGTAAGAATCTACGGCTACTTTGGCCTTTTCTCCAGGGATACGAACCGCCTTTTTAATGGTGATTAAACCATCAAAAACTTCTGGAATTTCTTGAAAGAACAATTGCTCTAAAAACAGCGGAGAAGTCCTACTCATAATAATGGAAGGCTTGTTTCCTTTTAATTCAACACTTTCAATAATACCCCTAACATTGTCTCCTTTTCTAAAGAAATCTGCTGGAATTTGCTTGTCTTTCGGAAGGATAATTTCGTTTCCTTCGTCATCTAAAAGAATAATAGCCTGGTGCCTAATATGGTGCACCTCAGCGGTGTATATCTCTCCCTCTAAATCCTTAAATTGCTTGTAGATCGTGGTATTGTCATGCTCATGGATTTTGGCTATTAAATTTTGACGCAATGCCAAAATAGCCCTTCTACCCAAGTCAATTAACTTTACCTCTTCAGAAACATCTTCCCCTACTTCAAAATCCGGCTCAATCTTTCTAGCTTCAGTGATAGATATCTCCTCATTAGGGTCCATCACATCTATATCTTCTACTACTACTCTGTTTCTCCAAATCTCTAAATCCCCTTTGTCCGGGTTAATGATAATATCAAAATTATCATCTGATCCAAATTTCTTTTTTAAGGCACTCCTAAAAACCTCTTCTAAAATGGCCATTAGGGTTACTCTGTCAATAAACTTGTCATCTTTAAATTCTGAGAAAGATTCAATAAGTGCAATATTTTCCATCTTGCTATCTATTAAAATTTAAGGTTCACTTTTGCTTCTTTAATATCTGTAAAAGCAATTTCTTGTTCTTTAGTCACGGTTACTTTTCCTTTGCCTATTGGCTTGGGTTCTCTAGCTTTCCACTGCAATACTATGCCGTGGTCTAAAATTTGGATTAAATTCCCTTCTACCACTTCATTTTCGGTACGAACTGTTAAAGATCGCTGAAGGTTTTTTTTGTACTGTCTGGGCATTATCAAAGGAGTTGTAGCTCCTGCAGAGGCCACATCCAATCCAAAATCAATGGTCTCTTTGTCTAAATTATGCTCAATAGCCCTACTCACATTCATGCAATCTTGAAGTGTTACACCAGTATCTCCATCTAAAACCACGGAGATTTTTTTGTCTGTTGTAACTTTAAAATCTATTAAAAATAGTGATGGATTTTCTTCCAACGCTGCATCTAATAAGGTCCTTACTTCTTTTTCGAACATAGATTTATGGGTAATAAAAGAGGGGACTTTTGGTCCCCTCTTATTCCTTTATCATTTAATCGCCACAAATATACAATATTTTAGGCTTAATACAAAAAAAAACCCAAAGCGAAAACTTTGGGTTTTTTTGTTGGTCTACAAGGACTCGAACCTTGAACGACTGTACCAAAAACAGCTGTGTTACCAATTACACCATAGACCACTACCGTATAAGAGGCTGCAAATTTAAAACAAAGTTTGTATTATCAAAACAAAACTTTTCTTTTTTTTCCAAAGACACTCGTTGGATGGCAATTTTCCACTGCACACAAGCTTAAAAAGTGATTTTTTAGGGACCTAAAAGCTGTTAAAGCTTTCAAAATTTAAAGCCCGCATAAACATATTAATTAGTAATTTCGCTCTGTTACAAAAAACAAACACATGTTTTCAAAAGATTTTGACCTTTGGGACCGCCGTTTAGGATGGGTGGTTTTCTTTATAGCTTTGATCACTTATGCCCTCACTGTTGAACCTACGGGTAGCTTCTGGGATGCAGGGGAATACATAGCGACTTCAGCCAAACTTCAAATTGGGCATCCGCCAGGGGCGCCATTGCTTCAGATGATTGGGGCCTTCTTTGCCATGTTTGCTTTGGAGCCTACAGAAATTGCTAGAATGGTCAATTATGTATCTGGTGTCTCTTCTGCATTCACCATTTTATTCATGTTTTGGACCACCACCAATTTACTTAGAAAATTGGTTGGAAAAATAACTGAATTGTCCAATTCACAAGCCATAGCTATTTTAGGAAGTGGGCTTGTTGGATCATTGGCATTTGCCTATTCTGACAGTTTTTGGTTTAACGCAGTTGAGACGGAAGTATACGCTATGGCAAGTTTAATTATGGCATTATTGCTTTGGATGGGTTTAAAATGGACCGACAACTTGGATACAGAAAGGGGAGATAAATGGCTTGTACTGATCTCTTTTATAGTGGGACTTACTTTTGGGATTCAATTCATGGGCTTTCTAGCCATTCCTTCCATAGGTTTACTTTATTACTTTAAAAAACACAAAACCACCACCGTAAAAAACTTTCTATTGGCCAATATCGCTGTAGTTGGCGTATTAATGCTGGTCTATAAATTCTCTCTAACCTATGTACTAAAAGCGTTCGGTTGGTCTGAAGTGTTTTTTGTAAACAGTTTTGGATTGCCTTTTAATTCTGGCTCCATCATAATGGCTGGAGCATTTGTGGGTGCTTTTTATTACGCTTTAAAGTTTACAAGATCAAAGCAAATGGTCACTGCCAATACCATAGTGCTTTCTTTAATGTTTCTGATTTTAGGCTTTTCTTCTTGGCTTATGCTACCCATTAGGGCAAACGGTGGGGTGATCATTAATGAGAATGATCCTTCAGACGCTCGTTCCCTATTGGCTTATTACAACAGAGAACAATACCCGGGTGTAGACAGTCCAGTCTATGGCGCTTACTACTCCAACGCATTTAGTACTGCAAGTATTGAAAAAGACGACAAACCTAAATATGAAAAAGATTACGCCACAGGGAAATATGTGATAGTGAATCATTTTCAAGGAGCGCTACAAGGATCAGACCCTGCACATGAGGGCTTATTACCCAGGATGTGGAGCGAACAAAACGCTGAAAATTATATGCGCTATTTTGGACCGCTGAAATTTAGTATTAAAAGAGATTATTTAGGCAATAAAGAATTGACCTCTACCGTGGGGCAATTTAAAAATGGCTTAAAAAAAGGAGAGATTGATGTAGAACAATACATTTCTTTTTTAAGAGAATTTAGAGACTATATAGACGTTATTCCACCGACCCTAATGGATAATATTAATTATATGTTTTCTTTCCAATTCAATTATATGTATTGGCGTTATTTTATGTGGAATTTCACAGGAAAACAAGACGACATACAGGGACGTTATGACAATCACGGGAACTGGCTTAGTGGCATTTCTTTTATAGACAGTCCTAGATTGGGAAGCCAAGAGAATTTACCTGCTGATCTTTTAAACAATAAGGGAAGAAATACCTATTTTTTCCTGCCTTTACTGCTGGGTATTATTGGCATACTGTTCCAGCTTAAAAAAGACAAAAAACAATTTTGGACCTTGTTTGTGTTCTTTATGTTTACAGGTCTGGCCATACAATTTTACACCAACCCTTCTATTTTTCAACCCAGAGAGCGCGACTACTCGCTGGTAGGCTCATTTTATATTTTTGCCCTTTGGATTGGTTTAGGGGTGTACGGGCTGTTTAACGAATTATCTTCGTTCACTAAAAAGGCCTGGCTTTCCCCAGCCGTGGTTGGATTGTGTTTTTTAGCGGTACCTGCGCTTATGGGATTCCAAAACTGGGACGACCACGATAGGTCTAACAGAAAAACGGCACAGAGTTCGGCCAAAGCTTATCTGAACTCTACCCAAAAAGATAGTGGTGCCATATTATTTACCATTGGAGACAACGACACTTTTCCACTCTGGTACGCCCAAGAAATTGAGGGATACAGAACAGATGTTAGGGTCATTAACACCAGCCTTTTTGCAACAGATTGGTATATAGATCAAATGAAGAGAAAGGCATATGAAAGTGATCCCATACCTTCTCAACTCACCCACGATCTTTACCACTATGGCAATAGAGATGCCATTTATTTCCAAGAAGTAACAGACAAACGATGGGACATTAAGGACTTTTTAAATTGGGTGGGCAGCGACAAGCCCCAAACAAAATTTAAATACCTCTTAGGAGCACAAGGTGCAGACTTGAGTCAGTACTCTGAAAGCAACCTAGATATTGTGTACTACCCAACAAATAAAATCAGGGTTCCTGTAAACAAAGAAAATGTATTGGCCAGTGGCCTGGTGAAAGCCAAAGACAGCGCCTTAATTGTAGATTATATAGACATTGACCTGCCTAAATCTGCCCTACCAAAAAACAGGTTACTCATGCTGGATCTTTTGGCCAATAATGATTGGAAAAGGCCCCTCTACTTTTCAGGAGGAAGTTTTGAAGCTGGAGAGTATTTGTGGATGAAAGACTACCTCCAATTAGATGGTTTGGCCTATAAGTTGGTCCCTATTAAAACCAAATACGAAAGTGTTTTTGAAATGGGTAGAATAGACACTGAGACCATGACAGACATAGTAAAAAGTTGGGAATGGGGAAATTCAGGTGATCCAGAAGTGTATATTGACACCCAAACAAGGGTGCAAGGATTGTCTTTTAGAAGCAACCTTGCCAGACTAACAGAAACCCTGATTGGAGAAAATAAATTGAGTGAGGCTAAAGAGATTTTAGATATTGGCATGAAAAACATGCCTCTAAAAGGTTTTGATTACTACAACTTTGTGGTCCCATTTATTGAGGGTTATTACGCTGTAGGAGCCCCCGAAGAAGCGAGGGGTATTTTTCAAGAGCTCAAAAATATTTACCAAGACCACTTGAATTATTATGCGGCAATGGATATTACTGATCAGTATAACAGCATTCAAAATATTATTGAAAACTTGGAGGGTTACCGAAGGATCTTAGACGTGTTGTCCATAGGAGACAGTCCTGAAATTACCCAAGAAGAAAGACTTGAATTTGAGGTGTTTATGGACAAGTTCTCTCATTTCTACGAGGGAGCTGAAGAAGAAAATAACCGCTTTGAAGCAGCGCATTCCAACGAAACCATTCTATTAGATAGTTTGCTAGAATAGCACCGTATTAGTCCACTAAAATTGTGAGGGATTTAGGCGTATTCTTCTATAATACCCATAAGGGTTACAGCATCTTGTTCTCCGCTTTGGCGCCAAACCATCTCACCACCTTTGTACACCATTAGTGTAGGCAATGTAGTGACCCTTAAAGCGGCTGCTAAATCTTTGTTTTTGTCTGCATCTATTTTAATGACCTTTCCTTTGTCTCCAATAGCAGCAGCAACACTTCTAAGCACGTCGTGCATAGACTGTGAAGACGCATCCCAATCTGCATAAAAATCTATAAGGACTGGAACATTTAAGTCTATTAATTCGCCAAATTTTGACATAGCATTTATTTATAATACAATCAAATGTAATAAAAAAACCCAAAATACCACTTAAACCGACTTTTTTAGGGTAATCACCGTGATTTCTGGCCATATACCTACCCTTCCAGGGTAGCCCAAGAACCCAAAGCCCCTATTGACATTAATGTATTGGCCCAGCTCTTTGTATATTCCCGCCCATTGCTTGTACCGCCATTTTACAGGACTCCATTTAATCCATCCTGGAATTTCAATCCCAAATTGCATTCCATGGGTATGACCGCTCAAGGTTAAATGAAAATGCTGTGCATGAGGAATGACCTCTGCCTCCCAATGGGAAGGGTCGTGTGACAACAATATCTTAAAATCGTTTTCTTTAATCTCAGCAATGGCTTTATTGAGGTCTCCTACTTTCTTAAAGCCTCCTTTTCCCCAATTCTCTACCCCTACAATGGCTATTTTCTCTCCATTTCTCTCTATGTATTTGTGCTCATTCAAAAGGAGTTTAAAACCCATTTCTTGTTGAATTTCTTTGAGCCTATTTAGATTGGACTCCTTAGCTTCTGGAGAAGGCCAGGAAACATAGTCTCCGTAATCATGATTTCCCAAAACAGAAAAAATTCCGTCTTTGGCTTTTAACTTTGAAAAAGCAGACATCCATGGTTCCATCTCACTGGCCGTATTATTGACAAGATCTCCTGTAAAAAAAAGAACGTCTGATTGCTGTTGGTTAATCAGATCAATTCCGTAAGCTATTTTTTCTGCATTGTCAAAACTACCCGAGTGAATATCTGAAATTTGGCTGATCTTGTAGCCGTCAAAAGCCTCAGGTAAATCTTCAAAAGTAAGGACGTATTCCAGTACCTTGTAAAGGTATTTTCCTCGGAACATTCCATAAAGTAGGGCCCCAAAAGGTAGGGCGGCAATACCCAAGGCTAAGGCACTAATAAAACGTCTTCTCGAAGGAATAACCACAGCTCGCTCCCAATGAAATAACTTCACTATCCCAGCCCATATAAATCTAAAAATATCTTCAAATAGTAAAAAAACAACTACTGCGATACTAAATAAAAACCAACTACCCACTAACCCGATTGCATAGGACTTATAAGGATTTGACACCCTAAATTCCGTAGGAGAAAAGGCAAAATGGAAGAGAAAAAATGCGAGTACTAAAAGGGCAGAAATAACATAGAAACCTGAGAACAAAGGGCTTTTAAAAGCGGTTTTAAAGGCATAATAACAGTACCAGGCAAAACCCACATAAAAAATCACAAAAAACAACCAACGCATATTTTTTTAAAACAAAGATAAGACTTTAGTAAGGACTATTGATTAGGAACAATACCTCTTTAACCCGATTTTCTTGGGTGGTAAACCTATGGGTGTCTGACAGTAACGAAGCACTATACATAGACACTTTGGGCGAATGATCCAACACTTTTTCTGCAGCCACACCAGACATATGAATGGCTTTAAAGCCCGCTTTCTTAAAAATAAGGGCATTTTGAGCAGTCACACCACTTCCGGGCATAATTTCTACCCCAGTATTCATTGTTTTTAAATCTTTTAATTGATCCAGGCCGTCTAAGGCTTTTGAAGCAGCTCCGGAAGTTAGTACTGTATGAACTCCTATTTCAGATAATTTCAAGAGCGTTTCTTTTGGGTCTAACACCCAGTCAAAAGCCCTGTGAAAAGTAAATTTCATTCCAGAGGCTGCTGCAACCAAAGCAGCGGTCCTGGCCACATCTAAACAACCCTCTGCTGCTAAAATTCCTGAAACAACACCTTCAAAACCCAGTTCCTTGCATTTCGCTATGTCTTCCAGCATACTATTAAACTCTCCCGATGTATAAGAAAAATCACCTCCCCTTGGACGAATCAAAACCCTAGTGGGCAGTGAAATAATTTTAGTGTACTCTTTTAGGAGGCCTAAGGAAGGTGTAAGCCCACCAAGCGCCAAGCCAGCACAAAACTCAATTCTGTGAGCGCCTGCACTTTGGGCAGCTAAAGCCGAGTCTAACGAGTTACAACAAACTTCTAAAATCATAATTGATACAAATATAAGCGAAACGTTTCCATTAAAATCTGTATTTTTAAATCCACAAATAAAACGAAATGAGATACCTATATATTGTATTGGGATGTGCCGCATTTATTGGCCTAATAAAATATTGGATTCCTATGGTAGACCGCATTATTCTATGGGTAGAGCGTTTGTGGTCCAAATTGTTTCGTTCCTAAACCAACCGACAAAATGCAAAGAAGAAAATTCCTCCAAGCTGCAGGACTGAGTGCAACAGCACTAGTCGCCCAGCCCCTACTAGCCAAAGAAAGCAAGAAAAGCACCAAACGCAGTGATGCAATAAAACCGCTGACCATCTGTACTTGGAACTTTCACCGCGCAACTGCTAAGTCATGGGAAGTACTCTCTAATGGGGGTACTGCTTTAGATGCAGTAGAACAAGGGGTCATGGTAGAAGAGTCCGATTTATCTAATCAGACCGTTGGAAAAGGCGGAAGACCAGACAGGGATGGAGAAGTAACTCTAGACGCTTGTATTATGGATGCCAAGGGAAACTGCGGATCAGTGGTCTATTTACAAAATATTGCCCACCCTATTAATGTGGCTAGAAAGGTAATGGAAGAAACGCCCCACGTGATGTTAGCTGGGAAAGGAGCCGAACAGTTCGCCTATGAAATGGGTTTTAAAAAAGACAATTTACTCACGCCCCAATCAAAAGCTGAATGGGAAACTTGGAAAATAATCTCCCAATACAAACCCATTATAAATATTGAAAATCACGACACTATAGGCATGCTGGCCATAGACAAAAACGGAGACCTCTCTGGCGCTTGTACTACATCCGGTATGGCTTACAAAATGGCTGGTCGTGTTGGTGATTCCCCCATTATTGGCGCAGGACTATTTGTAGACAATGAAATAGGTGCTGCAACTGCTACTGGGGTGGGAGAAGAAGTGGTAAAATCAGTGGGTAGTTTTTTAATCGTAGAACTAATGAGGCAAGGTTTTAGCCCTCAAAAAGCCTGTGAAGAAGCGGTGGGCCGCATTGTGAAAAAAAATCCTGAATACGCCAACTTCCAAGTGGGCTTTATCGCTTTAAACAAAGCGGGAGAAACGGGCGCATTCTGTATTCAACCAGGATTCTCTTATAGTTATTACGACCATTTTGGCCAAGAAAACAGACCTGCTACTTCTTATATTTAATGTATCATTGTGTGCGTAAAAACGCACCCTAAAACGCACCCTAAAATGGACTTTAACATAGAGTCCTCAATAATTTTTTTAGAATGTCCAAAAAAAGACTTTTCCTCTTAGACGCCTATGCTTTAATATTTAGAGGCTATTACGCACTGATTAAAAATCCAAGAATTAACTCTAAAGGAGAAGACACCTCTGCCATCATGGGGTTCGTGAATTCTTTATTCGATGTAATTAAAAGAGAGCAACCAGACCATTTAGCGGTATGCTTTGACAAAGGCGGCAGCAGTGAACGCACCGAGTTATTTCCAGCATACAAAGCCAATAGATTAGAGACGCCAGACGCCATTAGACTCGCAGTGCCTTATATTCAAGAAATTCTAAGGGCCATGCACATCCCAGTTGTTGTTTTAGAAGGCTTAGAAGCAGACGACATTATTGGTACGCTAGCCAAACAGGCAGAAAAAGAAGACTACCAGGTCTTTATGGTCACCCCGGACAAAGACTTTGGTCAATTGGTGTCTGAAAATATTTTCATGTATCGTCCCGCAAGGATGGGGAATGGAATTGAAATATGGGGGATTCCTGAGATTCAAAAAAGATTTGGTGTAGAAAGACCTGAACAAGTCATAGACTATTTAGGCATGATGGGAGACGCCAGTGACAATATACCAGGACTTCCAGGCGTAGGAGAAAAAACAGCCAAAAAGTTTTTGGCAGATTTTGGAAGCATGGAAAACCTTTTGGCCAACACAGATCAGCTCAAAGGGAAAATGAAAGAAAAAGTTTCTGAAAACGCTGCACTCGGTTTCCTATCAAAAAAATTAGCCACCATTAATATTCATTGTGACGTTACTTTTAATGCAGCCGCCTTCGAGCTCTCCACACCAGATAGCGAAAAGGTTCAGGCCATTTTTGAGAAACTGGAATTTAGAAGGCTTACGGAACAATTTCTTAGGTTGTTTTTCGCACCCAAAGAAACCCCAAACAATCCAGAGGCCAACAGTCAGAAAAAGGCAGAAGCTACTAGCGCTGGAATTGGGCAATTTGGGCTTTTTGACACCGCTGAAAAGAGCACAGATGGCGTACAAATATTCAGCTCGAGAAAAACCATAAATGAAGTTTCCCACCACTATCAATTGGTAAGCCCAGGACTGGGCATGAAACTATTTATCCAAAAACTATTACAACAACCTCAGGTGTGTTTTGACACAGAAACAACCAGCCTAGATCCTTTAGAAGCGAACCTTGTTGGTCTGGCATTTAGCTGGGAAGCCCATAAAGGATTCTACATAGCCCTTCCTGAAGACCAGGAGGAAACAAGTGAAATCTTATCTGAACTCAAAGCATTTTTCCAGCACGAAGGCATTGAAAAGGTAGGGCAAAATCTAAAATATGACCTTAAAGTACTCCACCGTTATGGCATTGAAGTAAAAGGCCCTTGTTTTGACACTATGTTGGCCCATTACCTCATTAATCCAGACATGAGACACAACCTAAGCGTTCTCAGCGAAACTTACTTAAACTACACGCCCATAGCTATTGAAACGTTAATAGGAAAAGGAAAACAAAAAATTAGCATGAGAGAAGTGGCTCTGGATCAGCAAGTAGT
>Ga0307998_1000821_pt1 | contig 17165 bp, 14 predicted proteins | sample Davwhametageno37_FD_203147 | JGI IMG/M metagenome (GOLD analysis project Ga0307998, IMG submission 203147) | Marine microbial communities from Davis Island wharf, Antarctic Ocean - #37 | ecosystem: Environmental > Aquatic > Marine > Unclassified | place: Antarctic Ocean: Davis Island wharf... | reverse complement strand
CCATTGGCATGTAATAAACTCCTATTTCACCACCTACGTATATGTTCTTCTCTTTTGTATGACCAATTACTACGGTTCGAAGCGGCATATTATTTAGGTTAAATGAAATATTATTCCACGTTTTACATAAATCATGACTCACATATATTCTTCTATTATTAGCTACATAACTATCATAAGTTATAATAACAGTACTATCATTATTTGGATCAAAGGCAAGATCTGAAATACTTCCATTATGAGGCAATGCAACGGCGGCAAAAATTAGTCCTCCGTTTGTAGACAAAGACATTTTTCCGTTACGAACCACAAGCATTATTTTTGAATTATTCTCAGCAACAGTCGCATGTTTTATCACGCCAATATTGGGTTGTCCTAAAACCTGCCAGTTTTTCCCAAAAGTTTCACTCTTAAACACAACAGAACCAAATGAATAAATTCTCATTTGATGATTTGGATCAAAAAACATAGGGGCTATCCAATCATTTCCTGTTGCGTGGGCCGCACTATGTCTTGACATACCACCATTTTTGGTTCTTTGTCTGTTACCATATTGCCAGCAACCCAACATCCAATCATCATTAATAGTATGTACAATTGCTTCCATTCCATCTCCTCCATTCCACTCTATCCAATTGGTATCTTTACGGATACTTGTCCCATTGTCTTGAGATCCTGCCATAGAGACCAAAGCTTTAGTCTGACTTAAACCGAAACGATAAAATTCGCGAACACCAGTGCCATCACTTAACCGTTCCCATGAAATGCCGAAATCTTTACTTTTAGCCATATAACCATCGGTACCAACGTAAAACACACCATTAACTGAAATGGCAGTTCTTAAGTCTGCATGGATATAACTTGTGCCGGTATGATTTGAATTACCTGTACTCCACCAAGTTCTTTGCGTAAAGTTATCTCCTCCATTAGCACTTGCAAATAAATCAACATAACCATAAATTACTTTTCCTGTATCGATATCTGAAACAGCAAATCCTTGAGCACCCGTATTTGGATTACTTCTAAAAACATAATTTAGTCCTTCATCAGTCGACTTCCAAACACCATTATTAGATGCTATAAACAGACATGAAGAACAGGACTTACTGACTGACAACCTCATGTTTGTATTGTTGTTGTTTCCAGGAATCGTAGATGAAGTAACAAATGAACTTCCCATATTTGAGGAAACTAGAATCTTGCTTCTATTTGGGTTATTTCTATCGTAGACATAAAGTTTAAGCGGGTTGGTAGGATGAAATGCAATTGCCGTAAAATTTCCCGATTTCACATTTTGAAAAGTATTCAGGTTATCAATTGATCTATACAAACCTCTGTCTGTTCCAATAAATACAAGTTTAGAATTAAAAGGACTTATGGCAATTACATTTACCCTTCCTGTTTTCCCTAAACCACCCCAACCTAAGTTTTGAGGATTAAAGTTGGACAACTTCCAGGAAAGCCCACCATTGGTGCTAAAATAAATTCCCTGAGAATATCCATTGTTAGCATTTCTAAGCCCGATAAGAACGCTGTCAGAATGTGTAACCGAAGCGGCCAATGCATTCACTCCAGTTGCGGTCATAGTATCTGTTGAACAAACCCATGTTTTACCGCCGTTAATGGTTCTCCAAAATCCACCACTTCTTGACCCTAAATACATTTTATTGGAATCGTTTGGATCAACAAAAATGGTTTCTACTCTTCCTATTCCCTGAGAATAATGACTTGTAACATTATTCGCATCATAAGGTCCAAGATCTACCCATTCATTTTGACTTGCTCTTGAAGCCCGAATTTGTTGGCTTTCTTTAATATTTTTCCATCCATTTTCAACAAACGAATGTGACACATTGTAACGATCTCCAGAAGGATAGAATTTTCCTTCATTTTCAGCCTTCCATCTCTGGTATCCTTTGTAACCAGAACCTTTTCCTTTATCGTGATTAATGAAGTAAGCATCTGCTTCTTTTACAACGTCATAAAAGTTAACAGAATAATCATCCATCATACCCTTGTAATTCTGAGCATGAATTGAAGAAAAAGAGAAAACTAATAATGTAGCTATTGTAATATTAAATATTTTGTTCATGGTTATTTTTACTGCAAAGATAAAGGTTAGTGGCTAAATATAATTTGTCACTAATTACTCAAGCAATGTCATTTTATAAGTATTATTAAAATTGAAAAAGTCGGCCAAAAATAACGGACCACAAATACTCATCTAGCTCCATGATAAACAGAGCATTACAAGGTTATTTTTAATGATTTAAAAGTGACGTTTTTTGCTTTCGTTGGAGTACTTTCGCAGCCTCAAAATAACAGAGATAATATTTAATGGAATGTTGAAAAGCGAAGAACTACACCAAAGACGCAGGAATATTGTTGCCAACGGAGTTGGAGTTTTTAATTCAGCCACTGTTTCCCATGCAAAGGGTGCAACAATTACCGATGTTGATGGTAAGGAATGGGTGGATTTTGCAGGTGGAATTGGTGTTGTAAATGCAGGACATTGCCCCGAGCCTGTTGTGCAAGCAATTAAAGACCAAGCCGATAAATTTATTCATACTAGTTTTAATGTAGTTACTTATGAGCCTTACATTGAACTTTGTGAAAACCTAGCCGAAATTTTACCCCACGGAAAATCTACCAAAGCCATGCTGGTTTCCACTGGTGCTGAAGCGGTAGAAAACGCAATAAAAATCGCCAAACAAGCTACCGGTCGTGATGCAGTTATTTGTTACACAGGTGCTTTTCATGGTCGTACTTTAATGGCTATGACGTTAACTTCTAAAATAGACTACAAAATAAACTGTGGTCCATTTGCTCCTGAAGTTTACCGCCTTCCGTTTCCTAACACTTACCGATACAGCAACGGTTTAACCGAAGAAGAATACATAAAACAAGAATTAAAAAGACTTCATGAATCCGGGAAAAATTTAGTCAACCCTAAAAACGTTGCGGCAATAATCATTGAATTGGTTCAAGGTGAAGGCGGCTTTACAGTAGCCCCTCAAGCTTATGTAGAAGGTTTACGTGAATTTTGCGATGAACACGGAATTATGCTCATTTTTGATGAAGTTCAATCTGGGTTTTCGAGAACCGGTTCTTGGGGAGCAATGGATCATTATAATGTAACTCCTGATTTATCTACTTGGGCAAAAAGTCTGGGATCTGGAATGCCTATTTCTGCGGTTTTAGGAAAAGCAGAAGTAATGGATTCGGCTGCACCAGGCACCATTGGAGGCACATACATCGGCAACCCACTCGCTTGTGCTGCGGCTTTGGCCACCATTCAATTTATAAAAGATACCAACCTAAACAACCGAGGCGTAGATGTTGGAAATATTATTCGCGGTCGTTTTGAAGCTATGCAAGCTAAATATCCTCAAATTGGAGATGTTAGAGGGTTAGGTGCTATGATGGCAATCGAATTTGTAAAAAATGGAGATCCAAGACAGCCGGATGGTGAACTTTGTGCGGCAGTTGTAAAAGGTTGTGCGGAGCGTCGATTAATAATTATCAGTGCTGGCACTTACAAGAATAATATTAGAATCTTATGTCCTTTAAACATATCTGATGAGTTACTTCAAAATGGATTGGATATTATTGAAGAAGAAATTAAGAAAGCTACGCTTTCTTAATTTTGAGTTTTTAATGACCCCTTTTGTATTTAGTACTTAAAGTAAATCCCAACTTCCATTGCACTCTTCGTTTGAGTGTTTCCACTCAAAAAGACGGACAACATTATTATTGCAAATAATCAATTTTCCTGATTACCAAAACAATAAAATCCAAATTAAGGTCGAATTAAAATTTTCCTCACCTCAGAGCTTTCGTCAACATATTGAACTCGAAAAAAGTAGAATCCATTTTCTAAATTAATCTGTTGGTTTCTTTCAATTTTTGGTGCCTGATAAATTACTGAACCAAAAATATTAACTACTTCGAGCTTTTCGACAATTTCAGGATTTGAAATTGTCACAAAAACTTTTCCCGTACTCGGATTAGGGTAAATTTTGAGTTCATTTACAGCCAAAATTTCTGGTTGACTTAAAACGCTACAATCCAAATCCATTTTATAATGAATTTTCATAAAATCAATCATGGAATGAGCCACATCTCCAGCGTATTTATATTTATTAACTGACTTTACCATAAACTCCCAATAATTCTCTAAATGAGTAGCATCAATGCTTCCTGCTTTGTTACTCCCGTGTTTCCAAGTATTCCAACCCGCATAGAAAAAACCGTTAGTATCTGGGGAAGGGAAAGTTGGACTCGGAACCGATTTCCATCCTTTGTTCATTAGCATTCCACCAAGACTGGTTTCTCCATTGATGAGTTCCAAAAGATCAACACCTCCATTCGTAATAAGATTTCCTACCGTAGTATTATTAGATCTTGAAAGAATTGCTGAATCTCCTTGATTCAAATAGGATTTTGAAATTCCCAATCCAACTTCTGTCCATTTATTAGAATGTCCATTTCCATGAATTTCAAAATAATGTCCTGCTCCCCAATCCGCTGTAACCTGAGCTTTAGCAGAGTCAATAAACTCATGAAATTCATCCCATGCTTGTGTCGCCCATGGATGTGTGCCTGCAGCTTTCAATTTTACGTTAACCGGACTAAACTTCGAAGCATGAACATGATTGATTATAATGTGAGGCATACATCCATTCAAAATTGCAGGAATAGAATCTTTTAGCAACAAGGTCAAGTCCATTGTTCCATTGTCTCGACCTCTAGTTTGAATGTCGGGTAAGGAATCTGGTTTTAATTCCCCAGCATGTGGAGCGACTATAATTATGGGCAAATTCCCGGGAATATATTCAACGTAATTATTGATTCCAAAATAGGATTTCCCTATTATGTATTGAGCCGAACAGGATAGGGATAAGAAAATGCCAAAGAAAAATATCAAGATTAATTTCATTAGCCAAAAATACTTTAGAATTATTTAATAGGGTTACCCCTTTAAATCTCAAGCCGTAAATAGGTTGCGGTCTGGGGTTTCATCTCAATAAAGAATACCTTGAACATTACTTGGATGAGCACTTTTACAGACTTAATAGACTGATTTTCAGTGATTAAATGTTTAATAAGCTAATTGACAGAATGTGCCCATTAAAGGTGGAAGAAAACAAATCATTCATTTTATTACATGGTACCTTGTCCTTATTATTGTAGAAATTTATAAAAACATTATTCGTGTGTCGAGTTCACTTACGATTAGTAACAGATTTCTATTCGAAAAACTTTATATTATTGAAGAAAAATTAAAAAAGTTACTCATTCTTAAAAAAAATATTACTTTATCACACTAGGGTTTGAAAGGCAATTGCATCTTCAAAATTCTCTACTTAAAAATTCATTATTCATTTATTTAAAATAGTAAATTATATATGACACCATTTTCAATAGCAGGAGTTCAAATGCGGGTAAATGCTGGAACAAGCAATGTAGCCATGATGAAACATAAACTCGATGTATTAATGTCGATATATCCATGGGTAGACATGGTTTTGTTTTCAGAACTTTGCCCTTTTGGCCCTCTTACTCATAATGCCTTGGAATTCCCAAATAACATTGAAGATGAATTTAGAGAAATGGCTAAAAAACACAAAGTTTGGCTTATTCCAGGATCCATGTTTCAAAAAAAACATGGTAAAATTTACAATACAGCTTCGGTTATCAACCCAGAAGGAGAGGTTATTGGGCGTTACGATAAGATGTTTCCTTTTCTTCCTTATGAAGAAGGTGTAGCAAATGGTGAAGAGTTTATGATTTTTGACATCCCTAATGTAGGACGATTTGGCATGTCTATATGTTACGACATGTGGTTTCCTGAAACGTCAAGAACACTTGCCGTTAAAGGAGTTGAAGTTATTTTACATCCTTCCCTTACTGGTACTATTGACCGAGACATAGAATTGGCCAATGCTCAAGCAACTGCTGCAATAAATCAATGTTTTGTTATTGATATTAATGGTTTAGCTGATGGTGGTACCGGACGTTCTATTGTATGTGGGCCCGATGGAAGAATAATGTACCAAGCGAGTACTGGACCTGAAATGATTCCGATAGAAATAGATTTGGATAGAGTTCGAAGCAGCCGAGATAGAGGTGTACTTCGGTTGGGTCAAACTCTAAAATCGTTTAGAGACCATAAAAAGGTCTTTGATATCTATGAAAAAGAAAAAGACCTTCCTTATTTAAATTCTCTTGGCCCGTTGTTAAAACCAAAACAAACCACACGAACCGCTAGCTTAGAAGTTCTAGAAGAACATCCAAGCGAAGAAGATGTAGACAAATAACATTAGTATTTTTTTAGAGAGAAAAAGCTTCACCGTGAAAACGCTGGAGCTTTTTCCTTTTATTGACTTATCCGATTTCCCTTCTTTTGTTCTCAAAATGCGATTCCTATTTGAAAATTGAATCTAAACTAACAAGTTTTATACATTTGGCTATTTCACATTTAAAGTCCACGTCAATTGAAAGTTGAGGAGCAAATTTCAGATAATACCAGAAGCATTGAAAAAGCCTATTACACCATTGCCCAATTGCGATTTGAAAGGTGGAGCGAATTAAAAGAGAATGCTAGTAAACTGCGTAAACCAAAAAGTGGCTTTAACGAAGAGCTGAAAAACCAAACAGAAGAAATAATTAAGGACTTATTAATTATTGAAAAGTATTGGGCTTATCCAGGGATGGATGCTGTAAATGAAATAAATAAAATTTTTAAATCGGAAGACTATGGTAAAGTATTTCAAGAAAGCTCCTCTATTGGACGGCATTTAGTTAGCGAATCTTACCGATATAACCCAAACGAAGTTAAGGGGCTTAAACTTTTTGATGAAGCTGATGAGCACCTCGGTGAACGCCCTGACCAGCATTATTTCGAAACTCTTTTTGTAGATAACATTGACCATGACGAGCAAGTTGAGTTAAAGGAAAAAATAAACGAATTACGTGACCCCAAAGACAAATTTGTCTACAACCCAGTGATTACTAGTAGTTTTGAAGATGCAATTATTGCTATTCTATTCAATTACAATATTCAAGTGGCCGTTATTCGATACGACATGGTTGCTAAGTCAACTAACAAACTCAAACTATTAAGGCCTTTTATTTCAGCACTTTCTGGACTAAACTACGATACGGTAGAAAACGAGGAATTGGCTACTCAGCTTGCTTGGAGCATAAAGAAACTACGACCTGAAATTGATTTATACTATGTAACTAGTCACTCAATTATGGACTTAAGCGAAAATGTAGTTTCTACATTTCGGAGAATTTTTTATCGCCAAGAAGATTTACAAGAATTACATCTGAGCATTCATAGAGGTTTAAACGAACGATATGAAACTCCATTTTTTTCGGCACTGGTTGAATATTCACAAAAACCAACTTCGGTTTTTCACGCTATGCCAATTTCAAGAGGTAATTCCGTTTATAAAAGCTTTTGGATTCGTGATTTTGGAGAGTTTTATGGCAAGAATCTTTTTCTTGCAGAAACATCTGCAACTACGGGTGGACTTGATTCATTGCTGCAACCGACAGGCCCATTAAAAAAGGCTCAGGAAATGGCTGCAAAAGCCTTTGGATCAAGAAATACTTACTTTGTTACTAATGGAACAAGTACGGCAAACAAAATTGTTCAACAAGCGCTAGTTCAACCTGGCGATTATGTATTAATCGATAGGGATTGTCATAAGAGCCATCATTATTCTCAAGTTCTTTCTGGAGGGTTTCCTATTTATTTGGATAGTTATCCTATTGAAAAATATAGCATGTACGGGGCAGTTCCTCTTTCAGAAATTAAAGAAAAACTTTTGTTCATGAAGGAAAAAGGGCGGTTAGACCAAGTAAAGATGCTTGTACTAACTAATTGCACTTTTGATGGTTTAGTCTATAACGTTGAGCGCGTAATGGAAGAAGTATTAGCCATTAAGCCAAATATGATTTTTCTATGGGATGAGGCTTGGTTTGGATTTGCAGCATTTACCCATGTATATAGGAAACGAACTGCAATGTACGTTGCCAGAAAACTTCGTTATAAGTACATTTCTGAAGAGTACCGTAATGAATATAGGGAGCACTTAAAAGGACTCGCAAAAGGAGAACTTCCTAAAATGCCAAATCCAGAATTGGTTAAAGTTCGCGTTTACTCCACCCAATCTACACATAAGACTTTATCCTCTTTCAGACAAGGGTCTATGATTCATATATATGATGAGGATTTCCAAAAAAAGAAGGATGCTTTTCTTGAGGCATACATGACACACACTTCAACTTCAGCAAATTATCAAATTCTTGCTTCTTTGGATATTGGCCGTCGTCAAGTTCAATTTGAAGGTTTTGAAATGGTTGAAAAATGCATTGAACTCAGCATGATTCTTCGTGCCAAAATTAATGACCATCCTCAACTTCGTAAATACTTTGACGTCCTTACCGTCGATGATTTCATTCCTAAAAAGTACCGAGAATCAGGTTTAGATAAATACTACGACCCCAAAAAAGGTTGGAATCGATTAGAAAAAGCATGGGAACAAGATGAGTTTGTTTTAGACCCTACTAAAATCAATTTACACATCGGTAGAACGGGTGTAGATGGCGATACTTTTAAAAATCGCTTTCTAATGGATCAGTTCAATATTCAGATAAATAAAACCTCTAGAAATTCGGTTTTGTTTATGACCAATATTGGCACTACCCGTGGTAGTATTATTTATTTGGTGAGTGTTCTTTTACAAATTGCCAAAGAATTGGATGAAGAGAAAAAAAGCTGGACTAAAACGGAAGAGAAAATACGGCTAAAACAAATTGACAGTTTGTGTAACGTAAAGCTTGCCTTGCCTGACTTCAGTATGTTTCACAAATCGTTTAGACATTTACCAGATGTACCTGGGGGTGATATTCGTAGTGCCTATTACTTAGCCTATGATGAAGAAAACTACGATTTCATACCAATTGAAGCTTGTCTTGAACAAGTAAGAGTAAAAAAAGAATTAGTCTCCTGTGCTTTTGTTATCCCTTATCCTCCTGGGTTTCCCATACTCGTTCCTGGTCAAGTTATTAGTATAGAAATACTGGAGTTTATGATGGCATTGGATGTTAAAGAAATTCATGGGTATCAGCCGGAATTAGGACTTCAGGTTTTTAAGGATAAAGCATTAAAGAGTAAGCGCAACTTAAATTAGGAGAAATTATAATAGATTATTTTAAATTCATTAAAACACAACTTTGATTATGGCAATGAAAAAAGTAAGTAAGAAAAGCAGCGCAGCTGAAATTATAAAACCGCTAAAAGGTATCTCAGACATTCGTAGATTCTTTTACAAAAATGAAACACCTATTTATTTTATCAGCGCTACTAATTTTAACTTATTAGGAGCTGATGAATGGATAAAAGGTTTCAAATTTATCTGTTATATTGAGTGTTTTGATGGAAAACATCCCAATGTGTTTTCACCTGATGAAATTCCACACGATGAGTTTCAATCTATTGAAGACATCAACAATTATATGCTAGAGCATAAGCAAGTAGTTGATTTTATTCAAAAAAGAGCAAAAGGGAAAAATAAAGGAAAAGCGTTGTTTTTAATGTTTGATGAGCAAACAGAAAAATTGGCGAAAAAAATAGGACTGGATGTAGCTTTTCCTTCTGCTAAATTGAGAAATGAACTAGATAATAAGGTTATTACAAATCGAGTTGCTGAGAAAGCTGGAGTTCCTTGCGTTCCAAATATCTTGACTAAGATTAGCAACTACAAAATGTTGGAGAAAAAAGCAGAACATCTTGGTCACGACTGGGTAGTTCAGACTCCTTATGGGGATAGTGGACACACAACTTTCTTCATTAAAACAGAAGCCGATTACAACAAACACGCTGAAGAAATAGAAGCTGAAAAAGAAGTGAAAGTAATGAAACGCATCAATTGTATGGGTTCTGCCATAGAAGCTTGCGTTACCCGTCACGGAACTATTGTAGCTCCATTAATGACCGAATTAGTTGGCTTTAAAGAGCTTACACCTTACAAAGGTGGTTGGTGTGGAAATGAAATATATGCCGATTGTTTTACAAAATCAATCCGAGACAAGGCTAGAAAATATACTCGACTTTTTGGAGATCAACTTCTAAAAGAAGGATACAAAGGATATTTTGAATTGGATTTTCTTATTGATATTGATACTAAAGAATTGTATTTAGGCGAATTGAACCCGAGAGTGACTGGAGCGAGTTCGATAACAAACCATGCTGTTTTTGCTCTTTCTGACGCACCACTATTCCTATTTCATATATTGGAGTACATGGATGTGCCTTACGAAATAAATGTCAACCAACTAAACCGGAGATGGGCAAAGCCTGAAAACATTGACTCTTGGGGACAAATGGTAATTAAACACACCCAAGACACCATTAAACAAGTAACTCGCGCTCCAAAATCTGGTATTTGGAAAATGAACGCAGACGGTTCTATCGAATACGATAGAATGGATACACACCGTAGATCAGTAGAAAACGAAGATGAAGCCTTTTTCTTGAGAATAATGAAAGAAGGTGAGTACGTTTATGAAGGTGCTGATTTGGGAATATTAGTGATGCGCGGTAGAATGATGACAGACAATTTCAACTTGACAGAAAAATCTAAAAAATGGTTGGCCGCAATTCAAAATAAATTTGAAAGTGTTGACCCAAAGAATTTAGCTAAAGTTGAAAATCAACTTGCAGAAATTGGAGGCTTTAAGATGATGTAAGTAAACTCCTGTTAAATGAGCTTTTAAAAAGCGCTATTTCGCATAGCGTTTACTTATGCTGGACTTGATTCAGTATCTCAATTTTTCATGACAATAAAATGTATAAACCCTGAATTTAATTTGGGGTAATGTTGCCTAAAGCAAACAAATGTTCCTCTATTTACGAAGTATATCAGAAGATAAACCAGGAGAAAAGTGGAAAGATGTGTTCAAACGCACCTGGCCACATTATAAGAAGTGGTTTCTTCAAGAGGGATATAGCAACCGTCCAGGCTTCCTGACTTCCAGTGAGGCCTTGCGAACTCACATGCCCGAGCTGTATCCCATATATGAAGAGTTGTGTGAATTAGTAGGAGGCGGAGATACCGAATCCCGTTTTTTAAGTCAATTTTCTCCTCCACCATTTATGAGTGGTTGCTCTCAAATTGCTTGGACCAAGGACGCTAATTTCTTAATAAGAAATTATGACTACTCGCCCCGACTTTTTGAAGGAGTGTTATTGAAATCAAATTGGCTCAAACCCATAATAGGGATTAGCGATTGTATCTGGGGTTTGTTGGATGGAATGAATGGAGATGGACTTACCATCTCTTTAACTTTTGGCGGAAGAAATATTTCAGGCGAGGGTTTTGGGATTCCTTTAGTTATGCGATATGTACTAGAGACTTGCAGCACAACAGAAGAAGCAATTAAGGTTTTTCAAAGGGTGCCCGTACACATGAGTTATAACGTGACTATATTGGATAAGTCCAAGCATTTTGTAACTGTATTTCTTTCTCCGGATAGACCCGTGAGTGTTGTAGCAACCTGTATTGGAACCAATCATCAGCACAGCATTGAATGGGAGAACTATGCATCAATGTCTGCAACCCTCCCTAGAATGCAGTTCCTAGAAAAATGTCTGTATAACCCAGAAGAAACTTCACGTACAATTAAACAAAAGTTTTTGCATCCTCCCTTACACAACACACAGTATGAGAAAGGATTTGGAACCTTATACACGGCCATTTATGATCTAGAAAATATGGAATGTCATTTACGTTGGCCAAATAAAAAAAGGGAATACAGTTTTGAGAATTTTGAAGAAGAAAAACTTCAGCTGAACTTGAGCAAAATGTTTTTTGGGCGAAAATTGGGGATTTAAATTTATTTAAGAGGTAACATCTTAGCACCTCATGAGACAAAAACGAGCTTAATTACCCTTACTTGTAGCAGCGAGCTCAAATTTAGGAATAGCCACTTCAAGAATTTCCGATTCATCTTCTTTTCTGAAAAGGTAAGCCCCTTCCATCCATCCTAAATCTGATTTTAAGTCACAATAAGATTGGTACCTATATATTTCGCCGGGAAGTAAAATAGGTTGTTCACCAATTACTCCTTTACCTTTTATTTCCCGTTTTGGAGCTAAACTATCGTAAATTAACCATTGCCTAGTGAGCAGTTGAACAGAAAATGGATTTTGATTTTTTATGGTAACGTCATACCCATACATAAAATGCTGTTTTTCGGGTTCACTGTTTTGGTTTAAAAAACAACTGTAAACCTTGACTTCTATTCCAGACGTAGTTAAAGTTACCATTTATATTTAATATATCGAAAGTAGAAATTTTATTCCTTCTTACTCTTAATTAACGCTCAGAATTATTCAACGTTGGATAATCTTGTGTTTTAATTCCAATTAATTTGTCATAATCATCCATTACACCTCGATAGTACACCAATATAGTATATTGATTTAGGGTTTCACTAAAAGAGCCTTCCATGGGCCGTAAGTCACCAACCATAAACCTTTCGTTTACAAAATGATAATGCCAATTATAAGTGCCTTGCTTCAGATAAACTCTTCGTTCGTATCTTTTCTTTTCGACATTGTATTTCATTTTAAAATTTGGATCATGTTCATTTAAAGAAAGCCCTCCAAAAATGTAATAATCACCATTTTTATCGTCGTAATCACTCAGTATATAGAAATAAACCATGGCATATTCCGCATCAATAGAACCATTATTTAATCCAGTATTTCCAATTACCATAGCTCCAAAAAAATTAGTGTTTCTGTCAATTAACGAATGCTGAACCTTTGGTTTTACTTTGGTAGTGAATACATGTACTGTATCTGGTCGTTTTAAATTTCCTTCTACATTTTCAGACCGAGTTTCAAAATTTGATATATCTATAAACCGCTGCTCATTACCTCCCCAAAATGAATTATTGTCGTCGTAATTGTAGTTAAGTGAAGTGCCTGTTACAAACAAGGGTTTTAAATCTGTTATAGCATTGTCCCATCTCCAATTTTGCAGCAAGGCTACTTTTACATTTACATCGGGATTCGAAAGGAGAACTTTTTGGTAATCAATCGAAAAATCAATCTCTTGTTTTAAATATCGGTATGCAGGATCAAATGCCTTAGAAACTTCCATGTCAATAGACACTGAATTTTCAACGATATAAAATTTTTGGGTTAATAGGATATCGTTTGGGTTGTTGTTCTTGTATACTTTTATGATATAGTTGCCTGATACCTTTAATTGAATTTCTTCATTCGGGAAATTTAATGAATAGGTCAAGTATTGCTGATACATGGTTCTGCTGTAGCTGTAATCTGTAAGATAGCCCTCTTGAATACCATTGGCATATCTATAAAAATCTAGATCACTTTTTTTCCAATTAGCATCGCAATGAATAATGGTATAATTTATATCATTCAAATCACGATTAAAATCATCGAAAGATAGTTGTAAGCCACCTCTTGAGCCTAAATTCAAAACGGGAGGAGATGTTGGCATTCCTACTGGATGAAGAAGTGCCGTATGTATATCCTTGTTATATATTTTGTTTTTATAGGCAACAGGCGCAACAACAACAATCTCGTCATCAAATGATTCGACTTGAGCACTGACGGATAACGAAAAGAAAAGGAAAATTAATAATACTATTCGCATGAAACAAATGTAATAACCTGAGTTTGATGAATAGAAACAAAAAAAGCGCCACAAAAAATGTGGCGCTTTTAGTAATATATATTTTTTAGAAATTTAGTGTTTCGCTAAATAATCTGCAACTCCATCATGAGTATCTTTCATGGCATCTTCGCCTTTTACCCAGTTTGCAGGACAAACTTCTCCATACTCTTCAAAATGTTGAAGCGCATCAACCATTCTTAATGCTTCATCCACATTTCTTCCTAATGGAAAATTGTTCACGATTTGATGTTGAACTACTCCTGCTTTGTCAATTAAAAATAATCCACGGTAAGCGATCATAGGACCAGTAGCAATTAAATCACCTTCATCATTCACATCGTAATCTCCAGCTAATACACCGTAGTTAGTAGAAATTGTTTTGCTTGTATCGGCAACTATTGGATAAGTAATTCCCTGAATACCACCATGGTTTTTTGCCATTTGCAACCAACCCCAGTGTGATTCAGGAGTATCTGTAGAACATGCTACAACTTGAACACCTTTGGCTTCAAAATCGCTCAATCGAGATTGAAAAGCATGTAATTCTGAAGGGCAAACGAAAGTGAAATCTTTTGGGTAGAAAAAGAATAAAACGTGTTTTTTACCAATGTACTGATTCAATGAAAAGTTTTCTTGAACCTCGCCGCCATTTACGATAGCTGTTTCGCTAAATGAAGGGGCTTTTTTTGCAACTAATACTGACATAATGTATGTTTTAAATTGTTTTAATTTCGGGCAACAAAAGTATATTTATTCCAGTTTTGAGAAATAGCTTTTAGTTTAAATTTAGTTAAGGAAGTTTTTACAATACTTCGGTAACGCGAAAACCATTTTACTAATTTAGCCTCGCAACTCTACTTTTGTTGCTCCCACTCCATATTCTTTCATAAACCCATCGTTAAAAGAAAAACCGTAGGAGCGAATAATCTGATGTAACTCGGCACGCAATACGCCTTTTCCAATTCCGTGAATAAAAATAAAGTTAGGTTCTCGTTTTTTAATAACCGCTTCTATACAATGAACGGCATAATCAATCTGAAAATGGAGCATTTCTCCAGATGTCATGTGGCTGGTTTTTGCCAATAAATCGTGAATATGTAAATCAAACTCCAATATTCCTTTTGAGTTCCGTTTTCCTCTTACCCTACCAAGTTCTTCAATAATTTCTTTTTTAGACAACGGTCCATTTATAGGCTTATCCGAAGATTTTGTCGGCATATTATTTGGCGAATGTCTTTTATATGCTTCTCTAATATTATCATTCGATTCTTCAACAAGAAGTAAATTAGTTTGCGCATACGGGAAATCCATCCCTTCTATCTCCACCCAAAAAGTATTTCCTTCAATTTTTGATACCAGTCCCTGACAGGCCTCATCGATTACACAAACTTTATCTCCAATTTTCACTTTGCAAAAATAGACTATGTTCTAATTTGCACCAGAAATAATGCTTTGTTTTGTGGTACATAAAATTCTATGGCTGCTAAAACATTAAAACCTCTCCCAATTTATCCTTCCACTTGGAAAACCATAAATTCTAAAGAAGTATATAAAACTCCTTGGATAAAAGTGAAAGATAACAGCGTAACTGACCCCGGCGGAAATAATGGTGTGTACGCCGTGGTAGAATTTCAAAATTTGGCAGTTGGTGTTATTCCTTTAGATGAAGAAAACAATACTTGGATTGTGGGACAATTTCGATATCCAATGAATGCATATTCTTGGGAAATACCTGAAGGCGGTGGCAATTTAAAATCTCCCGCTTTAGAATCTGCGAAAAGAGAACTTTTAGAAGAAACTGGAATTGTAGCCAAGGATTGGAAGTTAATCTTGGAAATGGATTTGAGTAACTCCGCATCAGATGAGAAGGCATTTATTTATGTTGCAAAAGACCTGTCCTTTCAAGAATCAAATCCTGATGAAAACGAAGATTTACAAATTCTAAAAATCCCTTTTCAAGAACTCTATGAACGAGTTCTTTCTGGTGAAATTAGAGATAGTTTGACTGTAGCTGGTGTATTGAGGTTGAATTTGGAAATGTTATTAAAATAAGTCTCTTTAATTAAAACAAAAAATCGGGACAAACTTGTGTTTTTCAGGGTTTACTCTTCCCAGATTGATAAGGAATCGCTTGAATTAATTTATTGAGAAATTATTTTTAAATGCGGGTATTTTTCTTTCCAGAAATCGAGTGCTTTTAGGTTTGCCAAAGTAATAACTGTTCTTTTATCCAATCTTACTTTTATTCTTTTAATGGCAGTTGTAATTGTATTTTCTGTGTTATTCATATTTTATGGATTTTAAATGTTTAGACTATTGTTATATATAGACGGCTGAGAATTAAGTTTGTTCCGTAATTGCTGTTAAAGAATCTAAATCATTTTATGCTATCTGTAATATCTCCCGCCAAATCTTTGGATTTCGAAACCAAGTCTAATGCTCAGACATCCTCTGAGCCCCGTTTTTTATCTGACTCAGAAAGAATAATGTCGGTGTTAAAAAAGAAAAGCGTGAACAAGCTAATGAAAATGCAGGATATCAGTAAAAATTTAGGGGAGCTGAATTTCCTTAGAAATCAAAACTGGAATACGGAAACAAAAACGGCTTCTAACAAACAGGCCATATCCTCTTTTCATGGAGAAGTATATGTTGGACTAAATGAATCTGACTTTACAGAAGAAGATTACACATTCGCTCAAGATCATCTCCGGGTTTTATCTGGCCTTTATGGAATTCTTAAACCTTTAGATTTAATTCAGCCTTACCGACTAGAAATGGGAACTCAGTTAAAAACTACTCGTGGTAAAAACCTATATGAGTTTTGGAAAATGAGGATAACTGAAAGTTTGAACAATGAATTTGAGAAGGATGAAAAACCAGTATTAATAAATTTAGCTAGCGAAGAATATTTTAAAAGTATAAAACAAAAAAACCTAAAAGCCGATATTATTCAAACGGTTTTTATGGATAAAAAAAATGGGAAATTCAAAGTAATTTCTTTTTTCGCGAAAAAAGCAAGAGGATTAATGGCCAGGTTCGTTATTAAAAATAGAATTGACTCTCCAGAAGAGTTAAAAGCATTTGATTCGGACGGCTATTTATATAGTGAAGAAATGAGCACAGAAAATAAGTGGGTTTTTCTGAGAGATCTTGAGTTTTGAGTTTTTAATGTTGGATTTTGAATGTTGGATTTTGAATGTTGGATTTTGAAAAAATTAAAAAAATGAATATAAAAAACTCGAAAATATTAGTTACCGGTGGTTCTTCGGGAATAGGAAAAGCAATAGCTAAACTTGCTATTGAAAAAGGAGCTGAAGTTTTGATAACAGGAAGAGACGACGATAAATTGAAGGCGGTTGCCGATGAAATAGGCGCTAGCTATTTATTAGCCGACGTAGCTAAAGAAAAAGATATTGAAGCAACTTTCGATTGGATTAA
>Ga0307998_1000820_pt1 | contig 17166 bp, 16 predicted proteins | sample Davwhametageno37_FD_203147 | JGI IMG/M metagenome (GOLD analysis project Ga0307998, IMG submission 203147) | Marine microbial communities from Davis Island wharf, Antarctic Ocean - #37 | ecosystem: Environmental > Aquatic > Marine > Unclassified | place: Antarctic Ocean: Davis Island wharf... | reverse complement strand
TAAAAATGCAGTTGACGTATCAATGAGAATGATAATCAATCGCTATGATTTTAAGGGAACAAGTGCCAAGGTAGAGTTATTTGAGAAAGAAATGAAGATCACGCTAAATGGAGATTCTGAATTTCAAATTAGCCAAATAAAAGATATTCTTTTCCCAGCTATGGAAAAAAAAGAGCCTGATAGCTCAAAGAGAATAGATTCTGAAAAAATAGAAACAGTTTCTGGAAGCAAGTCAAAGCAGAACCTAATCATTAAGAGTGGAATCGAGATTGAGCTCGCAAAAGAGATTATTAAAACAATTAAAGAGTCAAAAATTAAGGTTCAAAGTACTATTCAGGGTGATGAGGTAAGAGTTAATGGAGCTAAAAGAGACGTTCTGCAGGAGTGCATTTCAACGGTAAAAGAAAAACATAATAACTTCCCATTACATTTTGGTAACTTTAGAGATTAATTTTTTAGATGGCGTTAACTTTATACGAGAAAATATTTAAAAGACATGTTGTTCGTGAAGACAATGATACTTTTTTAATTTATATAGATCGCCATTTAATTCATGAGGTTACTAGCCCTCAGGCATTTGAAGGCCTTAGAAATGCAAATAGACCAATTTGGCGAACGAATTCAATTCTTGCTGTCCCAGATCACAATGTTCCTACCACAGATAGAAAGCAAGGTATTTTAGATCCAGTATCAAAGATTCAAGTAGATACTTTAGATAGTAATTGTGATCAATATAAATTAACTCAGTTCAAAATGAATGATCGACGCCAAGGCATTGTTCATGTTATTGGGCCTGAGCAAGGCTCAACTCTTCCCGGAATGACAATTGTATGTGGTGATTCTCATACTAGCACTCATGGGGCTTTCGGGTCTTTAGCAATGGGTATTGGAACATCCGAAGTTGAACATGTGCTTGCCACACAATGCTTAATTGTAAGGAAGTTTAAAACTATGCAAATTAATGTTGAGGGGTCGGCTAGTGATAATATTTCCGCCAAAGATATTGCTCTTCATATTATTGGACAAATAGGCACTGCAGGAGGTAATGGTTATGCAATAGAATTCTCTGGGACTGCAATAAAAGAATTGAGCATGGAGGGGCGGATGACATTGTGCAATATGGCTATTGAAGCTGGTTCAAGAGCTGGTTTGATAGGAGTTGACTCGAAAACTGTCGGCTACTTAAAGGGCAGACCATTCTCTCCAAATGGAGATCTATGGAATAAAGCAGTGGATGATTGGATGGACTTAGTAAGTGATGAAGGTGCAACTTTTGATAAGGTTATCAATATAGATGCATCAATAATTGAGCCACAGGTAACATGGGGTACTTCTCCCGAAATGGTATGTGGAATAAATGAAGTGATACCTAATCCAAAGGAACAGATAAAAGAGTCAAATCAAAAGGGCTATGAAAGAGCGCTGGAGTATATGGGGCTTGAACAAGGTACTAATATTACCGACATATACCTTGATAAAATTTTTATTGGATCATGCACAAATTCGCGAATAGAAGATTTAAGAGTTGCCGCTAATATTGTTAAAAAAAGAAAAGTAGCAAAAAATATCAAGCAAGCATTAGTGGTTCCAGGATCAGGGTTAGTTAAGGAGCAGGCTGAAAAAGAAGGCCTAGATAAGATATTCATCGAAGCGGGTTTTGAATGGCGCGAGCCCGGCTGCTCTATGTGTCTTGCTATGAATGCTGACAGATTAGAAAAAGAGGAAAGGTGTGCCTCCACTTCCAATAGAAACTTCGAAGGTAGACAAGGCCAAGGTGGAAGAACGCATTTAGTAAGCCCTCAAATGGCAGCTGCAGCAGCTATACACGGAAGGTTTGTAGATGTTAGGGAGATTGAATAATGTTACCAATAACTAAACATGAAGGTATTGTCATTCCATTGGATAGATCTAATGTTGATACCGATGCAATTATTCCTAAACAGTTTTTAAAGTCTATTAAAAAGTCAGGTTTTGGTCCTAATTTATTTGATGAATGGAGATATTTAGACCAGGGTGAACCTGGGAAAGAATTAGTTGTAAGAAAAATTAATCCTGAATTTGTTTTAAATAAACCCCAATATAAAAGTGGAACCATTTTATTGGCTAGAGAAAACTTTGGCTGCGGATCAAGTAGAGAGCATGCTCCTTGGGCTTTGTTAGACTTCGGTATTAGAATTATTTTAGCACCAAGTTTCGCTGATATTTTTTATGGCAATTGTTTTAAAAATGGAATTCTTCCAATTCCAATTAATAAAAATTTAACAGATGTTTTTTTTGAGAAAGCTGAAAGTGAAGAAGGCTTAAGGTTAAATATTGATCTAGAAAACCAAAAAATTATTGATGGCAGTAATAGCTATAACTTTGATGTTGACATATTTAAAAAATATTGCTTGCTAGAGGGCTTAGACGAAATAGGATTAACATTAAAGTATAAAGCTGACATTAAAAATTTTGAAAATAATTATCATAGCCAGTTCCCCTGGCTTGCTAAATAGGAAAGTTTATGAAGATTGCAGTTTTACCTGGAGATGGAATTGGGCCTGAGATAATTAAGCAAGCTGTTAAAGTTCTAGATGCTTTTGGCTTAACTGACTCAATTGAATATGCACCGATTGGGGGTGCAGGATACGAAGAATTTAAGGATCCCCTTCCAGAAAAAACTCTTAATTTGGCCCTAAATGCAGATGCTGTGTTACTTGGCGCTGTTGGTGACTGGAAGTTCGATAAACTTCCAAGAGATATGCGTCCAGAGAGAGGCTTGCTTAGAATTAGACAGGCTCTTAATTTATTTGCTAATTTAAGGCCTGCAATAATGTTTCCTGAACTAGTTCACACATCGAGTCTAAAGCCAGAAGTTGTGACGGATTTAGATATTATGATTATCAGAGAGCTAACAGGTGATATTTATTTTGGACAGCCGCGTGGTATTTCAATTAATAAGAATGGTGAACAAGAAGGTATTAACACAATGCGTTACTCGGAGTCTGAGATTAGAAGAATTGCTCATGTAGCATTTAAAACCGCAGATAAAAGAGCTAAAAAATTATGTTCAGTTGATAAGGCAAACGTTCTTGAAGCGACTGAATTGTGGAGAAAAATTGTTACTGAAACTGCAATTGATTACCCTAATGTTGAGCTTAGTCACATGTATGTCGATAATGCTGCTATGCAGCTAGTCCGTAATCCAAAACAATTTGACGTTATTGTAACTGGCAATATTTTTGGTGATATATTGTCGGATCAAGCATCAATGCTTACGGGATCGATAGGGATGTTACCCTCGGCTTCGTTAGATGAAAATAATAAAGGAATGTATGAGCCTAGCCATGGCTCCGCACCAGATATAGCAGGTATGAATCAGGCCAACCCTCTTGCAACAATTCTGTCATTAGCAATGATGTTTAAATATACATTCAATGATCAAGTTAAGTTTAATGAGATTGAAAGCGCCGTTAAAAAAGTACTTCATGACGGTTACCGAACAGCTGATATTTTTTCAGATGGTTGTAAATTATTGGGATGTGAAGAAATGGGCGATGCTGTTATTGAAAGACTAAAGGGATAAAAATGAAAAAAGTTGGTTTTGTTGGTTGGAGAGGAATGGTTGGTTCTGTTTTAGTCGACAGAATGAAAGAAGAGGAAGACTTTAATAATATCAATGCCTTCTTTTTTACTACATCGCAGGTTGGGATGAGAGCGCCGGATATCATTAATGGAGAAAAAATTCTATTAGACGCTCACTCTATTAAAAAGCTTTCTGAAATGGATATTATCCTTTCTTGCCAAGGTGGAGATTACACTAAAAAAGTTTATGTGGATCTAAAAAAAGAAAACTGGGCTGGTCACTGGATTGATGCTGCCTCCACTTTAAGGATGGCTGATGAATCTGTGCTTGTTCTCGACCCAATCAATGAGACAGCGATTAATGATGCATTAAAAAATGGCACTAAAACTTGGGTTGGTGGAAATTGTACAGTTTCTCTTATGCTTCTTGCAATTCATGGCCTACTTAAAGAAGGTGCAATAGAATGGGTCTCAAGCATGACTTATCAGGCTGCTAGTGGTGCTGGGGCAAAAAATATGAAAGAGTTATTGGTTCAAATGGGCCAATTACATTCTTCAACTGAATTAGAGATAAACAAAACAGATTTTAATATACTCGATAGCGATAGAATGGCATTAAAAAAAATGCATTCTTCCGACTTTAGTAAAGAAAATTTTCAGGTTCCGCTTGCGGGAAATTTAATACCGTGGATTGATCAAGATCTTGGCGACGGATTAAGCAAGGAGGAGTGGAAGGGTCAATTCGAAACAAATAAGATCTTAATGAATAATTATGAAAAAATTCATGTTGATGGGCTTTGCACTCGAATTGGATCTATGCGTTCCCATTGTCAGGCATTAACTATAAAACTCAAAAAACATTATGATTTAACGGAAATTAATGATCTAATTAAATCTGCTAACAGGTGGGTAAAACTAGTACCAAACGAGAAAGAGGCAAGTATACATAATTTAACTCCAGCAGCTGTATCAGGCAGCCTAAATATTGCGATTGGACGAGTCAGAAAATTAGCGCTCGGTGATAATTTAATATCAGCTTTTACCGTTGGAGATCAATTGCTTTGGGGCGCTGCTGAACCCCTAAGAAGAATGCTGCAAATTTTAATTAATAAGGATAAATAAATTGATTGTGAGGTATATCAAATTTTTACTGGTTTTTTTTGTTACTTTATTTTCAATAAACTCATATTCACTCCAATTAGGTAAGGTTATTTTTCAGTCTAATCAAAACGCCCCATTAGATGTGTCAATTCAGGTTAACCTTACCAGTGAAGACAAAATTGATCTATTAAAGCCATCAATTGCACCAAAGGAAAATTATGACTCTCAAGGTATCGAGAGAACAAAAATTCATAATGATATTGTAATGTCATTAATTTCTAAAAAACCTAATAAGACCGTATTGAGATTAACTAGCAAAATTCCAGTTACTGAACCATTTTTAGATTTGTTAATTCAAATTGAATCACCTAGTGGAAAAATTTTAAAGGAATATACAGTCCTTTTAGATCCCCCGTTAAGTTTGGTTTCTAGAAAAAAATCTGAAGAAAAAAAAATCACTTTAAAGAGTAAGCCAGAGAAAATAAAAAAAGTTGAAGAAAAAAAAATAATACAAAAAAAAGTAAAGAATAAAGTTAGTAAAAAAAGAAAAATAGTGACAGCAATACCAGGAAAAACATTATTTCAGATAGCAAGAGAGAACTCTATTGCTGGAATTACCACAGAGCAAATTGTAATTGCAATATATCAGTTAAATCCAAATTCGTTTGATAGCAATCTAAATGGCTTGATAAAAGGTAAAAAACTTAAATTACCATTTAGTAACTATTATAAAAAATTATCTCATCTTGATGCAAGAAAAATTCTTAAAAAAGAAAATTTTGAATGGAAAAAAAATAGTAATCCGACAAAGCCAAAGCCAAAGCCAAAGCCAAATAAAAAAAACAAAAATAAAGTTAATAAAAAAAATAATGATTCAGATGAGTTATCTAGACTTAAAAAAGAGCTTGAAATTGTAAATAAAAAATTACAAAAAAAAGAACAAGCATTAGAGTCTATTAGGACAAATAAAAAATTAATAATACCGACAAAAGAAGTTGAAAAAAAATCCTTAATAATTGCTTCTGATTCTATTGATAAAATTAAGGAGGTACAAATAGAGCCCTTAATTGAAGATTCTACAAACTCTTTTATTTCATCTATAACTGACCAGAATCAAATTATTATTAAGGAAGTTATTCTCGATGATAAAAAAAATAATAATTCAATTAAGCCTATTTTTGTTTTATTACTTCTCTTCCTTCTAACCCTATTACTTGGTTTATTATATATTGTAAGAAAAAGAAAAAAAGAAATTAATTCTGATCATTTTACTGGTTTATCCGATACTTTTGCAGATGTGCAGCCTAAAAATGAAGATAGTATGAGCGAACCAAATTCATCATATGATAATTTTTCACAAAAAAATTCTATCACTCAGAGTGGTGATGATATTAGTTTGTCTAATGATAATAATTTCAATTCTATTAACAATAAGGTTGATGATTCAAGATAGTAGGATAAATGCTTAATACTCTTGTACTATTTTTCGGTTTATTGATTTTATTTATTATTGGAAAATTACCTTTAATTTTTCAGGTTTTTGTTTTTGTCATTCTATATCTTTTAGCTTGCAATAAAAAACTCTCAACAGTTCATCTTCTCATTAAAATAAAATATTTCTTATTTGCACTAGTTCTAATTTATTCATTAACTACCCCTGGTGAATTATTATTTTATTATTCTTTTATTTCAATTTCATATGAAGGAATTCTTTTAGCATTTGAAAACTTATTTCGAATTATTAATATTTTCATGTTGATAATGATACTTTTTAGCACATTATCAAAAGATTTTTTTGTTAGATTCTTAATAAAAATTTGTTATCCATTTAGTTTTATTGGGGTTAATATTGAACGTCTTTCTTGTAGACTTTATCTCACTTTTGAATACTTAGAAATTTTTAAAAAATATCAATTTAAATATTCTAGTATCACTAATGATATAGAAAAACAGCTAAACAGTAGGAATATTGATAAGCTAAATAATAAAATTAGCATTATTAAACCTGACTTAATTGATTACTTAATGGTGTTAATTTTTATTATGTTAATTTTATTTATTCAGTACTTGACACCATGAGGATTGTTGCTTCAATAGAGTATGATGGTCAATCATTTTGTGGGTGGCAAAGACAGCCTGATGTTCCAAATATCCAGAGCTTAATTGAACGTGCATTATCTTCAATCACTCAATCAAAAATAACAATTTCTGCTGCAGGTAGAACGGATTCTGGTGTGCATGCACTTGGTCAAATATTTCATTTTGATACTAATGTTAAGCGACCAATTAGTGCATGGGTAAAAGGTGTTAATTCATTATTACCAGAATCGGTAAGGGTTATTTGGGCTCAAGAAGTAGCACATGACTTTCATTCGAGATATTCGGCGCTTGAAAGAGAGTACCAATACCTTCTTATAAATAACTCAGTAAATTCTGCCCTATGGAATGCATATGCTGGATGGAATTTTTATACCCTAAATTATGAGTTGGTTCATCAAGCTTGCATTAAATTTGTTGGTGAGTATGATTTTAGCTCATTTAGATCTTCGGAATGTCAAGCAGCTTCTCCAGTAAGGGAGATCTACTTTTTTGATGTTAAACAGTTCGGTGATGACTACATTTTCACTATTAGAGCTAATGGTTTTCTTCATCACCAAATAAGAAACATGATGGGTGCAATAATTTTAGTTGGGCGTGAATTGAAGGGCCCCAATTTTATTGATTTATTACTAACTCAAAAAGATAGGTCAAAAGCCCCCCCCACCTTTATGCCAAATGGTTTATATCTAACTAATATAAAGTATGATGATAAATGGGGATTACCCCCAGCAGATAACAAACTTAAATTTTTTGGAAGATCAGATTGATAGCTAAGGTTAAATTTTGTGGTATTACTAATTTAGAGGATGCAATAAATGCATCTGAGTTAGGTGCTGATGCATTAGGGTTTGTTTTTTATTCAAAAAGTTCTAGATTTATTAGCCCAAAAGAGGCGAATGAAATAATTCAAAAATTACCTCCATTTATTTCGTCTGTTGGTCTATTTGTTAATCAAAGTAAAAAAGAAATTGAAGACGTAATTAAAGCTTGCTCATTAAATTTACTACAGTTTCATGGCGACGAAGATGAGTTATTCTGTAAGCAGTTTAATTTACCCTACATAAAAGCCATTTCGATGAAACCTGGCATAAATTTGTTAAAATGTATTGAGCATTATAATTCCGCAAAAGCTCTTTTGTTAGATTCTTACTCAAAAGATATCAGAGGGGGGAGTGGAAAAGTATTTAATTGGAATTCAATTCTACCAAATGCACCATTACCCCTTATTATTGCTGGTGGTTTAAATCCAAATAATGTAAAAATTTTACTGGAATTAATTGTTCCATATGGTGTCGATGTAAGTAGTGGTATAGAGAGTAGTAAAGGTTTGAAAGATTACCAGTTAATGAAAAAATTTATTTTAGGAGTTACAAATGCAGGCGTATGATTTACCCGATTCTTTTGGTCATTTTGGCCAGTTTGGTGGAACTTTTGTAGCTGAGACGCTTGTCGAAGCATTAGATGAATTAAAGGAAATCTATAATAAATTTAAGGACGATCCTGATTTCTTAAATGAATTTCATCATGATTTAAAGCATTTTGTTGGGAGGCCGAGCCCAATTTATTTTGCTGAGAGACTTACAAACCAAATTGGTGGCGCAAAGATTTTTTTAAAAAGAGAAGATTTAAATCATACCGGGGCTCACAAAGTAAATAATACTGTCGGCCAAGCATTATTAGCAAAAAAAATGGGCAAACCAAGAGTTATTGCAGAAACTGGCGCTGGTCAACATGGTGTTGCAACTGCTACCATAGCGGCGCGATTGGGGCTTGAGTGTGTTGTATATATGGGGTCAGAGGACATAAAAAGACAATCACCAAATGTGTATCGGATGAAGTTATTAGGTGCTACAGTAGTTCCAGTAGAAAGTGGCTCTAAAACATTAAAAGATGCATTGAATGAGGCATTAAGAGATTGGGTTACTAATGTATCAGATACTTTTTATATTATTGGGACTGTTGCTGGCCCTCATCCTTATCCTATGATGGTGAGAGACTTTAATTCTGTTGTAGGTAAGGAATGCAGAACACAGATGCCAGACTTAACTGGTAGGCAACCAGATGCTATCTTAGCCTGTGTGGGTGGTGGTTCAAATGCTATGGGAATATTTTACCCTTATATTGATGATAAAAAAGTTCGATTAATAGGCGTGGAGGCTGCGGGAGATGGAATCGAAACCGGTAGGCATGCAGCACCCTTAACATCGAATAGCCCTATAGGAGTTTTACATGGAAATAGAACTTATTTAATGCAGAATGATGAAGGACAAATTATAGATACTCATTCAGTTTCAGCCGGTTTAGATTATCCGGGTGTGGGTCCTGAACATTCATGGCTTAAAGATTCTGGTAGAGCAGAATATGTTGCAGTGACTGATGACGATGCATTAAAAGCTTTTCATAATCTCTGTTTAACTGAGGGAATTATCCCTGCGTTAGAAACAAGTCATGCTCTAGCATATGCAGAAAAGCTAGCAGCAAAAATGTCTAAGGAGGAAATTATTTTAGTTAATTTGTCGGGTAGGGGTGATAAAGATATTAATACAGTTGCTGGGATTGCGGGGCTTACTTTATAAATTATGTCAAAAATTCAAACTACATTTCTTCGTCTAAAAAGTGAAAACAAAAAAGCGTTAATTCCTTTTATTACTGCAGGTGATCCACATCCAGATATGACTGTTGAAATGCTTCATACTCTTGTTGGGTCGGGCGCAGATATGATTGAAGTAGGAATACCTTTTTCAGATCCTATGGCAGATGGACCAGTTATACAAAGAGCAAGTGAGAGAGCTTTAGCAAATAATATCGGTATAAAAAAAACAATTCAATTGGTAAAGGAATTTAGAAAAAAAGATACCACTACTCCAATTATTTTAATGGGCTATGCAAACCCAATAGAAGCTATCGGGGTTGAGCATTTTGTTGGTCTGATTAAAGAAGCGGATGTTGATGGTGTTATTACTGTTGATTATCCACCGGAGGAATCGAGAGATTTTGTAGCATTATTAAGGAAACAAGATATAGATAGTATTTTTCTTTTGTCACCTACAACTGAAGATAATAGAATTAAGCTTATTACTGAGCAAGCAACTGGATTTTTGTATTATGTATCACTTAAAGGGGTAACAGGGTCTGCAAATATTGATATAAATGAAGTTTCTGAACGAGTTAACAACATAAAAAAATATAGTAATCTACCTATTGCGGTTGGTTTTGGAGTTAGGGACGCAGAAACTGCTAAAAAAGTTGCATTGATATCAGATGCTGTTGTAATTGGAAGTCGAATTATTAGTGAGGTAGAAAATTCAAATCAAGAAGATCTTTTAGATAATATTCGAAGTCTAGTGAGTAAAATAAAAAAAGCTATTTCTTAAAAATTAAATGAGAGTTAAAACTATATGAGTTGGTTGAAGAGTGTAGTTCCACCAAAGATCAAGAAAATTGTTGGTAGGCTAAAGAAAAGTATGCCCGAAGGATTATGGCATAAGTGCCCATCTTGCCAATCAGTTCTTTACCGATCTGATCTTGAAAAGAATATGGAGGTTTGCCCGAACTGTAATTTCCATAATCGAATTTCAGCTAGAGAGAGAATTAAATTACTTTTAGATACACCAGCTCAAATTGAAATTGCTCAAAAAATATCACCTTTGGACACATTAAAATTTAAGGATACTGTTAGTTATAAAGAGAGATTGTTGTTGTCACAAAAGAAAACTAATGAAAATGATGCGTTAGTTGTATACCAGGGTTTGATCGAGTCTATGCCAGTAGTTGTTGCTGTATTTGAGTTTAAATTTATGGGTGGATCTATGGGTTCGGTCGTTGGTGAGAAATTTGTCCATGGGGTTAATAGAGCAATTAAGAATAAATGTCCGTTTATCTGTATTACCTCTAGTGGAGGCGCCAGAATGCAAGAAGGTCTCTTATCGCTCATGCAGATGGCGAAAACAAGTGCATCATTAACAAAATTAAGTACTGCGAAGCTTCCATTTATTTCATTATTAACTGACCCAACAATGGGAGGTGTCTCAGCGAGCTTTGCTATGCTGGGTGATATAATAATTGCTGAACCTAGGGCTTTAATTGGTTTTGCAGGGCCGCGTGTTATCGAGCAAACAGTTAGGGAGAAGTTACCAGAAGGATTCCAAACATCTGAGTTTCTTTTGAGTCATGGGGCGATTGATATGATTATTGATAGAAGGCAGTTGAGAAAGTCATTAGCAAATTTAATATCTAGCCTAAACGTAAATTAGTGCCTATAGATCGCCCTACATCTAACTCTTTAAATGATTGGCTCGCTTACATAGACTCAATAAACTCAAAGAGTATTTCACTAGGGCTTGATCGAGTAAAAAAAGTTAAAGAGCTATGTAATTTAAATCCAACCTTCCCAGTTATTATTGTTGCAGGAACAAATGGTAAAGGCTCATCCTGTAAATTTATTGAATCAATTCTAAGTAGTGCCGGCTTAAATGTTGGCTGTTACACATCCCCACACATTTTTAACTTTAATGAGCGAATTAGCATCAATAAAAAATTATTATGTGATGACCAGATAACTGAATCAATTAAATTCATTGATGGTAGTAGGGGAAAAATATTACTTACTTATTTTGAGGTAACTACATTGGCCGCAATGAATTTGATGATAAAAGCTAATGTAGATATTGCTATTTTAGAAGTGGGCCTTGGTGGACGACATGACGCAGTTAATGTATTTGAGCCAGAAATATCATTAATTACTTCTGTTAGCTTAGACCATCAAGATTATTTGGGAGATACTGTTGAGGAGATTGGCTATGAAAAAGCAGGAATATTTAGAAAAAATAAACATGCAATAATAAATATTAATAATCCACCTAACTCTGTTGTCTCTTACGCAAAAGATATTAATGCAGATATCTCAATTATTGGTACTAACTATAAGATTAATTGTAATAAAAAAACTTTTGATTATATTGGGGAGGAAAAAAGAATTATGGGCTTACCATATCCAAAGGTGCAGGGCATACATCAAACAAGTAATGTTGCAGGAGTTTTAAGGTGTATTGAATTATTGAGCGCTCAACTAGACATAAAAAAAGAAGCTATCGCGGATGGCTTATTGGAATGCACTCTGAAGGGTCGAATTGAAATTATCTCTCAAAATCCTTTTGTAGTTGTCGATGTTGCTCATAATCCAGAAGCAGCATTAAGTTTATATAATTTTATATCTCAATCCAAGAACAAAGGAAGAGTTTATGCAGTATTTTCAGTTTTAGATGATAAATCGATTGAGAATATTATTGCTCCATTCGTTGAATTAGTCGATGAATGGCATATCTCTAAAATTAAGTCACCAAGAGCTAGACCTACAACCGAAATTTTAAATGCAATTAAGTCTCATAAAGCTGATGCCTTAGTTTATATGAGCGATAATTTACATGAAGCCTATATGAATGCCTACGAAAAATCTGCACTTGATGATAATATAGTTGTCTTTGGTTCCTTTTATACTGTTTCCGAATGTTTAATAAGATAAATCCTAATGGCTGATAATAAAGAATCTTTTCAAGAAAGTGTAATGATAAGGCGTGCAAAAAGACGATTATTTGGCGCTGTTATTATTTTAATTATTTTATTTATTCTATCAATTTTTTTCCTTCAAGATAGAACTAATGCTAATCTTAAAAATCCAATAAAAATTTCATTCTTAGGAACAAGTAATGGAGTTATGGTTGATATAAATACCCTTATCCCTAAAAATATACCTCAAGCCCAATCAATAAATAAACCTAACCCATCAAATATTCAGGCACCTCAGGCGTTTAGTAGTTATGAAAAGCCATACTTTATTCAAGTAGGTATTTTTTCTGATGAAACAAATGCAAGTAGATTGCTAGGTACTATAAAGTCACTTGGGTTTGGTGCTCGATTAGAGCTGATAAAAATGTCTGGAATAGAGAGATTGAAATTAACAACAACAACATTTAATTCAAAAAAAGAAGCCCAGGCTGCATTATCTATACTCAAAAGAGCGAATCTTCCTGGAATTATTAAGCGAAAATAATCTAATGGTATTTATTGATTACCTTTTAGCTTTTATCATCCTAATATCACTATTTTTTGGTTTTTATAGGGGTTTTATTAGAGAGCTCCTAGCTTTAATTGGTCTTGTCCTAGCCTTCTATTACGCCAATAAATACAGCAATCTTTTTGTTTCATATGTACCATTCGGTTTTGATGATCCTATTAATATTATTATCATCTATCTTGCTATTTTTATTTTAATATTAATAATATCTGCTTTAATTATCAAGACAATAAATAAGTTCATTAAAGCAGCTGGATTGAGCTTCATTAATATTTTTATGGGTGGATTTTTTGGATTTATCAGAGGATTGTTAATATCTATGTTATTTATTTATTTGGTTGAGAAAAGTGAATTTCCCTTAACAGACTCATGGTATACGTCATCGGTAGTTATACTTCTCAAAGAAGCGATACAAAAAACTTTGCCATATTTACCTTTTGATTGGCGTATCAATGTAAAATACGACAGTATGCTTACCTAATTTTATAAGAGAGCTTTATGTGTGGAATTATAGGTATTGTAGCTAATAAACCAGTCAACCAAATGCTTTATGATGGATTATTAGTTCTTCAACATCGTGGTCAAGACGCAGCGGGTATTGTTACCTCTGATGATGGGCGTTTTTATATGCATAAGAATAACGGTTATGTAAAAGATGTTTTTCATACCAGACATATGAGAAGTCTTGTAGGGAATGCTGGAATTGGTCATGTAAGATATCCAACCGCAGGATCTTCGTCAAATGCTGAATCCCAACCCCTTTATGTAAATTCTCCTTACGGAATTGTTCTTGGCCATAACGGTAATTTAACAAATGCTGACCGTTTGAAAGAGGATATCTTTAAGCAGGATCTTAGGCACATCAATACCAACTCAGATTCTGAGGTTCTATTAAACGTATTAGCCCACTCAATTGAACAAGCGACACAAAAAAACGTATTAACTTCCGGTATCATTTTTGATGCAGTAACTACAGTTTTTAAAAGATGCCAGGGAGCATATGCAGTAGTCTCGATGGTCTCTAATTTTGGTTTAGTTGCGTTTCGAGATTCACACGGTATTAGACCTCTAGTAATCGGTATTAATGAAACTCAGGATGGGCCTGAGTATATGGTTGCGTCTGAAAGTGTTGCTTTGGATGTTTTAGGCTTTAGATTGCTAAGAGATGTTGAGCCTGGTGAAGCAATTTTTATCGATCTAGATGGTAATTTTTACTCAAAGAAATGTATTCCTTCGACATCAAAAACTCCATGTATTTTTGAGTATGTTTATCTAGCAAGGCCTGATTCTATGATTGATGGTGTTTCTGTATATCAAACAAGGTTAAATATGGGGGAAACACTGGCTAAAAAAATTAAAAAAGAATGGGGTGATATTAAGATAGATGTTGTTATTCCAATACCAGAAACCAGCAGACCATGTGCTCAACAGGTCGCAAAAAATCTTAAGGTAGATTTTCGAGAGGGATTCATTAAGAATAGATATATTGGTAGGACTTTTATTATGCCAGGTCAGGCGCTTAGAAAAAAATCAGTACGTCAGAAATTAAACCCTATTAAATTTGAGTTTAAAGATAAGAATGTTTTATTGATTGATGATTCCATTGTTAGAGGGACAACATCTAAGGAAATTGTTCAGATGGCACGTGATGCAGGTGCTAGTAAAGTATTTTTTGCCTCAGCAGCACCGCCTGTTAAGTTTGCTAATGTTTATGGTATTGATATGCCAACGTTAAACGAGTTGATTGCCCATGAACGAGACGCTAATGAGATTAGCAATGAAATCGGTGCTGATGGTTTAATTTATCAGAGCCTGGAAGATTTAAAATTTAATATTACTAAAGAAAATGCCACTCTTATGAACTTTGATTGCTCATGTTTTGATGGGAAATACGTGACTGGTGACATTGATGAGGCTTATCTAAACAAGATTGAATTAAGAAGATCAGAACAATCAACTGATGAAAAACCATCAAACCCCTCCGCTCAACTTGATTTAAATTTAATAAACACTTCAGTTGAGGAGATTGATCAGGAGCATGCGTAAGTTTATGTATCTTGACCTCGATCATAGTTTTCTTCATAATGCTAAGAGCGCCGATTTGAAATTAAAAGCTTGCGGGCGCTATAAAAATAACAGCTAAAGCAATGAGTACTCGTCATAGCTGAACGAGTTTTTTTTTGCCATAAACTTATACAATTATAAATATATAATAAATATGAAGAAAACTAAATTTAATACGGATGCCATAAGAGCTGGAAATATAAGGACTTCAGAGGGCGAACACTCTGAAGCAATATTCCTCACCTCAAGTTTTGTATTTAAAAATGCTAAGGAGGCTGCTGATAGATTTTCAAGGTCCGAGGAGGGTAATGTCTACTCTAGATTTACAAATCCATCAGTAACAATGTTTGAGGAGCGTCTAGCTGCTCTTGAAGGGGCTGAAAAATGTGTTGCTACTTCTAGTGGAATGTCAGCTATTTTGGCTTGTTTTATGTCGCTATGTAATAGTGGTGACCATGTAGTAATATCCAAAAGTATTTTTGGAACATCAGTTCAGCTTTTAAATAATATTTTAATGCGATGGGGTTTGGATGTTACATACGTTAATTTTACTGATCCAGACGAATGGTCTAATGCAATAAGGAAAAATACAAAGCTATTTTTTGTGGAAACTCCATCGAACCCATTAACTGAGATTTGTGATATAGAATCTCTTGCTGAAATAGCTCATGGATCTAATATTAAGTTAGTTGTTGATAATTGTTTTTGTACTCCAGCACTCCAAAAACCTATTTTATTTGGAGCTGATATTATAATTCATTCCGCAACGAAATATATTGATGGTCAAGGCAGATGCCTAGGGGGTGCAGTATTAGGTACCAAAAAAGATATGAATGAAGTTTATTCATTTCTGAGGTCTGGTGGGCCAACAATGAGCGCATTTAATGCATGGGTATTTTTAAAAGGATTAGAGACATTAAGTTTACGGATGAATGCACACTCTAAAAATGCACTTGAATTAGCTTTATGGCTAGAATCACAGAAAAAAGTTTTGAAGGTTTATTACCCAGGACTTAAATCTCATCCTCATTATGATTTAGCTCTTAAGCAGCAGTCTTCCGGTGGTGGAATTGTTTCGTTCGAAGTCGAAGGTGGTAAAACCGAGGCATGGAGAACAATTGACTCTACGAAAATGCTCTCAATTACAGCCAATCTTGGCGATGTTAAATCTACTATTACACATCCAAATTCAACTACACATTCTAGATTAACTGATAAAGAAAGGTCAGAAGTTGGTTTATCAGACAATTTGATTAGAATTGCAGTTGGTTTAGAGGATATTGAAGATATAAAGGATGACCTAAAATACCTTAATAAATAACTATCAAACCCAGTTTATTCAACTGGGTTACATGATAAAATAACGTGTAAATTCACATAAATTAGACAACCAAAATAAATTCAAAATATGGATCAATTCGCCAAAGAAACAATCCCAGTTAGTTTAGAAGATGAGATGAAAACATCTTATCTTGATTATGCAATGAGTGTCATTGTAGGTCGAGCGCTTCCCGATGTGAGGGACGGACTTAAACCTGTACACAGGAGAGTTCTTTTTGCAATGCACGAGCTAAGTAATAGCTTTAACCGGCCATATAAAAAATCTGCAAGAATTGTCGGTGATGTTATTGGTAAATATCACCCTCATGGCGATACAGCTGTTTACGATACCATTGTTCGGATGGCGCAGGACTTTAGTCTTCGTTATATGTTAGTGGATGGACAGGGTAATTTTGGTTCAGTTGATGGAGATAATGCAGCTGCAATGCGTTATACCGAAATTAGAATGTCTAAAATCTCCCATGAGCTTTTAGCCGATCTTGATAAAGAAACTGTTGATTTTGGTCCAAATTACGATGGTTCAGAGCATGAGCCGTTAGTAATGCCAACTAGATTACCTAATCTATTAATTAATGGTAGCTCAGGAATTGCAGTAGGTATGGCAACAAATATACCCCCACATAATTTGTCAGAAGTCATTGATGCGCTTCAGGCAATGTTAAAAAATCCAGAAATTACAACAGATGAATTAATAGAGATTATCCCGGCCCCAGACTTTCCAACTGCTGGAATTATTCATGGCATATCTGGTGTAAGGGATGGCTATAAAACAGGTCGCGGTCGAGTTATTATGAGGGGAAGAACTCATGTTGAAGATCTTGAGAAGGGAAATAGAGAATCAATAATTGTGGATGAGCTTCCATATCAAGTAAACAAAAAGACATTTATTGAAAAAATAGCAGAACTGGTAGGAGATAAAAAAA
>Ga0307998_1000819_pt1 | contig 17170 bp, 18 predicted proteins | sample Davwhametageno37_FD_203147 | JGI IMG/M metagenome (GOLD analysis project Ga0307998, IMG submission 203147) | Marine microbial communities from Davis Island wharf, Antarctic Ocean - #37 | ecosystem: Environmental > Aquatic > Marine > Unclassified | place: Antarctic Ocean: Davis Island wharf... | reverse complement strand
ATTGGTCCTGAACAAAATTAATTAATGATTCCATTAGATATACTTAAATAATTGTAGCTAGTAACATTCACGATTTTCGTCAGAGGTTACATTGCGAGTGCAAAAGTACCAATTATTTTATTTTTTGCTTTCCTTTTTTATAAAAAAAATAAAAAAAAAGCATTTTTTAAAAATCAATCACTTCTAAACCACTTGTTTTAACAATATGACAACTACTTAAAGTAAAGTTATAGGGCGTTTTCAGGATTTGATCTCCACCTAGGGCAACAAAATCAATCTGTTCTTTAATATCTATAGTCTAAGGAATAGAATTGTCTTTTAGAATGGGGTAATAGCGATCTTCTGAATCGTAATCTTCTAATCGCAAGGTGTCCCCAGTTTAAAGACGAATGCTGTAAAAGTCATATAGAACTGTTCCCGAAACTGTAACTGATTCTGTAACGAATATTAAAGTACAAGCCAGTAGATCTTCATCTGGATTGTCTGCTAGGTTTTTTTTGCACGACATAAAGAAAAACGCTAGAGCAACTGTAATATACAGGAAGCGTTTTGATTTCATATTAGTCTTCTAATAAATCTGGACGTAGTTTTTGGGTTCGTTCAAAAGCTTGTTCCTCTCTCCAAAGCTCTACTGCAGGCGTATTTCCAGAAGTAAGAATGGGAGGAACTTCCCAGCCTTTATAACTTGCTGGTCGAGTATAAATAGGAGGTGCGAGTAAATTGTCTTGATAGCTATCACTCAATGCCGAAGATTCGTTTCCTAAAACTCCAGGAATTAATCGGATGATGCTGTCGCAAAAAACTGCGGCTGCAAGTTCACCACCTGACAATACAAAGTCTCCAATTGAAATTTCTCTGGTAATAAAATGATCACGAACGCGTTGATCTACTCCTTTATAATGCCCACATAAAATGATGATGTTCTCTTTAAGGGAACATTCATTGGCTATCGGTTGATTCAATTGATCCCCATCGGGAGTCATATAAATAATTTCATTGTACGTGCGTTCTGCTTTTAGTTTTGTAATGCACTTGTCAATAGGTTCAATCATCATAACCATTCCTGCTCCGCCTCCAAAAGGTGCATCATCTACCTGTTTGTATTTGGATACTGTATAATCTCTTGGATCATGAAAAACTACTTCTACTTTTTCACCTTCTATTGCACGCTTTACGATAGAAGCTTCGAATGGGCTTTGGAGTAGTTGTGGAAATAAGGTAATGATGTCGATGCGCATAAGGAATATTTGAAATGCAAAGATGCGGCTTTTTTTAAATTAACCCGAGTGATCACTCTTGAGAATAAGCTCAAAATAATATTACCTTTTCCTGAAAGAAATTCGTTCTTTTTCACCATTCGGACTCAAATATTCTAAGTTTTGAATGTTATTCCGATCAAACTTTCTCAAGTCATCGATGGTGTTCAGTGGCTGCTTGTTAACCCTCAGAAGTACAGATTTCGGACTTATTTCATACATGTACGTTCCCGATTCAAGAACCCGAAGGCCATAGTCTAGGTTCATTTCCTTTTTTTCTTCAGCAGTAAAATTTTCAATAGTCATCTGCATAAAACGTACTTGGTTAATCACTTCTAAAGTAACTTCGGTTGATTTTGCTTCCTCATTCCTATAGTATTCAACAGTAACTCGATCTCCAGGATGCTTGCTTTCAATGTAACCGGTTAGGTCTGAAAAGGTTTTTATCTTGATGTCATCGATTTTGGTAATTATATCTTCTTTTTTTAATCCAGCTTTTTCAGCTCCCATCCCTTTTTGAACTTCTCGAATGTAAACACCCTCTGGAAGACTCAAGTTTTCAGAGTCAACTAACTCTGGGGTTACTGGAGTTCCAAAAATACCAATTAATCCTTTTTTAACGCTTCCAAATTCAACAAGATCCTCGAATACTTTACGAGCAATATTACTTGGAATAGCAAAAGAATACCCTTCGAAGCCCCCGCTCATCGATGTGATTGCGGTATTGATTCCAATCAATTCTCCAGATGTATTTACCAATGCACCACCGCTATTTCCCATGTTTACAGCTGCATCGGTTTGGATGTAGGATTGATTTTTACTATCACGATCGTTCAAATCTCTAGATTTTGCACTGATAATCCCAGCTGTTACTGTAGAATTGAGATTAAAAGGATTTCCTATGGCTAAGACCCATTCTCCAATTTTTATCTGATTGGAATCTGCAAAATATAAATAAGGTAAGGGCTTGTCAGTGTCTATTTTTAATACTGCAATATCCGTTGCTGGGTCTGTTGCGACGAGTGTTGCTTGATATCGCTTATTGTCATTTGTTGTTACTTCAAGTTTTGTTGCGTTTTCAATAACATGATTGTTAGTTAAAACATATCCATCAGTAGAAACGATAACTCCTGAACCGTTTCCAACACGTGCTCTTCTATCTTCTCCTAGAAAGTAGTCTAAGTAGTTGTTGGAAGAACCGTTTGCAGTGTTTTTTATATGAACCACTGCCCCTATACTTTTGTTAGCCGCAAGGACAAAGTCAGTTGGTGCTGCTTTTACAGCTTCGTAATTAGAAGAAATATTTATTGGTACAACTGGAGCTATTTCTGCCCCGAATCCTGATTTTTCTGGGCTATAAAAAGAAATGAAGAACATAAAAGTAAGGCCTGAACTGATTAGGGATACTAAACTGATTTTGAGAATTGCTTTCATAAGATTTAATATTTAATGTAAAATTAGAAAACTGTTAGCAAGTTTTTAATTTGTTTAACGTGCTTTTAACACCCTTTCTAATAAAAAATATTGTGTAAATTTGTTTTTTTATATGGAACAAAATTTTTACAAATATCAAGGTACAGGTAACGATTTTATTTTAATCGATGATCGGACTAATGTTTTCCCTGTAAAGGACGTCTCCTTGATTGGTAAACTTTGTGATCGTCGTTTTGGGATTGGAGCTGACGGATTAATTTTAGTTCAGAATGCTACCACATCTGATTTCAAGATGGTTTATTTTAATGCTGACGGGAATGAAAGCACTTTATGCGGTAACGGTGCACGGTGTACAATTGCCTTTGCGAATTTCTTGAACTGTATAAAGGACAGAACAACTTTCGAAGCTGTAGATGGTTTACACAGTGCGAATATTGTTGGTGACATTATTTTTTTGCAGATGCATGATGTAAATGAAATTCAGGCTTTTGAAAACCATACTTTTTTAGATACAGGTTCTCCTCACCATGTTCAAATGGTCGAGGAGTTGAAAATATTTGATGTTTATGCAAACGGAAAAAGAATACGTGACGGATCTCCTTATTATAAGGCAGGTACCAACGTTAATTTTGTAGAGCAATTGGATGATGATCAATTTGCAATAAGAACCTATGAAAGGGGAGTAGAAGACGAAACACTTTCTTGTGGAACAGGAGCAACTGCAGTTGCTCTGGCAATGCATCAGAATAAAAAAACAACGGCAAAAAAGATTAAGATCAATGTTCAAGGTGGTGTTTTAGAAATTCAATTTGAAGTTACTGACAAAAGGTATTCTCAGATTTTTGTTTCTGGACCAGCAGAACAAGTTTATTGTGGAACCATTAAATTTTAGATGTGCACAAAACCTGCAGCTTAAGACTTTTAGAGTCCTCAGATATTGAGTTTTTAGAACGTATTGAAAACGATACGCGATTGTGGAAATATTCAAATACAACGGAGCCTTATTCAAGCCAGGTTTTGGAAGTCTATATTCAAAATGCAAAACAAGAGATTGTCGACGCAGGTCAACAACGTCTTGTGATCGTAGATTCGAATTCCAACAAGCTCGGTTTGATAGATCTATTTGATTATGAACCAAAGCATGCACGAGCGGCTGTCGGGGTTGTTATTGTAGAAGAGTATAGATGTAAGGGGTTCGCTAAAGAAGGATTACAGCTGTTAGAGAAAAAGGCAATTCAAAAACTAAACCTGCATCAACTCTATGCAGGAGTATCAATAGAGAATGCTCCAAGCCGTGCTTTATTTAAATCAGCGGGCTATGTGGAAACTGCTGTCAAAAAAGATTGGAGTTATTACGAGAATCAATTTCACGATGAAATCATCGTTCAAAAACTTTTAAATGTATAGAAATAAAATAATCAGTGTAATATTACTTATGGGTATGGCTGTAGGAGGCTATTTTACATACACTTTCTACCGTGTGTTTTTCAAGCCCAATACAGCATTTGCAAATTCAGAATCCTATGTGTTCATTGGAAATGATTTTAGTTTTCAGGATGTTGTTTTAGAATTGGAAAATTTGCTTATATCGACCGATGACTTTCGGCTTGCAGCTCTTAAAAAAGGATATATAGAGCGTGTTAAAGGAGGGAAGTTTGTGCTGAAAAAGAGGCTGAATAATCATGAAATTGTAAATGTTTTACGAGGAAAGAATACTCCGATAACGGTTGTGTTTAATAATCAAGAACGTTTGGAGAATTTAGCTGGACGACTGGCTCAGCAAATCGAGGCAGATAGCCTATCATTAATAAACACCTTTCGAGATTCTACGTTTTTAGAAACCAATGGTTTCAATCAAAAGAACGCACTAGCAATGTATTTACCAAACTCCTATGAAGTGTTTTGGAATACTACGGCCGAAAAATTCAGAAATCGCATGTTCAAAGAATACAAACGGTTTTGGAATTCTAAACGTTTAGAACAAGCCAAGGCTATTGGATTGACATCCGAAGAAGTTATTTCGCTTGCTGCAATTATTCAAAAAGAAACCGTGCAGGTTGAAGAGCGAAGTAAGGTTGCTGGTGTATATTTAAATCGTTTGCGTAAACGTATGCGATTAGAAGCTGATCCCACTGTTATTTATGCGCTGAAAGAGAAGTATCAAAATTTCGATACTATTATCCGTCGGGTGTTAAGAAAAGATTTGAAAATTAAATCTCTATACAATACCTACAAAAATAAAGGTGTCCCTCCTGGGCCAATTACAATGCCCGATATCAATGCAATTGATGCAGTACTGCAGTCAGATTCCCATAACTACTTATACTTTGTTGCAAATTCAAAACAACCAGGGTACCATACTTTCACTAATAACTACCGACAGCATCTTCGTAATAGTAGAGCATATCATCGGTGGATTAACAGCCAAAAATTACACCGATAACGGGTCTTTGTGAATGATGAATATTGCAGGACGTTTATGAAGATCCAGCTTTATTTTTTTCCATTGATGAACAGTAAACGTCTTTATGTATTCGGTAGGAAGAGAAATGTCGCATGCTACACACACTTCTGTGTTTCGATCTAGTGTTTTGAGTATATCTTGTAGTAATTGATCGTTGCGATATGGAGTTTCTATAAAGAGTTGCGACTGGTTATAGTCGTATGATTTTTTTTCTAATTTTTTAATTTCTTTTTTTCTCTTTGACTTGTCGATGGGAAGATAACCGTTGAACGCGAAATTTTGTCCATTCAAACCAGAACTCATCAAAGCAAGTAAGATTGAACAAGGACCTACCAAAGGTCGGACTACTATATTCTTACGATGTGCTATTTCAACAATCTCAGCTCCAGGATCTGCAACACCTGGGCATCCTGCATCAGAAATAACACCCATGGTAATACCTTCTTGAATAGGGTCGAGGTATGCAAGAATTTCCTCTGGTGAAGTGAACTTGTTTAATGGATACAACTGCAAAAGACTCTGATCTTTTTTTGGACTGATTCTTTTAATGAATCGTCTAGCATCTTTTTCGTTTTCAACAATAAAATGTGTAACCTCTTCAATTACTTTCCGAACTGTCAACGGTAAGACCTCCATTGGCGCATTCTCTCCTAAAGGGGAAGGGATTAAATATAAGATACCCTTTTCTTCAGGTTGGTCTATTGATTCCATGATTCTATGATGTTTTTACAAGCTTTTTCGTTTTTATCAAAGACAATTTCAAATCCTTGATCTCCTCCGTAATAAGGATCTTATACTTCACTTGATCCTAACAAAAGGCGAACTTTATTGCGATCCAATTCTGTTTCAGCCAGTTTTAGAACATTGTTTAAGTTCTTTTGATCAATCACAAAAATGTAATTAAAAGTAACAAAGTCTGCAGCAATGAATTGTCGCGCTTTTTGATTTGAAATATTGATTCTTTTTGCAGCAACGGTTTTAATGCTTCTTGGGTCAGGAGCATTTCCAGTATGATAGTTTACTGTTCTGGCTGAGTCTACAGTTATAGAAAAGTTTTCACTAAGATGTTCGAAAATTCCATATGCTAATGGAGATCGGCAGATGTTTCCAAGGCAAACCATAAGTACATTAACTTTTTTCATCTAAAAGAAAAGTTATAGGGTTAACTTTTGGTTGAGGTCTTCGACGTATTTCCTGAATTGTTTGTCGGTAAACGTTAGGTTGTCAACGGTTTTACAAGCATGTAAAACCGTAGCATGATCACGTTTTCCAATTTGACTCCCAATACTAGCCAGAGAAGCCTTGGTGTATTTTTTAGCAAAATACATTGCTATCTGTCTTGCTTGAACTATATGACGTTTTCTAGTTTTCGACTGCAATGTTTCTACATCCATTTGGAAATATTCCGACACTACTTTTTGTATGTAGTCTATGGATACTTCACGTTTGGTGTGTTTAACAAATTTCTCAACAATCTCTTTAGCCAATTCAAGTGTAATTTCAACTTTATTAAAAGAAGATTGTGCAATTAATGAAATGATAGCCCCTTCGAGTTCTCGAATATTCGATTTAATGTTTTTTGCTACATATTCGATAATCGGTTCTTCGATGATTACACCATCACGATAGAGTTTATTTTTTAGGATCGAAATACGAGTTTCAAAATCTGGTTGCTGTAACTCAGCAGAAAGTCCCCATTTGAAACGAGAGAGTAAGCGTTGCTCAATATCTTGCATATCAACAGGAGCTTTATCCGAAGTAAGTATTACTTGCTTTCCGTTTTGATGCAGATGATTGAATATATGGAAGAAAACGTCCTGTGTACCTGTTTTACCAGATAAAAATTGTACGTCATCAATGATTAAAACATCAATGATTTGATAGAAGTGTATGAAATCGTTTCTCGTGTTTTTCTTAACCGATTCGATATACTGTTGAGTGAATTTTTCGGCTGAAATATACAGAACAGTCTTGTCGGTATATTTTTCTTTTATCTGAACACCAATGGCATGAGCTAAATGTGTTTTTCCTAATCCAACATTTCCGAAAATAAGTAACGGATTGAAAGAGGTCCCACCTGGTTTATTTGCAACAGCTAATCCTGCTGAACGTGCCAATCGATTGGAATCACCTTCTAAGAAGTTTTGGAAATTATAATTTGGATTAAGTTGAGATTCAATTTGTAGGTTTCGAATCCCTGGAATTACAAAAGGATTTTTAAGTTCTGCGTGAAGAGAACTTAAAGGCGCTTCAACATTTTGAGCTAAAACTCGTGATTGTTGAGAGCTGGGAATACTTTCAGTAAAAGGTTGTTTACTACCCAGAGTGTTCTCCATTTTGATTACATAGACCAAACGGGCATCTTGACCTAATTCTTGAGTAAGAGCGATCTTAAGCAATTTTACATAGTGTTCTTCAAGCCATTCGTAAAAAAACTTACTAGGCACTTGGATACTCAGAGCTTTATCTGTTAGCTTAATGGGTGTGATTGGCTCAAACCATGTCTTGTATGCTTGTGGTTGAATGTTATCCTTTATAAAGGTCAAACAGTTGTTCCAAGAAGAGTGAGCAGACTTTTGCATTAAGGTAATTAGAAATTTTGTTGGTGTATTATGTACTCAATAATTATAATACAAATATTAACACTTTTTTTTGAATAAAAAAGTTCATTTGCTATTGATTATAAAGTTTTTTTTTCGCAAATTATACAAGATTACACAAAACTAGATGACATACATTAAAAAACAATTTATTTCCAAATCAATTCTCGTTCGATATGGCGAAACCGATCAAATGGGAATTGTACATCACAGTAACTATTTGCGTTATTTTGAAGTGGCTCGCCTTGAATGGCTTACAGCTCTTGGTGTATCTTATACTTCAATGGAAAAAAAAGGGATAATCATGCCCGTTATTGATGCAAATCTATCCTATAAAACCTCTGCACTTTTCGAAGATTATTTAATTGTCCACATTAAATTAGAAGAGATCCCCAAAGTAAAAATTAAATTTTCTTATGAAATTAGAAATCAAAAAAATCAAGTTGTTTGTTTGGGTAATACATCTTTGGCGTTTTTGAATGCCGAAACGAGAAAACCAATTCGTTGCCCAGAGAATTTTAGCGCTCTTTTTTGGGATTAGGAACTACTATTTCTAATCTATCTCCTTCGATGAGGTTACTGCTTTTTTGTTTTCCATCAAAAAAAGGCTTCTTAATGCCTTCGTTCAAGACCTTTGGCGAAGTAAACACCCTAGCTTCATCCCATAAATCAGAATCAATAAACCCTTGAAGAGTTTTGCTTCCTCCCTCAACTATTAAGGATTGAATGTTTTTTTGGTGTAATAAAGCACAAAGCTGTTTAAGGAGTTTTTTAAAGTCTGATAGTATAACCTCTTTAGATGTAGACCTTTTTTTAGTTGAGAAAATCAAAGTCTCGAATTCATCTATAAGAATATTCGACTCTTCCGGTATTCTGCCCTGAGGATCGAGAACAATTCTTAAAGGAGAATTTCCTTGCACCTTTCGGGTTGTCAGGCTAGGGTTATCATCAATTACTGTTTGCACACCAACCAAAATACTTTGTTCCTGAGATCTCCAAAGATGACTGTACGTCTGGGAAGACTCATTACTAAGCCAAACAGGTTCTTTTAGCAATCTGTTCTGTTTTAGTGGAGCAATAAAGCCATCGGTGCTTTGTGCCCATTTTAATATAATATAGGGTCTTTTCTTTAAGTGAAAAGTAAAAAAGCGTTTATTGATTTCTTGTGCTTCTTGTTCTAAAACTCCAACAATAACTTCACATCCTGCATTTTTTAGCTTTTTGATACCAGCACCATTTACTAATTTAAAGGGATCGGAGCAGCCAACAACAACACATGGTATTTTTGAAGATACAATTAAGTTGCTACAAGGGGGAGTAGCTCCTTGGTGATTACATGGCTCAAGATTTACATATAAAGTACATCGTTCTAATAGAGACTTATCTTTAAGGTTTTGAATTGCATGTACTTCGGCATGAGCTTCACCTTTTTTTTGATGCCATCCTTCACTTATTATGTTTCCTTTGTAAACAAGAACACTTCCAACTAAAGGGTTAGGGTACGTTTGTCCAATACCTAATTTTGCTAGATCCAGACACCGTTGCATAAATTTTATGTGAATAGGATCTTTTTTATTCATGCTAAGAATTGAAATAGTATTATTTTTATAAAGTATAAAAATACTAAAGAATTGAATGAAGATGATCATTATTAGAGAAGTATTAGAAAAAGATAATGCTCACTTGGCTTCTGTGATCAGACAAGTCCTTGTCGAGATAGGAGTCCCAAAAGTGGGTACTGCCTATGCTGATCAAGAATTGGATTATATGCATAAAACCTATCAGAAGGAGTTCGCTGCTTATTTTGTTTTAGAAGAAAGCGGAATTATCATTGGAGGTGCAGGGATCGCACCACTTCAAGGAGGCGATCCTGCTGTTTGTGAGTTACAAAAAATGTACTTTCTACCGGAAGCAAGAGGAAAGGCTTTAGGAAAAAAAATGATTGATCATTGTTTGCATTATGCAAAAGAACAAAGCTTCGAAACCTGTTACTTAGAAACCTTACCTTATATGAAAGCTGCTCAAAAATTGTATCTCAAAAAAGGTTTTGAATATATCGATGGACCTATGGGTTCGACAGGCCATACTTCTTGTAATGTCTGGCTTACTAAAAAACTTTAAATGACATTAATTGAATTTAGATCTTATTTCAGGGCTCAATTAAAGGATGTCTATGTTCCCGAAGAATGTGATGATTTTTTAAAACGTCTTATACAGGCTTATTTTAAATGGGAACCCGTTAAAATTGGCCTAGATCCAAATTATAAACTTACCTCAGTCGAAGAAGAGAAGCTCAAGTCAGCTTTGATTGAATTGAAAAAAGAAAGGCCCTTACAGTATATTTTGGGAACTGCTCATTTTCTGTATTTAGAACTAGAAGTTGATCCAGCTGTTTTAATTCCCAGACCCGAAACAGAAGAATTGGTTCATTGGATTTTATCGGATGAAGATAAATTAAACCCTTTAACGATATTGGATATAGGTACGGGGAGTGGTTGTATTGCTATTTCTTTAAAAAAAGCCGTCCAACAATGGAATATCGCAGCGCTGGATATTTCAGAACAAGCCCTCGAAGTTGCGCTTAGAAATGCGAGTAAAAATGAAGTTCCAATTCAATTTCACCTTGAAGATATCCTAGATAAGGAGCAGTGGTTGATCCCTCTAGATGTTATTGTTTCAAATCCCCCTTACGTAGTAGCTTCAGAAAAAGAGCAGATGTTATCTAATGTTTTAGATTACGAACCAAATTTAGCACTTTTCGTACCAGAAGAAGATCCGTTACTTTTTTATAAAAGAATCATCGAGTTTTCACACCAAAACCTAAAACCCTCTGGAGCGCTTTACTTTGAGATTAATCCTATTTTTGTTGACAAACTTGTAACTTTATTTAAAAAGTTTACCTTTAATTCTGTTGAGGTTCGAAACGATTATATGAATCGTCCAAGAATGATTAAAGCCATTAAAAGTAACATATAACATGACGAATGTCCAAGAACAAATAGAAGATTTACGTTCAAAATTACATCAGTATAATTTTGAGTATTATGTAAATGATATAAGCCTAATAAGTGATTTTGAATTTGATCAATTGATGAAAGAGCTTCAAGACTTAGAAGCACTATACCCTGAATTTTATGATTCAAACTCGCCTTCCCAACGCGTAGGTGGTCAAATCACTAAAAAATTTGAAACAGTAACACACGCAGAGCGTATGTATTCTTTGGGGAATACATATTCTGAAGAAGAAATTAGGGAATGGGTAGATCGAATCATTAAAAATCTAGAAGGGAAAACACCAACATTTACCTGTGAATTGAAATATGACGGTGCATCAATTAACCTCACCTACGAAAAGGGTGCTTTGCTTAGAGCAGTAACTCGTGGAGATGGAACTCAGGGTGATGATGTTACAATGAACATCAAAACCATCCCGAACATCCCCCTAAAGTTACAAGGACATTTTCCTGATTTATTTGAGATGCGCGGAGAAATCGTAATGCCATTGGCAGATTTTGAAGCGCTGAACAAAAAACGGGTTGACGCAGGTGAGGAGCCTTATAAGAACCCCAGGAATACAGCTTCTGGATCTTTGAAGCTTCAAGACAGTAGCGAAACAGCTCAACGACCGTTGACCTGTTTGTTGTATGCATTGGTTGGCAAAAACCTTGGATTTAAGAACCATTTTGATTCTCTTGTTGAAGCGCGGTCATGGGGTTTTACTGTTCCAGACACTTTAGCTCAAGCAGATTCTATAGACGGTATTTTGCGTTATATAAATGAATGGGAAAACAAAAGAGATCAACTGCCGTTCGAGATCGACGGTATTGTAATAAAAGTTAATGATCTAAGAGACCAAGAACTCCTTGGTTTTACTTCAAAATCTCCACGTTGGGCAATTTCTTATAAGTATAAAGCCGAACAGGCGAGTACTACTCTAGACTCCGTAAGTTATCAAGTGGGAAGAACGGGTGCTATTACTCCGGTTGCAAATTTAACTCCCGTATTACTTTCCGGTACTACTGTTAAACGAGCTTCATTGCATAATGCAGATCAAATAGAGAAACTAGATTTACGCTTAGGCGATCGAGTGTATGTAGAAAAAGGAGGGGAGATCATCCCCAAAATAGTTGGTGTTGATCACACGATGAGAGGATTAATAGAAAATAGAATTATCTATATAGATAATTGTCCAGATTGTGAGACCACTTTGGTTCGAATTGCAGGTGAAGCCCAGCACTATTGTCCGAATATAATTGGATGTGCAACTCAAATTATTGGTAAAATGCAACACTATATCGGTCGAACAGCAATGGATATAGAAGGTTTGGGAGGCGAAACTGTTGCCTTGTTGTTCAACGAAGGTTTGGTAAGTAATATAGCAGATTTATATGCACTAAAAGAAGAAGCGTTATTGCCCTTAGAGCGAATGGCTCAAAAGTCAGTTGATAATTTGTTATTAGGTCTTGAATCTTCTAGTAATCAGCCTTTTGAAAAAGTATTATTTGGATTGGGTATTCGTTTTGTTGGCGCTACTGTAGCCAAACGTCTCGTATCACATTTTGGTTCCATGTTCAATCTGATGCAAGCGACAGAAGAAGAATTGATTGCGGTGGATGACATTGGTGTACGAATTGCTCAAAGTTTGGTGCACTATTTTCAAATTCCAAGTAATCGAGAATTAGTGGAACGATTAACACTGTTTGGTGTCCAAATGGAAAATGAAATTATTACTTTAACTTCAAATGCATTAGACGGAAAAAACATTGTAGTGAGTGGTGTTTTCGAAACACTGTCTCGAAATGAACTTAAGGAAATGATTGAGGAGCATGGAGGAAAAGTTTTAAGTTCAATTTCTTCTAAAACCACTTTTATTGTTGCAGGAGAAGGCATGGGGCCTAGTAAAAAGGTTAAAGCAGAAAAGCTAGAAATTCCCTTAATGACAGAGTCTTCATTCTTAAATTTGTTAGATTTATAACATTTAAAGGCTTTTTTAAACAAAAACACAATTTTATTATGTTGGGACTGGGGTTTTGGTATTTTTGTATTTCAAAATTAGATAGGTTTGATATTTAAACTTTTACGCAAGTGGGTTTTTGAAAAAGAATTGGACAAAAGGATGTCCAATAAGCAACTTGGTGCATCTTTTAAGATCAACAAAATTGCAATTTTAGTTGACCCCATTACTGCGGTTGATAGTAAATTCTTTTTAAACCTAGCAAAGTTGTTTAAGATTTCTGAGCTACAAATTAATCTGCTATTGTTAAATAAAAACCCTGAATTAGAAAAACAGTATCAACAAATATTTAATTCACAAGAAGTCAATTTTTGGGGAAGTTTTAAAGGAGATCTGTTAAGTTTTTGTAAACCAGAGTATGATATAGTAATTAATTATTACAACAAGATTGATTACGATTTTTCACTCATAAGTGTAAGAACGAATCATAAGTTGAGTGTTGGATTTGTCGGAGCTGATGCAAGAATCAATGATATTGTATTTGATTTTGACCCAAAGGATAAAGAAACCTTTAAAAAGGAATTATTGAAGTATATGACTATTTTAAATAAAATATAAGTGGAATTTTTAAAAGGATCTGGAGTTGCTATGATCACCCCTTTTGATGAAGAAGGACTAGTAGATTACAATGCGATAAAGCGTATTGTTGAACATATTATTAGTGGTGGTATAGACTATATTGTGTTAATGGGAACTACAGCTGAGACTGCAACATTAACTTTGGAAGAACGTTCTAAGGTTGTTGCGTTGATTGTTGAGGTTAATGATAATAGAGTTCCTTTGGTTTTAGGAATTGGAGGAAATAATACACGAGCAGTTGTAGATACAATTAAACAAACCGACCTTAATGCATTCAAAGCCATATTATCTGTATGCCCTTACTATACGCGTCCAAGCCAAGAAGGAATTTATCATCACTTTAAACACATAGCTTCGGCTGCTTCTATCCCTGTAATATTATATAATGTTCCAGCTCGATCCGGTGTCTCGATATCGAATGAAACAACGGTTCGTTTAGCAACTGATTTTGCGAATATTATTGGAACAAAAGATGCTTCAGGTAACTTAGAGTCTGTAATTGCTCTTTTAGAGGCTATTCCTTTCGGCTTTCATGTGATTTCTGGAGATGATGCATTAGCATTACCCGTTGTTTTGTCTGGTGGATCTGGAGTGATTTCAGTTATCGGTGGAGCCTTACCAAATCAAGTTTCCAAAATCATTCGCTATGCTTTAGAAGATCGAATAGATGAAGCTGCGGTATATCACAACCAAATGCTTGAAATGATTGATTTGATTTTTCAAGAAGGCAATCCTTCTGGGATTAAAAATTTATCAAAGCATTTAGGCCTATGTACTGACAATGTTCGCCTTCCATTGGTGCCTGCGTCGGAATCATTAAGTGCAGCAATTTCAGAAGCTAACAAAGTATTCCTTCAAGCTACGACGTTAAAATTTTGACAATTAACAGGATTTTTTTTTTTTTAGCTGTTACATTTAAATTTTAATAGCTCACATTGATTATATTTTAGTAGTTTTGCATCATGTTTTTAAAAACCATAAAATTTACTGTATTTTTTGCGTTATTTCTTTCATTATTAAGCTGTAGCGATTACCAAAAAGTACTCAATAATCCAGACACTAATCTGAAGTATAAAGCTGCAGAAGAGTATTATAAATCTGGATCTTATAAAAAAGCAAATCGTCTTTTTGAACAAATCGTTCCTTCTTACAGAGGGAAGCCTCAAGCGCAAAGAATTATATTTTTTTATGCTAATACTTATTTTCAAGTCAAAGACTACAACTTAGCTGCTTATCAATTCGAGAGTTTTGTCAAGTCCTACCCTAAAAGTGATCGCTTACAGGAAGCATACTTCATGTCTGCTAAGTCATACTATATGCTTTCCCCTCGCTCTAGTCTTGATCAAGAAGACACCTTCAAGGCAATCGATAAGTTGCAGATATTTTTAGATAACTATCCAGAGAGTGAGTTTAGTGACGACGCCAACACACTTATAGCTGAATTGCAGGTTAAACTAGAGAAAAAGTCTTTTGAAATTTGTAAAAAATACTACACCATACGGGATTACAAAGCTTCGATGAATTCGTTTGATAATTTTATCAGTGACTTTCCAGGCACTCAATTTAAGGAAGAGGCATTATACTATAAATTTCTTTCTAACTTCGAATTGGCAATAAACAGTATCTTTATGCTAAAGAAAGAACGTTTAGTTAAAGCCCAAGAAATTGGAAACTCGCTTTTACGATACTTTCCAGAGTCTATTTTTCTGAAAGACATTGACAGGAAATTTAAAAATATAGAAAAAGAGCTTACCCTCATAGATCAACTCACAACAAACACAAAATAGCTAAGATGACAAAGTACAGAGAATCAAAAGCACCCATTACAACAACAACCTACGATAAAAATTTAGTTGAAGGAGAAACCGATAATATTTACGAAGCATTATCGATCATCTCTAAACGTGCCATGCAAATCAATTTAGACATCAAAAAAGAATTGCACGAAAAGCTTGAGGAATTTGCTACACACAATGATAGTTTAGAAGAAATTTTCGAAAACAAAGAGCAAATTGAAGTTTCTAAATTCTATGAAAGCCTTCCAAAGCCACATGCACTAGCAGTAGAAGAGTGGTTGCAAAATCGCGTGTACCACAAAAAAACAGAATAATAAAAGGATATGTCTTTGTTCAGCGGTAAAAAAATTCTCTTGGGTATCTCAGGAGGAATAGCGGCTTACAAAACTCCTATGCTCGTTCGATCTTTTATTAAACAAGGTGCGGAGGTTCGGGTTATTATGACCTCTTCCTCCAAAGATTTTGTTACTCCATTAACACTTGCTACTGTTTCTCAAAACCCAGTCTTCTCCTCCTTTATTGCTCAAGATCAAGACAATCCACTCTGGAATAACCATGTTGAAATGGCAATTTGGGCTGATTATATGCTCATCGCCCCAGCTACTTCCAACACGATATCTTCGATGGCGCAGGCACGTTGTACCAACTTATTATTAGCTGCCTATCTTTCTTCACAATGTGAGGTTTTCGTTGCTCCGGCAATGGATTTAGATATGCATGCACATCCAGCAAACCAAAAAAACTTAGCAACCTTAACCGAGTATGGAGTTGTTGTACTCCCTGCCAAAGAAGGTTTCTTAGCGAGCGGTTTAAATGGAAAAGGACGTATGCAAGAACCTGAAGATATTGTGTCTTTTATGGAGAATCATATTTCCAAACAGCTCCCTTTAAATGGAAAGAAAGTAGTACTCACTGCTGGTCCTACCTATGAATTTATAGATCCTGTTCGTTTTATTGGAAATAATTCTTCAGGTAAAATGGGTTTCGAACTGGCCAAGCAAGCTGCAGCACTTGGAGCTGAGGTTATCTTGATCAGTGGACCTTCTGCATTGGATGTAGATCATGCTAAGATTACCGTTATTCGAGTTACCACTGCTGACCAAATGTTCGAAGCTTCCAAAATACATTATATGGATGCTAATATTTTTATAGCATCTGCCGCTGTTGCCGATTTTAAGCCAGACACCAATGCTACTCAGAAAATAAAAAAAGAAACAGGATTTAGTCAAATAAATTTGATCCCAACTCCCGATATTTTAGCCTATTTAGGCGCTACTAAAGGAAAGCAGTTTTTAGTTGGATTTGCTCTTGAAACAGAAAATGAGCTTGAAAATGCTCAGGGTAAACTAAAACGAAAGAATTTAGATGCTATAGTACTGAACTCATTGAATGATGTCAATGCTGGTTTCGATGGAGACCAAAATAAAATCACTTATCTTCAAACTCATGCCAAACCAATTGCATTCGAATTAAAAACAAAGATGGCAGTTGCTGCTGATGTTTTTGAACAAATTTTGCTAGCTTATGAAAAGACTTCTTAACTTATATGCTCTAATTTTTTTTCTTACTCTTGGGAATGCCCAAGAAATTAATTTTGAAATTGTTATTAATTCGGATTTAGTAAACCAAACCAATCAACAGGTTTTTAAAACTCTAGAAACGAGTATTACTGAGTTCATGATTAATAAAACCTGGACCAATCAGGATCGAGCCAATGAGGAACAACTTGATTGCAGTGTGGTGCTCAACCTTACAGGATACACTGGAACTCAATTCGAAGGATCACTTCAGGTTCAGATTCAACGGCCTGTTTATAACACCAATTTTAAAACACCTATCCTCAACCACCTTGACAAGGATATTAGTTTTAGTTATCAAGAATTTCAACCTCTTTTTTATAATACTTCAACTTACGAATCTAATCTTGTTTCCTTACTTAGTTTTTATGCTTTTATCAGTTTAGGAATGGAAGCAGATACCTTTCAAGAAAAAGGTGGTAGCCCATTTTATGCAGTAGCACAACAAAT
>Ga0307998_1000817_pt1 | contig 17204 bp, 19 predicted proteins | sample Davwhametageno37_FD_203147 | JGI IMG/M metagenome (GOLD analysis project Ga0307998, IMG submission 203147) | Marine microbial communities from Davis Island wharf, Antarctic Ocean - #37 | ecosystem: Environmental > Aquatic > Marine > Unclassified | place: Antarctic Ocean: Davis Island wharf... | reverse complement strand
ATTTTTGTCACTGGAAAAGGAAGTGAAGTTTTAGAGAATTTAGAACAAGTAGCCCCTTTTGGAAAACCATTAAAGGTGTCGTACTATGACCGATATGGAACTCCAACAGAGCGCCCTGACTATTCGAATCAACTACCCGAAGGAGTAACTTCTGCCAGTATTCTTGAAAACTAATTTAACGCAATTAGTGGTCTTGATAAATTAAAAAGCATCACCTCAAAAAGTGAGGTTTCAAAAGCAACAATGCAAGGCATGCAATTGGAGTTTGTTGTAAAGAAAACGAACCAACAACAATCGTATTTAGCCATAAGCATGACGGGTAATGTGATGCAAAAACAAGTTGTAAACAAAGATAAAGGGTATGCAGAAGAGCAAGGTCAACACATTGACTTAAGCGGATCGGAACTAGAAGAAGCACTTAATGATAGTAATATTTTTGCTGAAATCGGTTTAGATCCATCCAGCGTTAAAGCTAGCATTACTGATGTAAATGTTGTTGCTACTTATGAATTGGCTGTTTCTGTAACCAAATCGTTTTTCTATAATCAAGAAAAATTCTTGAAAATAAAGATTTCTGAAACGCAAGAAGTTAAAGGAAATGAAGTGACTCAAGAAACACTATTGGGAGACTATAGGGCTGTTGATGGAATTTTATTTCCTCATAAAACAACTAAATCTTTAGGTCCTCAAGCCGTAGATTTCATCACACAATCTATTGAATTGAACGGCCCTATTGATGCTATGGATTTCAATTAACAGTGTTTATTTAATAATTTTAAAGCGCCTAAATAGGCGCTTTTTTTGTTTCGGTCACCAAGTAAACTCCACAAATAATCAGAAGTGCTGCTACCCACTGGAGGCCGCCAAAGTTTTCGCCATCAAAAAGTCCCCAACCGATAGCAACAATAGGAAGCAGATAGGTAATGGAAACGGCAAAAACTACTGAAGAGAGTGCCAATAATTTATTAAACATAACTTTTGCAACTGCAGTTCCAAATAAAGCTAAAACTAAAATATACCCTATTGACTTCACTACTGCTGTTTCTTGATAAAAACCTGTCCAGTTAAAATCAGAAAAAAGTAATATTAAGAGTGCTGCCGGGGCTATCATTAAAAAATTCCCCAAGGCTATGCCCATTGGAGAAACTCCAGAAAGTTTGTCTTTCAAAATATTGACATTGATACCATAAAATACAGAAGCACAAACCACCAACAAGGAATACTTTGAATCGGCTGTAGTACTGAACGAAAATTCTTGGGCTACCAATAGTAGCGTACCCAAAAAGCCAACGAGAACTCCAAAAACTTGCTTTTTAGCAATTTTCACCTTGTAAAAGAAGAAGGCTAATATTAGTGTGAATAAAGGAGTAAGACCATTTAATACTGACGCAACAGAACTGTCTACTTCGGTCTCAGCAAATGAAAATAAAAAGGTTGGGAAAAAAGTACCATAAAAACCAGTATGCGCGATCCATTTCCAGTGCTCACGACTCAACCCCTTGAGCGTTTTATATCCAAATGCTAAAAGGATAACGGTAGTAAATAGTATACGGAAAGATCCAACCTGTGTTGGTGTCAAACCAACAAGTCCTTTTTTAATCAAAATATAAGAACTCCCCCAGATTATAGAAAGCGTAAAAAGATACGCCCACTTTTTAAACGTTACTGACATGCATAAAGTTTTTGCAAAAGTGATCATTTTTAGGGAAATGCATTCCTAATAAATTAGTAATTTTGAAAAAAACACTATGAAAAGAATTTCCATCCTACTGTGTTGTATCCTTTCCTTCGTTTCCTGTAAACAAAAAGCTCCAGAAGCAAAAACGATTGAAGTTACTGTACCTCAAGATGTCGTGCTAAATACGGAGGCTTTGGTTAAAAGTGAGCTCCAAATAACTGGAATGACTTGTGCTATTGGATGTGCTGCAAGTATTGAAAAGAAATTGAATGCTACTCCTGGAGTTCAATCCGCAACAGTAAGTTTTGAAAGCGCGCTAGCGCAAATTGTTTTTGATCCAAATTGGATTCAAGATCAAGATTTAAGCGCCATTGTTAAAAGTGTTGGAGCTGTGTATAAAGTTACGAAAAACGAGCGTGTAACTGTTTTTAGCATTCTAAAAACAGAATAAATATTATTCTTCTGAAGTTTATTTCCATTCAAAAGATTCCATTAAGCGCATCATATCATTTTCTACATATTGAGCTGCTGGCATGAGTGAATCGTAATTGGGTCGGGTATAAAAATAAAGCGATCCTACCAAAAAGTGATCGGTGCTATCCGTTAAAAAAAACTGCACTTGAGAGGCAGCTTCACCAACTACTCTAAACAGAGTTCCGTAAACTCGATTTTCATGGTTTTGAAAAACCCGCTCAGGGATTTCTTTTGCTTTTCCAACATGTTTACTTGGCATTTGATAGGCATCATACAAAAGAGAATCAAGGTTATTTTTTATCGGCACATAGGAAAGATAAACAGTCGCTTTCATCTTAGGATATATGATTTTATTCCAACATTGAGCTTGTGGAATTATTTCAGCAGATTCGTTAATATCAAAAAAATAAGGGCAATCGTGTTTAATCGTATTATAGATAGGTTCAGCATAATTTAGACTCAAGTAAGCCTTAGGTTTGGGAAGTGTGTTTTCTTCACAGCCAATTAAGCACAGGAATATAAATCCAAAAAATACAATCTGTTTCATAAGGTAAAGATAGTTCAAAATAGACTTAAGGAAGGGTTACTTTTATCTGTTTAATCCTTTTTTCATCGACTAGCTCAATAGTAAATATGATTTTTTCGAAGATAATTTTCTGACCAAAGACAGGTAATTGTTGTGCTATTTCAAGAATAAAACCAGCCAATGTTTCTGCTTCCCCTTTTGCTTTTTCAAAAGCTTCAACTTCTTCAATCTGAATGATTTTATAAAAATCTTTTAATCCCACTTTTGCATCGACAACAAAGTTCTTCTCGTCTATTTTGGAATACTCCAACTCTTCTTCGTCAAATTCATCAGAGATATCACCTACTATTTCTTCTATAAGATCTTCTAGGGTTACAATTCCAGAGGTTCCACCATATTCATCGACCACAACAGCCATATGCATTTTCTTTACTTTAAACTCGTTGAGCAAATCATCTAACTTCTTATTCTCGGGAACATAATAAGGTTTCCGCAAAAGTCCTTGCCATTTGAACTCAGGCGTATTGATGTTGGGCATTAAATCTTTGACATATAGAATTCCGTCAATCTGATCCATTTTGTCGTTGTAAACTGGTATTCTGGAAAATCCTTTTTCGATAATTAAAGGGAGGATTTCTTCAAAGGACATTTCTTTTTCAAGTGCAAAAACATCAATTCTAGGGCACATTACCTGTTTGGTATCTGTTGTCCCAAAATTAATAATGCCTTGTAAAATTTGGTCCTCTTGCTTTGTCGTGTCTTTTTGTTCTGTAAATGCTAAAGCCTGTGAAAGTGTATCAACTGAAAAAGAGTTGGACTGTTGCCCAAAATTACGTTCCAAAAACAAGGTTACTTTACTCATCGGAATCGTAATAAAAAATAACAATTTACGATCCAAGCCGTAAATTATGCCAACCATAAGTCTAGAAAAAAGCATGCTGTTTTTATTGGCATAAATCTTCGGTAATATTTCACCAAAAAGTAAAATAACAAACGTTATCATTCCAATTTCAATAGAGAGTCGAAGAAGTTCATTTGAAATTCTACCAAAAAGTATATCCCCCAAAGAGGCGAATAATAGTACGATAGCAATATTGATAAAATTATTAGCCACAAGAATTGTGGCTAATAATCTTTTGGGTTTTTGTAATAAATTTTCAATCTTCTGAATTTTCTTAGGATACTTTTCTTTTTGCTCATCAATAAGTGAAGGAGTCAATGAAAAAAAGGCAACCTCAGCACCAGAGATCAACGCCGACCCTAAAAGTAAAAAAGCCAACAGTATTATTTTTAAACCAATAATAGGTTCAATTGAAAAATAAAGAAAATAGATAGTTAAGGGTACAGAATCCAATTAATTACAGTTTAGATTAAAATGGTAAATCGTCTTCTTTCGAGGGCGATTGTGTTGGAAGTTGTTCATTAGGTGTTGCTCCTTCAGCACTCTTCTTGGTTGTCAAAAAGGTGAATTCGTCAACATTAATTTCGGTGCTATACCGATCAGTTCCATCTTCGGCTTGCCATTTACGGTTCTTGATTTTACCTTCAACATAAATGCGGTCTCCTTTACTCAAATATTTTTCACAAACTTCTGCCGCTTTGTTTCTCACGACAATGTTGTGCCAGTCCGTATTCGTGACTTTCTCACCAGTAGCTTTTTTGGTATAGGTTTCGTTGGTTGCTAGAGGAAATCTTCCGATTGCTCCCCCTCCTTCGAAATAGTGCATTTTTACGTCATCTCCAAGATGACCAATCAACATAACTTTGTTAAGGCTTCCGCTCATAATGATAGATTTAAAAGGTTAAACATATTCAAATATAATGAAGTCATGTTTTCGATGTATAAAAATTTTCAATAAATTTCTGTAAAACAATGGGAACAGGGTAGTTAGGTATGTTATCCTCGTCAATTGCAACGCCCAAAAGCTGATCGGTTTTTATTTTCCAAAACGTAATATACAACTGTTGGTGGGATAATTTATGCTTAATTGGTTTTTCGTTTATTATGAAAATTTCAGCCTCTTTTATATCAGTATACTTCGATAATATTGGATCTTCTGTTAATTCTTCAAAGGTCAATAATTGCTTACTTTCTACCAAAGGAAATTCATATAAGTGTTGCCAAATACCTTTGGATGTTCTTTGACTTAAAAGAGTTTTCCCTTTAGGCGTAACAAAGATCAAATAATTAAAGTAACGATTTGTTACCTTAATTTTATTTTTTTTGAAAGGCAATTGACCTATTCTATTTTGGTTGAAAGCCACACAATCCCTTTGAAATGGGCAGCTATCACACGATGGATTTTTGGGGGTACATTGCAAGGCGCCAAAATCCATAAGTGCTTGGTTAAAATCTCCTGGACTCTCGCTCCCCATTAATTCCGAAGCCAAGGCTTTAAATTCCTTTAAAGCATAGGAAGCATCTATAGGAATATCTTTTCCGAAGTAGCGCGCTAAAACCCGATATACGTTTCCATCGACTACAGCTTGGGGTTCGTCAAAACAAATAGAGGAAATAGCGCTCGCTGTATAATTACCCACACCCTTCAGCGTGCATAATTCCAAAAAAGTTTGAGGGAAAACAGAATTATAATCTGAAACAATGGCTTGAGCTGTATGATGTAAATTTCTAGCACGCGAGTAATACCCTAGCCCTTGCCATAATTTCAAAACCTGTTGCTCGTCTGCAGCCGCAAGCGCATCAACCGTAGAGAAATTTTCTATAAAAGACTGATAATAAGGTGCACCTTGAGCTATTCGAGTTTGTTGCAAAATGATTTCTGAAAGCCAAATCTTATACGGATCTCGACTTTTTCGCCAAGGAAAAGATCGCTTATGAATCTTATACCAGGCCATTAATTGATTTGTCCAAGTCATTATTTACAAAAGTAATGCTTCGCATCCGATTTAAAAAGGTTAATATTAATGGATTAGGCTAATATATTTCTAATTATAAATTTATATATTTGCATTCCTCAGATAAGAAAAAAACTATAATTTAAATAAAATCATGACGAAAGCAGAGATCGTTTCAAACATTTCGGAACAATTAGGAATTGACAAAGGTGATGTACAGGCAACTGTAGAAAAATTTATGGAAGTGGTGAAGACTTCTCTAGAAGGAAATGAAAATGTATACTTAAGAGGTTTTGGAAGCTTTGTAGTAAAAACTAGAGCAGAAAAAACTGGAAGAAACATTTCAAAAAATACTGCTGTAAAAATTCCAGCACACAATATTCCAGCTTTTAAGCCAGCTAAAATATTCGTAGAAGGGATCAAAACTAAAGTTCCTGTAAAATAATTTATTAATAAATAACAAACACAAGCTATGCCAAGCGGAAAAAAACGTAAAAGACACAAGGTAGCTACTCACAAGCGTAAGAAAAGACGTAGAGCCAACCGTCACAAGAAAAAATAGTGTAGAATACACTCAAAAAAATCATTGTTCTTTGAAATGAAACGTACCTTTAGATTGCGTTTCACAGAATAAATCCTGAAATATTATTGTTTAATCCGTTTATGCACATTTTATGCATGAACACAACATTACTCAGAGTGAATAAAGAATTGATTATACGATCGAATTCCTCTGCAGTTGATTTCGCATTACTCAAGGATGGAAAACTAATTGAGCTCAATAAAGAAGTAGACGATAACAAGTTTTCGGTTGGTGATATATTTTTCGCCAAAGTTCGAAAATCAGTAGGGGGACTCAACGCTTCGTTTGTAAATGTAGGTCACGAAAAAGACGGCTTTTTACACTACCACGATTTAGGTCCCAAACTTCCAACTTTATTGAAATTCATTAAACAGGTAAGTACAGGTAAAACAAAAGATTATTTATTAAAAAACTTTCGTTTTGAAGAAGATATTGAAAAAAATGGAATGATCGCTGAAGTTATCAGCTCGAATCAACAGATTCTAGTTCAAGTTGTCAAAGAACCAATTTCGACCAAAGGACCACGAATTAGTTCCGAGCTTTCATTAGCCGGTCGTTATATGGTAATAGTCCCATTTTCTGATAGAATATCTATCTCACAAAAAATTGAAGACCGAGAAGAGAAAAATCGTCTCAAACGTCTCGTGCAGAGCATCCGACCAAAAGGGTTTGGCGTAATCGTGCGAACCGTTGCCAAGGACAAGAAAGTAGCAGAACTCGATGCAGATTTACAACAGCTGATTCAGCGTTGGAAAAACATGTGTGCCCGCCTTTCTAAAATCAACAAGTATCCAACTAAAGTGTTAAGCGAAATCGATCGCTCTTCTTCTATATTACGGGATATTTTTGATGATTCTTTTACTGGAATTCATGTAGATGACAAAGAGTTATTCGGTGAAATAGGTGAATACATTCAAACCATTGCACCCAAAAAGGCAGGTATCGTTAAACATTATACCGAGTCCCTACCCATTTTCGAGAAATTTGGAGTAGAGCGACAAATCAAAACAGCCTTTGGGAAAACAGTCTCCATGCAAAAAGGAGCCTATTTAGTTATAGAACACACGGAAGCATTACACGTTATTGATGTGAACAGTGGTAATCGCTCGAATAAGGCGAGAAACCAAGAAGAAACAGCCATGGAAGTCAACATGATTTCGGCATCTGAAGTAGCACGTCAACTTCGCCTTCGTGATATGGGAGGAATTGTTGTGGTCGACTTTATCGATCTTGGATCTAGTGATAATAGACGTATTCTATTTGAACATCTAAAGAGCGAAATGAGTACCGACAGAACCAAACACAAAATTCTACCTCCTAGTAAATTTGGTCTCATTCAGATAACCCGACAACGGGTCCGTCCAGAAATGAATATCAAAACCAAGGAACCCAACCCGAACCTTAGTGGGGAGGTTGAGGCGCCAATTGTTTTACTTGACAAAATCAACGCAGACCTTAACAAAATTGTTAGCAACGCACAGCATCAAAACAAAAAGATTGAATTACACATTCATCCTTTTATTGCTGCTTATTTAAACCGAGGGTTCCCTTCCATCCGAACTCAATGGTTATTCAAGCATAAAAAATGGGTAAAAATTATACCCAGAGATGCTTATCAGTATCTACACTATCGCTTTTTTGATAAAACTCAAAAACCGATTCGTGTTCAATAGTATTATTAAAGCGGCACTCCTTTGGAGTGCCGCTTTTTTTGTTTTAATAATTAAAGAAGTAGATCTTTAAACTTCCTCAAAATCGGTATTGTACTTCCATCGAGGAGTAACAAAATTGTTTTACAAATCTGCTTTACAAAATTTCGATTGGTTATTTACGATCGATGTGTTCGAATAAAGTTGGGAGGTAGCTGCTCGTCTAAGTCGCTTAAGCGGCCTCATACAGGATGATTTTTACCTTTTGAGTTAAATACGCATATATAATGGTTTCGGCATTTGTATACATTAAGTCGTTAATATAAACTTTGATTTTGTCTCTAAGAATGATGTAATTCTTGATCACCAATTGATTTAATAGTCTTACTTATTTTAGTGTGTCTTCTTTTTTAGATTCTAGTTTTACTTTTTTTGATTAGGTTTTTTATACAACCCGATAAGAAGAAAAAGCAATAGGCAAGCAGCAATAGGAATTAAAGTTTTGAATTATGTATTTAAGTAGTTAAATATATATTAAAATTATTATTATTTTGTTCGAAGTCTTTATCTAAAATTTTTCTGTTTGTTTTAAATGATAAATAAAGTCCTGTAACTTGTTCTTTTTTTATGCATAGTAATATGCTTTTTTTGAATTATCAATTTGAGTACAACACTTCTCTAAACTAGTATGTACTTTTAATAAAGAAGTGGGATTTTTTGTTATTAACGGAGAGCTCAATAAACTATTAAATTCCTTAATTACATCAGCGTATTTCTCACTATTTCGTAACATGATTCGAAAAATATTTCGATTAAACGTATGTTTTTTTTTAAAAATGGTAAGGAACCATGTCATAAAAAAGGAATGTTTTTTTAAATATTTGACTGCCTGCTCAGAATTTTTTTAAATTCCAGCGTATAAATAGCTTTACCTTGTTCTAGGATTGCTTTGCTGTATGCAATATCTGGACATAAGCTATGTAGTGACATTAACTTTTCTCTTAACTGAGAATTAGGTTTCATTATTTTATTTATCTCACTATTTTTTTAAATATATAATTATTCATCTTCGTTAGAAGATTAGTATCCACTTCGATCAAATAATCTTCAAGTAATGCAATTAAAAAAGGTTCTTTTTGTGTAGATGAATTTAGGAATTGTATCAGACCTAAATACATCTCATTTTACCAGAATATACTCTTAGATTTCAAAATTTATTCAAATAATGCCTCGTGAATTTCTGGATCACAGCCCTTACGAATTAATCGCTGGTAGTGAGTATATATAAGTAGCCTTTGTTGTATTTACAGCGCCTTATCAACATCTACTATTTCTTCTTCTCCTGAGAATAGATAATCCCTACACACCTTGGAAAGGTGCAATAAGTAGCGATCTGACAATTGATTATGCTCTATGATTTCGGAGAGTACTTCTACATCATTCTCCTGAATTATGTGAAATAAGGCTTCCTATTTTTGAGCACAGACACCCTGGCACATAATGAATAAATAAAATAAAAACTTCTGAAGTGACATAGAATTTCTCAAATATAACTTGACAAATATGTTCTCCAACGCTAAATTATTTAACCTCATTTAATGCAGACGAAACGGCTCTTGTTAAATTGTGTGTAGTCTTTTTCGAATGAATAATAGTGTTATTTCTGCAGATAAAATGCTCTTCTTTTTCTACCGTGTAATCCTTTTATAGGGTTATGTAAAGCAAATTACAGTCTTGTTCTACATAGCATAAATCAATTAATAGCGTTCTTTTCTTTTTTTCGCTCTCAATTTTAGCTGTAATAATCAGTTGGGTTATATGTTCAATCTCATAAAAACTACCTTCACTATTGATTAGAGTAAATCGTATACTTTTGATGCTATCCGTCTTGTTTTTTCAAGGACACGCGCTAAAACCACAAAGTTTTTATCTTTTCCTGATTGATATAATAGATTTGATCTGAGTTTTAAGCTTCCATATTAAAGGGTAAACGAAAATTTGTTATCATTTCTTGTACTTAGGAATCCTGCGAAGGAATAGTCAAATGTCAATCCGACAGGCAGTCTTCTGAACAACAAACATTGAAATTAGAAGGTGCTGGGTAAATTGGCTTACAATAAATCGTCAAGGCTATAGCGACTAAGCCGATTAAAGTAACTAAATCAGTAATTATCTTTTTCATGATGAAAAAATTTAAGTTAAAATTTGCCTATATAACTGGTTGTTATATTACTAACTTTAATTTCAGCTTTTTATTTTCTTTTTTCTGACTGTTTTGAGCTTTGTCTTTTCCAAAATTTAATTTTACACAAACCCGGTCCAAAGCTTCTTGTTGTACTCCCATTTGTAAAGCATCTTATCGGGTATCTTTTAAATGATCGCAACTTACAAATACACCCGTATTTACGTTAGGAGCAAAATGCTAGACTCCGCTAAAAGTTAAAGAAAGTGCAGTTGGAGTAGCAGATTCATTAGACAAGAAAACACCTGCAGAATCGAAGACTTCGTAATTTAAATTGATTTGTGTAATTGCAACCCCCGCTATAAGTTATATATAGTGATTCTCTTTCAAGGGATTATACCCAAATTGAAAAGACAAATTCTCTCTTAAGGAAAGGGCTTGCTCAAAAGTATATTTATCCTTACTTCCAAACCCTCCTCTGATTCGAATTGGAGCTGAGAAGGGTTTGAGTTATTCTCTTCAAAAGAGTCATATCGCTGTTGCGTTAATTTTTAAAACTCATATATTGGTAAAGTAAAAACAATATTTTCAACATAGTTTTTATGATACGCATCATAGTTATTGATATTTTTTCGATCCTTTTCTTTAAATCAACTATTCCATTTTCTATATTAAAATTCGAACCATATGCTTGCCTCAAAGATGTTGGTTGCTGTCTCCAGTTTGTTGTCTTTATATTTTTTAAGCTCTGAATATATGTTTAATGTCTTCAATGAAGATTCAATCAGAATGGGCTGTGTTTCTTTGAATTTAGAATTTCCACCGACTTTTAAGTCAATTGTAGATTGTGCAATTCCATAAAAAGAACATAGAAATAAGATTAATAAGATTGCAAGGTTTTTAATTTTTTGTTTTTTTAATTCCTCATAAATCTAAAAGAAGTTCTCGTCCATTTCCAAAAAAATGTCGTGAATGACAGGTCTTATAACGTGAAAGGTGAATTGGATTGAAGTCCTAAGAAAAAATGTATTTTTGACTATGCAAAAAAGCACCTCTTTTACTGTACAAGAAGCTCAAAAAAAGCTAGAACACTATTGTGCGTACCAAGAGCGTTGCCATCAGGAGGTTATTCAAAAACTAAAATCTCTGAACATGATTCCCGATGCGATAGACCAAATCATCGGGCAACTCATTACCGATAATTATTTGAACGAAACCCGCTTTGCGCAAAGCTTTGCTCGAGGGAAATTCAGAATCAAAAAGTGGGGGAAAGTTCGGATTTTAAACCAGCTAAAGTTTCGTGGAATTAGCGCATGGAATATTAAAAAGGCAATGGAAGAGATTGAACCTGGGGAATATTTCGACACGTTTGAAACCCTCTTCGATCGGATTTGGAATCAATACGAACATTTAGGTACTCTCAAATGTCAAAAAAAAGTATATGATCGCTTACAGTATAGAGGATGGGAAAATGAACTCATCTACGAGGCGCTCAAAAGTAAAAAACAGGCGAATCCTTAAAAATAAAACTGAATTCCTAAACTCCCGTTTCTTTCGGGCATGGGAACCAGATTAGTTTCTGTATACACTTCATCGAAAAGGTTATTCAAAAGAAAGGTGATCCGAAATGCTTTGTTTGGAGAAGCCCATTGCGCATTGAAATCTAAGACCGTATAAGGCTCTCCTAAGGTTCGTTCTGCAACTTTAAGTACGATTCCAGATGATATGGTATTGGACCACTGATTGAAAGATCTGAGCGTGAGATGGTTTTTAAGTGAGTTAATTGAATAACGAGAAAAGTTATATTCCGTCACTCCTTTCACTTCATCATCGATATACGTATAACCCAATCGGAAACTTTGTGGGTGAATAGAAAAAGTATACTTAAAAGTCGACTCGAATTCAAATCCGCCCGTAGTAACTTCTTGTATGTTGTTGGCTTCCCATCTGGCAGCTTCCGTATCTTTTACATAGTCAATTAAATTTTCTGAATTTCGATTAAAATAAGCTGCGCTAAAAGAAAACATGGAGCTGGTATATCGAAGACCTAGTTCTACAGCCACAGCACTTTCTGGTTTCAGGTTTGCATTCCCAATCGTTGTACTATCGCTATAAAACAAATCCGTATAAGTCGGTATTCTATAGGTAGACCCAACATTTCCATAGGCTCTTAATTGGGTGTTGAAAGCAAATCCAAAATCAATACCTGGGAAAAAATGTGATCCAAAATCGTTATAGTAATTAAAGGCTATTCCGGGGGTAATATCCAGTTGATCTCTAAAAAGCAAGAACCGATGTTCAGCAAAAACTGTGGTCATGTTTCGACTATGCTCTCCTAGGTTGTTACTGCTTATGCCTACATGTGCCAAGTCGATCCCAATTCCTGTAGTTCCCAGAGAAGAAAATAAACTGTAATCTAACGCGGCCCCAGCCTTATTGGTGATGTGCAGGTTTCTATACACACTTGGATTATCTCGAATAAAAACATACATATCTTGACTTCTGCGCCAGTAAATTCTGGGCTTGAAAATGGATTGCTCTGTTTTTTTTATAGCAGAAAGAGCAACTAAACTTCCTTGGGTTTCTTCGTATTGTTCGGTAGCAGAAGGCGTTGCATAGAATCCGTTTGCACCAAACTCTCGATCCGAAAAGTAACCTATGAATTTGAAAGGAGTTTCTTTTATTTTAAAATCTCCTTTTATAAAATAATTCCTGTTTGTAAAGTCTGTGTTGTGTCTGTAACCGTCTGACGTATTATAAGAAAAGTGTCCTAATATACCTCCAAACTCGCCTTTCGTTTGTAATGTCGACTTAAGATGGTATTGGTCATACGATCCTCTTTGAACAGAAACATTATTTGCTCCCGAGCCCGCAGTTTTGGTTACTATATTCACTGCGCCAGTAAATGCGTTCTGACCATAGATTCTTGCAGCAGGGCCTTTAAGAACTTCTATACGTTCAATCAAATCGATAGGAGGTAAAAGGTTCAACGTATGATGTCCAGTTTGTGCATCTTCTAATTTAATTCCGTCAATTAAAAGAAGTGTTTGATCAAAACTACCTCCACGAATATATAAATCTGCTTGCATGCCTTCAATTCCGCGTTGTCTAATATCGATTCCTGAGATTTGCTGTAATAAAACAACAACATTGGGTGCACCGCTCTTTTGAATATCAGAAGCATCAATCACTTGAATGGTTCTAGAATGTTCGGAAAGAGGTAAGTCGATCCGAGTTGAATTGAGAATCACCTCATCTAATTTATTTGTTTTAACTTCGAGAGAATCGACCTGTGCAAAGAGTACGATCGTGTTCAGTAAAAACAAGAATATAAAGGTTAATTTTTTCATTTCAAGGGGTTTAATTTTGAGCGAAAATAGAAAATATCTGTAAATTAAGTGCTTAATTAACAGGTATTTAATGTTAAATTTTGATTTATGTTTTTATTTTAAAAACTTAATCAACCAATAAAATTATTTTGTTGTCTTGTAGTTCAAGAGTTCCGGATGAAATTTTGAGAATAACAGAATTCGAATCGATTTTATTAAACGGTTCATCAAAGTTATTGGAGCTATCAAACTTCCCTTGTAAAGTAACGTTCCCTGAAGACAAGGTTGAAACAATAGAAGCGTGATTTTCCAAAACCTGAAAAGAACCATTGGTTCCTGGTACCGTTAAAGAATCGATATTACCCGTAAATAGGGTTGCTTCGGGAGATATAATTTCTAAATACATACCTTATTCTTCAGATAACATTCTTTCACCAGCTTCGATCGCTTCTTCGATACTTCCTTTCAAGTTGAAAGCCGCTTCAGGTAAGTGATCTAATTCTCCATCCATGATCATATTAAATCCTTTGATGGTTTCTTTGATATCTACTAAAACACCCTTCAAACCGGTAAACTGTTCCGCAACATGGAAAGGTTGTGATAAGAAACGTTGTACACGACGTGCGCGTGATACTGCTAATTTATCTTCTTCAGAAAGCTCTTCCATTCCTAGAATTGCAATAATATCTTGAAGCTCTTTATATCGTTGTAATAATTCTTTTACTCTTTGAGCACAATCGTAATGTTCGTCTCCTAAAATTTCAGCAGTCAAAATTCGTGAGGTAGAATCCAAAGGATCTACTGCAGGGTAAATTCCAAGTTCTGCGATCTTACGTGATAATACCGTCGTTGCATCTAAGTGAGCAAATGTTGTAGCAGGTGCAGGATCGGTAAGGTCATCCGCAGGAACATATACTGCCTGAACAGAAGTAATTGATCCTCGTTTGGTTGACGTAATACGTTCTTGCATTGCTCCCATTTCGGTTGCCAATGTTGGTTGGTATCCTACCGCAGACGGCATACGCCCTAATAAGGCTGATACTTCAGAACCTGCCTGAGTAAATCGGAAGATGTTATCAACAAAGAAAAGAACGTCTTTTCCTTGTGCTTCTCCAGCTCCATCACGGAAATATTCTGCTATAGTTAATCCAGAAAGTGCTACACGAGCACGAGCTCCTGGAGGCTCATTCATTTGTCCAAATACGAAAGTTGCTTTAGATTCTTTCATCGCAGCTTTATCTACTTTGCTAAGATCCCAGCCTCCTTCTTCCATTGAGTGAAGAAAGTCATCACCATATTTGATGATACCTGATTCTAACATCTCTCTAAGTAAATCATTCCCTTCACGTGTACGTTCTCCTACACCTGCAAAAACAGATAGTCCCCCGTGCCCTTTGGCAATGTTATTAATTAATTCTTGAATCAATACGGTTTTACCAACTCCTGCTCCTCCAAAAAGACCAATCTTACCTCCTTTTGCGTAAGGCTCTACAAGGTCAATTACTTTGATTCCTGTAAAAAGAACTTCGGTAGCGGTTGATAATTGATCAAACGCTGGTGCTTCCCGGTGAATTGGTAATCCTTGATCTCCCTTTTTTGGTAAATCTCCAATACCGTCAATCGCATCTCCAATTACGTTGAATAACCTTCCGTAAATATCTTCTCCGATTGGCATTTGAATAGGACTTCCTGTTGCAATGACTTTGGTCCCTCTGCTCAATCCATCAGTCGAATCCATCGAGATGGTTCGAACTGTATCTTCTCCAACATGAGACTGAACCTCAAGTATTAGAAGATCTCCCGATTTGGTTATGATTTCTAATGAATCGTAAATTTTAGGTAGTTTAGTGCCTGTTCCCGAAAAGGTAACATCTACTACTGGGCCTATGATTTGAGAAACTTTTCCTGCAGTCGCTGCCATATAATGATATTGTGTTAATTTTTAGTCTTTTATTTCGCTTGCAAATATAGCGTTTCCAAAAAAAACAACCCCTTTGAAATTGAAGTTTTTAATAAAAAAAAGTTGATCTGTTTTTTCTGGACTTTAAATGGTGGTAAATAACTGATGTTTAGCGTATTGTTTTAGGTCCAATGACCCCTCTTTGCTCGTCTTTAAAAAAGTTAATTTTTTGAACTCAACTTGCAATGTCTTCATTATATTTAATTTTGATATGTTGACCCAATAAGCCACATACTATGAAAGCCCTTTTTTACAAAATAATCATACTGTTATTAAAAAACTACAACCACTTTTACTTTAGGCGAATTCAAATTTATAAACAAGAAAATATTCCTAAAAAGGGAGGTGTAATTTTCTCGCCCAATCATCAAGGAGCGCTTTTAGATCCTATACTTGTAGGAACGAGCTGCGGTTCAAAAGTTACCTCTCTTACCCGAAGTGATGTTTTTGGAGGACCCTTCCAATGGTTTTTGAATGCCCTAAAAATGTTACCTGTTTATAGAATTCGCGATGGATATAGTAGTCTAAGAAAAAATGCTGCGATTTTTGATCGCTGTCATAAAATTCTGGGCAAAGGTGATCATATGATGATGTTTTCTGAAGGAAGTCATCACAATGAGTATTACTTACAATGCCTGTCTAAAGGCAGTAGTCGATTGGCACTTGAAGCTCAAGAAAAATTCCCGGACAGCACCATCTATATTCTTCCAGTAGGCATTAATTACAGCCATCATCAATTGCCTTGGCAAGAAGTGCATATAGTATACGGCAGTCCGATACTTGTAGGAGATTTTCTCGAGGCATACAGAGAAAATAGTAGCGCTACAATCAACCAGCTCCGAGAAAATTTGGAACGTGAAATGAAGGCTTGCCTGTGGCTCCCAGAAAATGAAGAATTCTATTTACAAAAGAAAAAATACATCAATCTTGAGAATACCAAACTTGGCTTTTTTAAGCTAAAAGAGCAACTTGCTCTAGATCCAAAACAACTTAAGACAATCGGAAACAAGAGTTCTATTGGGCAATTTTGGATCGGTGTTTTAAGTCTTCCAAATCTATTGCCATTGATCGGGATACGTAGAGTTGTTAAATTGTTCCCGGATATCGTACTTCATAACTCGATAAAGTACATATTAGGACTTTTTATGTTTGCGTTTTGGTGGAAAATATTAATTTTTTCTGGAACTTATATCTACGGAGCATCAACAGGAATATGCCTTTTCATTGGCTCTTTATTTTTTCTTTACCTAAGGCAGATGTTGATTTCGAAATATAAATCAAACTAATAAGTAAAAATTATATTGATTAGTACAAATGGTCTGTATTTAATTATTATTAAATATAATATGATAAATAATCAATTATAGCTATTATTTAATTTATTAAATAAGTTTTATCTATGTATAATAATCTCATAGGTTCTCACCGTAAGATCAATCGGCTTTAATTATCTTTGAATTATGGAAGATTTGATCATTATAGGAGCTGGACCCATAGGGTTGGCTTGTGGTATCGAAGCAAAGAAGAATGGCCTGCAATACACCATAATCGAAAAAGGGATGCTGGTAAATTCACTTTACCACTACCCGCAAAACATGACCTTCTTCTCTACCTCTGATCGTTTAGAAATTGGAGATATTCCTTTTATATCTCATAATCCCAAACCTACTCGAGCAGAAGCTTTAGAATACTATAGACGGGTAACTACATCTTGGGAGTTGAACGTAAGCCTATATGAAGACGTTATCTTATTTGAAAAAATAACAGGAGGATTTAAAATACAAACCAATAAAAAAGAATATACTTCTAAAAACATTGTGCTTGCAACTGGCTTCTATGACCTGCCCTACAAACTAAATATTCGTGGGGAAGAGTTGGAGAAGGTAACTCATTACTACAAAGAACCCCATCCCTATTTCGGAATGGACATTGTGGTTGTTGGTGCTGCTAATTCTGCTGTTGACGTT
>Ga0307998_1000816_pt1 | contig 17251 bp, 17 predicted proteins | sample Davwhametageno37_FD_203147 | JGI IMG/M metagenome (GOLD analysis project Ga0307998, IMG submission 203147) | Marine microbial communities from Davis Island wharf, Antarctic Ocean - #37 | ecosystem: Environmental > Aquatic > Marine > Unclassified | place: Antarctic Ocean: Davis Island wharf... | reverse complement strand
CTAAGATAATTAATATGTAAAAAACATATATAGGCGAGTTATAAGCTATCTGGCTAAAAGTAATAAGAAAAAATAAAATTGATTGACCATTTATACCATCATAAAAATTTAAAGCATTAATCAAAATCATGATACAAAAAATAGTGAAGAAATAACTGAAATTATTAAGGAATAAACGATTTTCATAAAATGAAAATTTAACATTTGATATAATTAGATCTTTATTTAAAGTTAAAACTATTATTGAAAGTAAAATACTTAAAAAAAATCTTTTTTCTGGTTTTAACTTATATTTATCATCAATAATGCCTAAGATAAAAAATGAAAAAATGAAAAAAAAAATAGATGTATATTGTTTTAGAAAGATTTCTTTGTATGGAAACTTATAATCAAAAATAAATATAAATAAAATCATTAAGGAAAAATTAATAACAAGTATTGTTCCTCCTAATAATGGAACAGTTGCTGTATGTTTTTTTAATTTATTATCTGGCTTATCAAAAACATTTATAAAATTGGATAGTTTTTTTAAATTAATAAAAAGTAAATAATTTAAAATTACTAATCCAAGAAATAAGTTCATCATTTTAAAATACATTTTTTATACGAATATAGATAAAGACCTATATTATAATATAGAATGATTGAAATCCAGTTATTGAAAAAATTTCCACCCGGAATAAAAGGGAATAGATTAATGATTAGACCTAATGTTATTGAGTAAAATGCTAAATAATCATAATTAAACTTTTGTCTAACAATTGATTTAAAAAAGTTAAATAAAACAAATATTGCTGCAATAATATAAAAAGCTAAACCAATCAGACCAAGTTCTAAAACTATTTGAATTAAGATATTATGTGGATGTGTGGAGCAAATCCCAATTTTTGGTGTATAGTTTACTTTTCTACAATAATGTTTAAATCCCTTAGGTCCAATTCCAAATATTTTATTTTTTTCAAACAGATTTAAAGCTAATAAAATATGGCCCTCATGATCTTCAGAATAAATGTTAAATGCTTTAAATTCTTTTTTAATTTTTGTGTCTGATTTATTAGTATTAATTTCAACTTTTGTTATTTGATTATAAGTTTTTACAAAAATTCTATTAAAAGTATTTGCTTTTCCTATTTTAAAGTAAGAAGTAATAAAAATAAAAAATATCATAATTATAATCGAGTATGATAAGATTCTTCTTAAATCTTTAATGATAATAAATAGTCCTAGTATAATTACAACCGATAGAAAAAAAGATGTTCTTCCACCTGATAAATATATTGTAATAAAATATAATGAAAAAAAAGCTATAATAGGAATAATATTTTTTTTTAAATCAATTTTTAAAAAAAATATAAACCATAAAATTATAGGCATCAATCTAACTAAAAAACTTCCCAAAATTAGCTCATCATTAAAAAAACTTGAAACTCTGTCACCTGTAATTTTAAAGCCCAAAGTATTAAAACCATAAAAAAACTGAATAAAGGAGTCAATTATTAGTATTAATAAAAAAGATATTAATAAAAAAAAGTATTTTTTATTTTTAGAATTCTCAAATAATTTGCAAAAATAAAAAATTGCAAGAGAAAATAATACATATCTGAAATAAAAGATTGATCCTAATTTTAAATTGTCAGAAATTTTAAAATAAGCGTTAGTGAAAATATAGGCTGAAAATAAAAATAAAAATATTATTTTTTTATCAAAAAATAAAGATTTATCTTTATTGATGATTAAAAATAATATCGTGCAAAAAAAAACAAAAAATTCTGTTACAGCAATACCAGCAATAAAAGATAAAGGTATTATAAATAGTAATAAAGTTAAACTTTGACTATTTAAAATTTTCATTGGAAGAATTCACCAAGTTCATTTTGAAATTGTTTTTTTGTATGAATTTTATTTTTTTTTATTTCTTTAATAATGTATTTATAATTTTTCATAATATAACAAACTTTATTAGTAAAATCTTTAGTTTGTCGCTTACAAACGAAGATACCTCTAAAATTTTCTTTTACATGCTTAATTTCTTCAAATACTATTATTGGTCTATGTCGAGCTAAACTTTCAAATATTACTTTTGGTGCACCTTCTGTATATGATGGAAGAACAAATATATTACATTTATCATAAAAACTTATAATTTTTTTTGTTGAATTCACTTCATTAAACAATTTAACTTTATCATTTGGCGATGTGATTTTTTTTTTTAATCCAACAATATTTAGTTCAAAATTAAAATTAATTGAGTCAAAAATATTTATAAGGGAGAAAACACCTTTTTCTTTTTTGTATCTACCTAAATAAAGTAATTTTGGTTTGTGAAGGTCAGCCTTTTTTCTTTTCAAAAACCATTTATTTTCAATTTCAGATGGTTTTATTAAAGTATAATTTTCTTTTAAGCCTGATAAATATCTCGATACTGTTATAATTTTTAAGAAATTTGTTACAATTTTAAACATTAAATCATAAAAAAAATGTCCCAGTAAACCATATTTATAAAAATATTCTTTATGACCATCACTTCTGAGGTAAACATAACCTTTAATTTTTCTATTAAATATTTTGATAAAGATTAATGTAAAAAGATTAAATGGAGTAATAGAAATCATAAAAATTTTATAATTATTAAAATTATCTTTAAAATTAAAAAAATTTTTCTTTTTAAACTTTCTATATTTATTTTTTATTGTAACAAAATTTCCAGTTTTTTTTGCATTTTTACTAACAAAACTTAAATGATTTTTTTTTGCTAATCCTTCAATGATATTAATAGTATCATTATTATCTGTTGAAATTTTATCATTATCAATAAATATTTTATCATTTGAAAGAATCAAAATTTTTTTATTCATTTCTTAAAATAATTAATAACTTGTTTTGGCATCAAAAATACTATTAAAAATTTTAATTTTTCGAATAAATCGGGATGATTAACTATCTTGCACAAAAGGTAAAAATTTTTGCTACTATTAACTAAAAGATTTTTAATTTCATAAGAAAGTAATTTTTTTTCAAAATATTTAATATTATTAAAAAAATATTTATCTTTTAGTTTAACCTGATCATTAAACCACTTACTAAATTCCTTAAAAAACATTTCAAGATTTATTTTTGAAAAATTATTTTTATGATACCTGTAAAATAATAATGGTTCATTTGTGGCATGCCCATTAAATTTTCTTGACATTCTCATGACTAAGTCAAAGTCGCCTATTATATTAAAATCTTTATTAAACAAACCAACTTTATCAAAAATTTCTTTTTTAATAATCAAGCCACTAATACTAATAAAATAATCTTTTGCTAAATAATCATATATTTTCCCATTTGGAAGGTCTAATTTTCTGAATATTTCCAGTTTCTTATTTTTTTCATAAAAAGTATATCTGTTACAATAAAAAAAATCTTGATTATCATCATTAAATAGTAAAGCCCGGCTTGATAGATAATTTTGATCCCACCAATCATCAACATCTAAAAATGCAATTATTTTACCTGATACATGCTCTAAAGCTTTATTTCTAGCTTGATATAAAGATAATTTATTATTTGAATAAAAATATTTTATTCTTTTATCCATAAAAGTTGAGATAATTTCTTTGCTTCTATCATTAGAAAAATTATCATAAAAAATAATTTCAAGATTTTCATATTTTTGACTAAGGATACTAGCAATACACTTATTCAAGTATTCCTGACCATTATGGCAATTAACAATTACACTAACTTTTTTATCCATTTTTTTTGTAATAATTAATAGTTTTTTTTAGTCCTAAATTAATTTTAACTTTAGGCATCCAATTAAGAATTTTTTTTGCTTTAGTAATACTGGGATAAAGGTTTTTTATTTCATCCTTTCTGAACTTAATTTTACCAAATTGAGGTTTGCCAGACCCTATAATTTTACAAATTTTTAAAATAATATCCTTTATCATTATAGGTTTCCCAGCCCCCAAATTTATTATTTGGCCATTAGTCTTTTTATTTTTCAATGATTTAATGATACCATTCACCACATCATCAACATAAACAAAGTCTCTAAATTGTGTCCCTAGTGAACAGTCAAACTCTTTTGATTTCAATGCATTATCTATGACTATAGGAATAACTCTATTTCTATCTTGATATGGTCCATATACTAAATATAGCCTTAAAACTGATACTGGAAAATGATGTTTTTTATACAAAGATAATAAATAGTTGGTACTCATTAACTTTGCTTTTCCGTATATTGAAAATATTTTTTTATTATCTAAATTTTCCTTTTGAGGAGATAAATTCTTACCGTATTCAATAGACGAACCGATTTGAATAAATTTTTTAATTTTCTTTTTTAAAAAAATTTCAGAAATATTTTTGCATCCATTAAAATGAGAATATAGAGTTTTTTTCTTCTTTGAATGATCTACATATCCAGCTAAATTAACAACATAATCATAATCTTCTGATAAGTTTTTTATCAAATCTTTTTTTTTTGAGATATCAATTTTTAGATATTTTACTTTTTTTAATTTTCTTTCATTTGGGGGAGATTTAGTTGAAATGCTATCTACTAACCAATTAAGGCTCACACATTTTTTGGCCAAATGATAACCAATAAATCCTGTACCACCAGTTATTAGAATTCTATTTTTTTTCAAAATAGTCTTTATCTTTAATTTTCTTTTCTAAGATTTCCTTATCTCTAAGCGTATCCATACACTGCCAAAAACCATCATGTTTAAAAGCTGTTAATTGTCCTTTACTGGCAATTTTTTCAAGTGGGCTTCTCTCAAGATAAGTTTTGTCATTTTTTATATATCTAAAAATCTCAGGTTCAATGACAAAAAAACCACCATTAATCCAACCTTCATCTAAACTTGATTTTTCTTTAAAGTATCTAACCTTATTATTTGTTATTTTGATAGCACCAAAACGTGCTGGTGGTCTTACAGCAGTCAAAGTCACTAGTTTTTTTTTTTGTTTATGAAATTTTACTAATTTTTTTATGTTCACATTGCTTAATCCATCTCCATATGTCATCAGAAATGTTTCATTTCCTAAGTATTTAGATAATCTTTTTAATCTACCCCCTGTCATAGTATTTAATCCAGTGTCAATTAAGTTTATTTTACAATTTTTAATTTTGTTTTTATTGAAATAATTTTTAATCACATTTGATTTGTATCCAGTGGCTATATAAAAATCATTAAAGTTATATTTTCTGTAATGGTTTATAAGGTGAATTAATATTGGAACTTTATTAATTGGTATCATGGGTTTTGGGATAGTTTTGGTATATTCTGAAATGCGAGTTCCAAAACCCCCAGCTAAAATTACAACTTTCATTTATTTTTTCTCAAAATATTTAATTTGATTAATTGAAAAATTATAAATATTTTTATTTTCATATGAACATTTATACCAATCTGTAACTAATTTAATTACTTCTTTAAATTTTAATTTATTTTTCCATTTGAGGGATTTTAAAGATTTATTACTATTTAACTTTAACAGTGTTGACTCGTGATATGTTCGTTTGCTGAGCTCCCATTCTAGTATTTTCCAGTTTTTCTTAATTTCTCTCACAACATCTAAAACTTTAAAGTTACTATTTTTAGGTGGTCCAAAATTAAAAGCTTGACCATTTAATCTTTTATCTTTTTTCAATTTGGTAGCTAAAGTTAAATATCCGTTAAGCACATCCAATACATGTTGCCAGGGCCTGGTAGAATTTTGATTTCTAAGTTTAACTTTTTTATTTTTAAAAATTGATCTCATTAAATCGGGAATTAATCTATCATTAGACCAATCTCCGCCTCCTATAACATTTCCCGCTCTACAAACGGAAATTCTTAGTTTTCTTTTGTTTTTTAAAAAAGATCTAAAATATGAGTTTATAACAAATTCTGCAGAGCCTTTAGAGGCACTATAAGGATCATCTCCACCTAAAATATCGTCTTCAACATATCCTCTTTTAATTTCGAAATTTCTATAACTTTTATCACTCGTTATCATTATAGAAACACATTTAAAATTAGACAACCTTAATACTTCAAGCAGATTCAAAGTACCATTAAAATTGGTTTCAAAATTATAAAGAGGTTTTTTATACGAAGCACCAACTAATGATTGAGCTGCAAAATGAAATATAAAATCTGGTTTAATTTTTTTTATAACTTTATTAAGTTTCTCAAAATTTCTTATATCAATATCAAAATTTTTAATATTTTTTTTCATTTTAAAATTATTAAAATTAGTTTGATTTGTTTTAAAATTATTAGAGATACCATAAACTTTTGCACCTAAATAATTTAGCCATAAAGATAACCACGAACCTTTAAACCCTGTATGACCTGTAATAACAATTTTTTTTCCTTTAAATTCTTTTAAAAAAGTATTTGTTTTCATATTAAATTAATTTTTTGAATAATCGATAAAAATAGGGATTTAACTTAAATCTTAACAAACTTAATAAATAATTTTTTTTTTCAATTTTGCAAACAGATTTTATATCGTTAGTCATTAAATTATAGACTAATGCAACTCTAGTATTAATCCTATCACCTTCATATGAATGCCAGGTTTCTTTCTCTTTTCTTGAAAAAAATACTGCTCTATTTTTTTTCCACTTTATCTCTCTACCATCCATATTGGTTTTTGATACATAAAATTTGGTGCCATTATTTTTTTCAGGATTAATATAGATAACTCCACTTAATAGTTTATTTGGCGTATCATCATGAATTGGGAATTTATAATTTTTACCAGTTAAAATTAAATGAAACTCTGAATAACTATATAATTTTATTTTTTCAGGACATAATTCTTTTAATAAATCAATAGCTTTTTGGTGATAATTATCATTAAATCTTTGTAAACTTTCTTTAGATAAAAATTCAGAAGAAAAAATAGAATTTTCAAAAATTCTGCTATGAAAAATTTTTATTTCATTTGATTTAGGTAATGGTAAGTCTAAGCTTTCAATTTCTTTAAAATCTTCTTCTTTTAAAAAATTATCTAAAATCTTAATTTCCATTTATCTATTATAAATATAGTTGTATGTTTTAGAAAATTTTGTATTTTGAACGTCAGAAATATTTTGATTTTTTGATACTAATGTAAAATTATTTTCTTTCATAATCTTCATTATATCTTCATGTTGATCATGAAAGTTTTCATTTACTTCAACTAGTATACTCTTTAAATTTTTATTCATGAGAGTTTTTTTGGCTCCATCCAAAATCTTATGCTCAATACCATCCACATCTAACTTTATATAATTAGGACATTTTAATATTTTAGCTTCAATCAAGTAATCAATTGATGTACCGTAAATATTGTATTTTTGCTCAGGAATTAAATTCTTACCCTCGAAGTCTGTATTGTAAGAAAAAGTGGACATTGAATGTCCCTCTATAAAGTGAGTTTCGTGCATAGTTTGATAAATATTTTGTTTGTCACTAAGTGCAAATTGATTAATATTAATTCTATTTTCTAAATTATTTATAGAAATATTTCTACTTAACGTCCTTAAATTACTTGTAGATGGTTCAAAACAATAAATTTGTAAATTTTTGTGTTTTAAAGCTGAATAAATTGAATAAAGACCAATATTTCCACCAACATCCCAAAAAATATTTAAATTATTGTCAAAATTGTTAATCCATTCAATGGTTTCGGGCTCTTGGGTAAATAAAGTTTTTACCCTCCAAGCAATAATTTGATTTGGTATAAAAAAATTAACTTCCTGGTTTAAAAATTTTTTTTTTATATATGATTTTTTTTCAAACTGTTCAAATATTTTAAATAATAGAATTTTTCCACTTAAAAAATCAAAAAATAGAAAAATATTATAGACAATTTTGATAAAAAGTTTTTTCACTAGTAAAAGAATTTAAGATTATTATTTGTTAATTTTGAATAAAAAAATGTTTGCTTCTTATAATTGTTTTTTCTAATTGGTAAATTGTTATATTTAGTCATTATTTTTAATAAAGAATACTTTTCTTTTATAAATTCAAAATTTTCTTTTTTTATTAGTTTCTTTTTTAAAATAAAAATATCACTTGGATCCAAATTTAGATATAATAATTTACATCCATGATATAATGATTCAAAAACAATACTTGTGGGGCCTGATGAAATTAGAAATTCTGATTTTTGAAGCAAAATGTCTGCTGGTTCTTTAGAAATAATAATTTGATTTGATAGTTTTCTAGAAATTAAATTTTGGAATTTTTTAATTGGCAGCATTGGATGAGGTTTAATTATAACTTTAATGTTACTATTCCTCGATAATACAAAGATTATCCAAGAAATTAAGCTTTCATCTAAAGAATAAATTCCACAAAGAGCAAGAGTAAACTTATAGATTTTTTTTGCTTTCTTTTTTTTATTAGGCAAATATTTATTAAATGATGGTGCAATTTTTAGTTTAATTTCTTTATAAAATTCTTTTCGATGCTTCAAGGCTAGTTTTCCAGGAACTAAAATTTCATTTGGTAATACTTTTGCTTTTTCTTCATATAATGTTGGTGATTGATTTAATAGATGGGGATAATATAAAAAACCTTGATATCCAAAATTTTGTATACTCGGAAAATGTTTTCTAAATCCATAAAACCACGATCTATCAATTGCCTGATTTTCAAATCTACAAATAGTTTTTGAAATTTTAAGATTATATTTACTTAGTTTTCTAATAAAAATAATCTTTATTTTTGATTGAAATTCAGAATAGAAGTCTTTTTTAGAATTATATTCATAATTAACTAACAATGAACAATCAATTAAAAAAAACTTTTTAAATTTTTTTTTTTTAATTTCTAATCTTTCAGAAAACAAAAGTTTTAAAAGACAATTCTTAAATTCACTAAATGAAATTAAATTTTCTATAAAAATAAAATCTTGTTTTGATAATATTTTAATATTTTTATAATGATTTATAAAATTTTTATGCACTATAAAATTAGGTACAAAAAGAACATGGTTTTTCCTTTTAGCTTTAAGTATTTTATACAATCCAGGAAAAACATAGTCATGAATCTTATTTCTAGTTTCTAAAATAGTATTAATAAAAACATAATTTTTATTTGAAAACTGATCTTTTTTAATTGTAATTTTTATAATTAGAAAAGTGATAATGCTAAAGATAATCGAATTAATTAATTCAAATAAATAATTTTTTTTTTTTATTTTGATTTCTAATTCTTTTAAGTCAATTTTATTATCTTTGATTGCTGAATTATAAATCAATTTATTTTCAAATACTATCTGGCCTATCTGTTTTAATATTTTTTTGTCTTTAAGAATTGATAAAATTAACATATTCTTAAATAAGTCACTCTTATATGGATCCCTAGATGAAGGTAATTTAATCCACCAAATATAATCCTTTCTAAAATCTAGTGAAATTTTACCAATCCAATCAACAAATTTTTTTCTGTATTTAATTGATAGTTGAAAATATTTTTCTTTAATTTGAGGTGGGTAATAATTTGGATCTAAAGTTGTGTTCCAAGTTAATTTTTTAGTCACTTATTATTTATTTTTTAAATTTTGTAAACACTCTTCCATGACTTAGCATGATTTGTTCCTAGTAAAGTTCCATCTGCATTGCATGATTTGCAAGGGCCTGAACATCTTTTTCCAGACATTAAATTTTTTCTGTAAGTCGTAATCGTTTTTCCAGTCCATATTTCAAATATTGTTTCTTGCATTATATTTCCCATTGAAACTTTTCTTTGCCAATCCTGGGGACACAAATAAACATTACCATTCCAGTCTATTAACATTTGATATGTGGGATAATAACAATTTTTATACTTTCCAACTTCTTCTTGTTGACCTGTATCAATTGTTCCAGCCCTATTGGTTAATTTTACTCCAAAATCATTATGCAGGTCATACCACCTGTCCCTTAAAATAATTAAATCTTCTGGCACATTTGCTCTTTTTGTCATGTCATTAAATTTTTTTATTTGTTCTGGCCCATCATACAAACTCACTAAAACTTTACTAACGTCAGAAATATATAATTCTTGTAGTCTTTTTGGAGAGAGAACATCACCATTAGTAATGACTTCTACTTTTGCAACGTTTGAAAGTTTTTTGATAATATAAGAAATGTCATTGTGCAATAAAGGCTCACCGTAACCACATAAAGCTATTGTTCCTTCAAAATTAATCTCTAACAATTGATCGTGAATTTCATCTATAATTTTTCTTGTCATTTTTTGGTAGGTATCTGGAGCTACTTTTTCATCAGCTTTTGGACAAAAAGTGCATTTTCTATTACAAACATCTATTAAACTTAACTCTATCCATGTAGGTATTGGAACACCTTTATGGAATGGCACTACATCTACAAATCCTGATCTTCTTTTAAGATTTTTTTTTATTGTTTCTTTAGGATCCATGGATATTTTATAAAGCTGAAAACATAAACATAGCAAATTTTATTTACATGTATACATTATTAATATTAATTATATAAATTAACTTTTGCACTTTCATGAAAAAACCTGAAATTATTATCAATAAATTTAGTTTTTACGACTTAACAAAAAAAGGTCTTAAACTTTTAAATAAAGATAAGTTCAAAACAAGCCCCTGGATTGATAATATTATTAAAAAAAAAAAATTTAATTTAAAAAAAATCAAATTACCAATCAAGTTATCAAAAATTTCAGTCAAACAACTCGGTTTTAACAAACCTACTCAACTTGAGAAAATATACAAAAGAGCCTTAAAAAAAAATCTAAAGTTAGTTCCCCCTGAGGTAGCTATTTATTCAAGACTTATTTACAAAAAACAAAAAGTTGGTGAATGGATAAGGTTTGCTACTCCACTAAATTCAATGATTGACACAGATAATGTTCCTCATCTTCCAAAATTTGGAAGAGCCCTTGGTTTTTATTTTCTTGAAACTTACTGGTCTTATCCAAAAGCAATTTTTCATCCTAAAAATAAATTTTTTTTTATGTTAAATGATATCTCTTAAAAAATTCTACTTAAATAAAAAAAAGCTAAATAATAGAATTTGTATAGCTCCGATGTGTCAGTATTCTGCAAATAATGGTAATCCTTCAGAATGGCATTATTTTCATTTAAAAAAATTAATGCAAGCTGGTTCTGGTTTGCTAATTATGGAGTCAACTGCTGTATCTAAAGAAGGAATGATATCTAAAAAAGATTTATCATTGTATAATAAAAAAAATTTTCTTGAGTTTAAGAAACTATTTAATTATTTAAGAAAAATTTCTGATACAAAAATTGGAATTCAATTGTCTCATTCTGGAAGAAAAGGATCCTCATCGTTGCCATGGATTAAATCAAATTTTCCACTTAAGAATAAAGCAGGATGGAAAACAATGGCTCCAAGCAAAATTAAGCGAGACAATCATTGGCCAAATCCGAAAGAAGCTAATTTAAAAGATTTAAATAAAATTAAATTAGACTTTATTAAATCAACTATTTATGCAAAAAAAATTGGATTTGACTGTTTAGAAGTTCACATGGCTCATGGGTATCTTTTACACCAGTTTTTTTCTCCATTAAGTAACAAGCGAAAAGATTCATATGGAAATAATTTAAAAAATAGATGCAAATTTTTATTGGAAATTGCGACTGAAATTAGAAAAGTTTGGCCAAAAAATAAAGTGTTAGGAGCAAGAGTAAATGGTTCAGATTGGATGGAAAAAGGAACATCAATTTCAGATTGTATTTTTTTATGTCAAAATTTAAAAAAAATTGGATTTAATTATGTTTGTGTATCAAGTGGTGGAATTGTTTCTAAAACAAAAATTAAATTTAAAAAGGGATATCAAGTACATTTAGCACAAAAAATCAGAGAGACAGTAGGAATAAAAGTAAAAACTGCTGGCAATATAAATGACATAAAACATGCTGAAGAAATAATAAAATCAGGTAAGGCCGATTTAGTAAGTTTTGGTAGAAAGTTTATCAATTCACCAACTTGGTTAATAAAAGAATTATTGTATTATAAAAAAAAAACGAATTTACCAAATCAATATAAAAGATGTTTTTAAATGAATAATTTTTTGTTGAACGAGGGATATGATAGCTTAGATAATCTTTTTACTTCAGGAAAAGGTTCCAACATATATATTAAAAATAAAAGATACCTTGATCTATCATTATGTGCAGGTTCGCACATACTTGGGCATAATCCAATAATTTTTCAAAAATCTATCAAAAATATGCTAAAGTTGGGTATTTCTAATTTTGCTGCAAAAAATAAATATGCTGTAGAGTTCTCAAAAACACTTAAAAAAATTTTTCCAGAATATGAAAAATTTGTATTTTGCAATTCAGGAACTGAAGCAGTGATGAAGTCACTTAGAATTGCTAGAGCCGTTACAAAAAAAAATATTATTATTTCAGTAACAGGGAGTTGGCACGGTTCTACTAGTGAACTTCTTTATACAAACAACAATAAACTTGAAAGCGTAGAATTAAGCAGTGGTTTAGATTTAAATTTTAAGAATAACCTTAAATTTATTCCCTATAATGATATCCAGGCATCAGAGATAACATTAAATAAATATAAAAAACAAATAATGTGTGTGATTGTAGAGCCTATACAAGGCTGTCTACCTACTGAAGCAAAAAAATTTTTAAAGTTTTTAGATAATTATTGTAAAAAAAATAAATTAATTTTAATTTTTGATGAAATGATTACTGGGCTAAGATTTAATTGCTCAAGTGTTCAAAATCAGTTTAATTTAAAACCGTCAATTTCAACTTTTGGAAAATGTTTTGGGGGTGGATTACCAATAGGCATTATTGGAATAAAAAAAGATATTATAAAAAAATTAGATAAAAATAAAAAAAAAATTTTTTTTGGTGGTACGTTTTCAGGAAATTCGATAAATACATTTATTGCCAATAGGCTAGTCAGGTATGTTTACAAAAATAAAAAAAATATTTTTGATAGTTTAGATAAAAAAAGTGAGTTTATTCAAAAAGAAATAAATCTTTTCTTAAAAAAAAATAATATTGATGCCAATTGTGTAAGATTTTCATCAATGGTTAGACTGGTATTTACAAAAAAAAATATCATAAATAGATCTCAAAGAGATTTTTTTGAAAAACAAAAAAAAAAAATTGTTTCTGAATTTAGAAAATACTTATTTAAGAATAAAATTTACTATCCAAGTAGTGGGATTATTTTCATAGCTACTTCAACTAGTTATAAACAAATAAACCATTTTATTAAAATATCAAAAAAAGCATTTAAAAAAATTAAGAATTAAGAATTCTCGTTAAATTTCAATTAAATTATTTGGAATGATATTAAGTATTATGAAAGTGCGATTATCTAAAATTAAGCTTAATTTTTTTATTAATTATATTTAAGATCTTATTAGACGTATTTTTATTTTCATACGGATTCTTCAAATTGATAACATGTAACTTAAATCTATTACTTGTAGCTTTATTATAAGCTTTCAAAATATTCTTAATATCAAATGTACTGTGAATAATATTTTTTGGGGATAACCTTTGTTTTTGTCTGTCTCCAAGGTTTATACAAGGAATTTTAAAACTACAAGACTCAATTATTCCACTTGAGGAATTACCAATCAATAAATCTGAATTTGAAAGCATTAAATGATATTTCTGTATACCAAAATTTTTTACAATCATTGAATTTTTTTTATCTAAATTTTTTTCTATTAACTTAATGTAATCTAAATAACCTTCGTCAGCATTAGGATAGGTAAAAATTATTTTTTGCTTAATACTATTTAAAAATGAAATTAATTTTTTTAAATTTTTAATATTTTTATTTTTTGAAATATTAGTTTCAGGATGAAAACATGCGATTATTCTTTTTTTTTTACTTTTTATAAAATCATCATATTTTCCATTTAAGATTGAAAGTGGGGTTTTTTTATCATAAATATTTTCGAGAGCGGGTGCTCCAGTGATAAATATATTTTTTTTAATGCCAATATTATTTAAATTTTTTTTATGATTACTAGTTTCAACAAAATGTAACGAAGCCATCTGAGAGATACATTTTCTGTAAATATCATCTAAAGATCCCAAGGTTATGCTGCCACCCCCAATATGAATAATTGGAATTCTAAAAATAAAACAACAAAAAACAAAATTAAGCGCTTCATATCTATCGCCAAGAACAATAGCAGCATCATATTTTTTTTTACTAAAATTATTTGCAATATCCCTAGTAATTTGAGACATAGAATTTAGAATATCATGTCCACTTGAGTTATTTGTTCTAGACTTTAAAAAAATTTTTTTTTCAATTTTTAAAGTTTCTATTTCTTGATTTGTAAACCCAAAAATTTTTGAATTATGTGCGGGGCCTATGATTAAAGTTAAGTTAAAGGATTTATGTGATTTAATTTTACTTATAATATTTTTTAATATTCCAAAATCAGATCTTCCTGCAGTAAATACTAAAATTTCTTTCATTTATTATAAAAATTATAAAGATCTATGAATTTTGTTTTGTCATTAATTTTATTTGGATTTATTTCTTTTTTTGCGTTTGAGAAAAAGCTTATTATTTCTAATATTTTTAAAGAGTCAAAGTTTTCAAACTCTGAAATTTTTTTATGAAATTCAATTTTTTTTATATTAGTCTCAAAAATTGCAGCTATTTTTTTTTTAAATTCAATTTCTATTCTATTATCTTTTTTTTTTTTCATTTGCCTTTTTATTTATTACTTTAAAAATATTTTCTATCGAGCTTAATTTAGCTAATTCACTTGATTTAAACTTGACTTTATATTTTTTTTCTAAAAGTGAATAAAGATTTAATAAATCTAAAGAATCAATTTTTTCATTATTTGCAAATAGAGTATCAAATTTGATACTTTTGATTTTTGAAAGCTTAATTAATAATTTGAGTACATCAGATTTAATTATATCATTATCCATTTTAAAATTTCTTTTTTACTATATTTAATATTTTTGAATTTTTTAAATCTATTACTGCGCCCGCATAAGAAAATCCAGCTCCAAAACCTAAAATACAAGTTTTTTTAGAAAAACTAATTTTATGTCTATTTTTACATAATGTTAGTGGGATTGAAGCTGAGCTAGTATTTCCATAATCAGATATGGAAAATAATACTTGTTTTTTTTTTATTCCTAACTCCCTAGAAATACTTTCAATCATGTATTTATTGGCCTGGTGATAAATAAAGTAAGATATATCTTTTACCTTATTACAAGATTTTTTAAGCAATATATTAATCATAGTAGGAACATTGTTAATAGCAAAATGAAATACATTTTTTCCATTCATTTTGAACTCTGGTTTAAACTTTTTTGCTCTAAAACCACTATTGTCGATTATTAAATCACTACTTCCCCTGCCATCACTACCTAATATGAAGTAAGATTTTTTATTAGATTTTTTTACTATTGCTGTTGAGGTTCCCGCATCACCAAATAATAGTTTATTAATATAATCTTTAGAGTTCACTGTTTTTGAAATTGTATCTCCAACTAACAAAAGTCCTTTTTTGTAAGAACCATTTTGCATGATTTTATACATATTCCACAATCCATAAACATACCCTGAACAACCAAGGTTAATATCAAAAGACACACAGTTTTTTTTTAAATTTAACTTATCATGTGCAATACTACTGCATGATGGCATTAGAAAATCTGGTGTTTGAGTTACAAATATAAGTAAATCTATATCTTTACTTTTCCACTTTAAATTTTTTATTAATCTTTTCGTTGAGTCAACACAAAGGTCAACTGTTGTAGTTTTTGTTGAGGTGAAAAAATTTTTTTTAACACCTATTATATTTGATGAGTTTTTAATTTTTTTTTTTTCTAAATAGTTTTTTTGCCTCTTTATAAGTTGATTTTGTGTTATGGTATTATTTTCTACTGTTGTAGAGATACCAACTATTTGTAGACCGCTTAGTATTTCTGTTTTCATGCAGAGTATCCACCATCAATATTCAGATTTATTCCAGTTATCCAATCACTTTCAACATTTAATAAAAATTTAATACCCTCAACTAAACTTTTGATTTTTCCAAAACCTAAGGGGTGCTTAGATTTTAATTCTAATAATTGCTGGTTATTTAAAAATTTTTTAGTTTCTTTACTCATACCTTTTTCAAAATGACCAAGAATAATTGAATTTACTCTTATTCCTTTAGTCGAAAGTTCTAGCGCATAACTTTTCACTAAATTATTAGCTGCCGCTTTAGATGATGAATAAAGAGAGATTGATTTGTTTCCTTTTAATGATGATACGGATGAAATATTGATTATTGAACTCTTAGACTCAATACATTTTGAATTTTTTGAAAAAAATTTCACTAAATTAATCAAACTAAAAACATTATTTTTGTAAATAGTTTGAAAATTTTTATAATCAATTATTTTAAGAGGTAGAATTGAGTGTTGACTTACAAAGTTTACAGCACCATAAATCTTAATTTTTTCAGCTTTACAAATTTTCAAAATATTTTCACTTAAATTTTCATCTGTTGCATCAATTGGTAAAATAATTACCTTTGTATTCTTAATCTTATTTTTTAATTTTAATAATTTAGATGAATTTTTTCCCAAGAGTATGAGGTTATAATTTGAAAGATTTTTTATAGTATCTTTTGCTAAATCTGAATAAGCACCTAGAATTATAATATATTTTTTTTTACCCATTTATTACTTTTATAAAATTTTTATATTTATTCGCCTTATAATTGTTTAAATCTAATCCCCAAGAATTTTTTTCTTTAGTTTTTTTAAGAATTTTAAACTTTAAATTTTTATAATGTTCTATAACCAATTTGTTTTTACTGCTAGGTTTATAGAGACCAATAATTTTATTTATATTTAATTTTTTTAAATCATAAGCAATTTTTTTTAATATCGCTTGCTCTAATGTCCGTGATAACACCCTACAGCTCATTACCCAGTTTTCAATAGTCAATATGTTGTTAGAAAGATTGCCTGCTAATAAAGAAACTATACCATTTTGTCCAAATTTATCAGACAAATCAACTTGCAATGTATAATTATTCTTATTTTTTATAAAATTAATAATATCTTTTTTTTGATATCTAGTAGTTGTTAAATTAAACTGATTAGATCTTAAAAATAATTGTACTATTCTTTCAATATTTTTTAACTTAAATTTAGACATATTTGATTTCATATTTAATGACATTAAATAAGAGTTTATATCTACTGATTTTTTTAATAAATTATGTCTTTTTATATTTGATTTATATGTTTG
>Ga0307998_1000815_pt1 | contig 17280 bp, 16 predicted proteins | sample Davwhametageno37_FD_203147 | JGI IMG/M metagenome (GOLD analysis project Ga0307998, IMG submission 203147) | Marine microbial communities from Davis Island wharf, Antarctic Ocean - #37 | ecosystem: Environmental > Aquatic > Marine > Unclassified | place: Antarctic Ocean: Davis Island wharf... | reverse complement strand
CCCATCTGAGAGAGCCTCTCCATAAGTTACAATGCTTACTGCAGAGGTTCCAGATACAATTAACACAGTATCGTTTCGATTGACCGCATTGTTTGCCAGTATGTGCTGAGCTTTAACCACCAGGTCTCGGGCCATATTTTTTTTTGCTTTACGGCCAATTATATTTTCAATTGTAATGTATGCGCCGTGCGAAGAACGAGAGTTTGCCCACTTCATTACTAAATCATCTGGTTGAATAACTTTTCCCTTTGGAATGTTCCTTTTGGTGAATGCTATTTGAACTGAATTTTTGGTTGCTGTATTGGTTGCATCTCTGCTCCCACTAAGGGCTTCACTCGTTCTAAGTGAGACTGACCAGCTTGCAGGGTTACCACATGCCGCCTTTATTGTGTTCCAGTTGTTTGGACTTTTAGGCGTGATGTAGATCTTTTCAGCACACGGGAAATACGCTCTCCTATCGGATACCAAGATTGTGTTGAAGATACCGATCTTGGTTAAATAGTCTGCGGCAGCTATTCTCAGGTCTGAGCCATAAATCAGCCGCTCTTGCGCACAAAGTGTTTGAGCTGAGAATATAAGAAACATAACAGCGGATATTTTACATAAAATGCTCACTCGAAACGCTCCAATAATTTGATGTGCAATCCATCGAATGAATTTACATTAGCGTCCTGAGACAAGGCGTGAAGTGTGGTTTTATTGTTTCCCATCTCCTTGACTGTAAAATAATGCTGCATTGTCCCAGCCGTTGAAGAGCTGAAAATATCAGTGCTTAATAATCCGTCCTGTAGGCCATACTTAATTTGTAAGTTTTTATTTTTGTATTTTATACGCCCTTTAAAGTTTTTACACTCTAGCTGTTGAAGGGTTTGAGCGATTGCCTCTTGCGCCACGAGGTTAACATCTCTTTGAATGTTTTCTAATCGTTTCCGTCCTGAATTCGTATTGTTGATTAAAACTATGCGCCTACCAAGGTTGATTTCGGTCTTTGAAACGATAGACTTGATGACTTGAGACTCTCGGATAAGTTCAGATTTTGCACTCACGATTAGTACGTTTTTACGTTGAAGTGGGTTTGAATAATTCTTGATGTCAAAATCCAAGCCCACTGCCAATGTGTATGGTGGGGCAGTTGCAATGGGAGCGTCATCTATTTTGTATAGTGAATATTCAGATCTCACAGTTGGGACAGTGTGATTTTGTTTCTTAATATTAAATTTTCCGTCAGCGGTTATCTCAGCCTCTATTCTTCGTTTGATTGATTGTTCATCAATCTGCATCCAGAAGGGTAATGATTTTTTAATTGCAACGCCTCTCCATTGCAATGCGATGTCCAAGCCCAAAGGTTGGCGACATTTTAATGGAACTTCGTCTGTATTTGAGGGCAATAAAAGTGCTTCCAGGCGTGCGGAAAACTTATTGCCATGGTCTTTCGTTGAGATCACCCGGTATCCCGCAATTCGAATGTTTGATTGTGCGGATATTTGATCAAACAATACCCTCCCATTTTCGACCAGAGAAAAACTTCCCAAGGATTGTGCTCCCGACTGCACAATCGACTGAAGGGCATTTGCTATGGCGCGTGCCTCATAGACATTGGGTGGTAGATTTGCGGTCTTGATGGAAATGCCTTCCGCTTCAACGCGCAGCTCGTCCGCAACTAGAACATTGGATGCTAATAATATGCTTAAAGTCATAAATAATCTAATTATAAACATGAAGCCGCCCTAACTCCTAAAGTAGGCCCGGTTTGTAGAGTTTGATGAGCCTATCTAGGTGGGTTTGGCTGACTGATAGTTCTACTATGTAAGTGTCCGAACCGGTTGGCTCAATTTTAACTGTTTCTGCGCCCATTATCGTACCTCGTACGGCTGAACTGAGAACATCAGACGTCAGCATCGCCTCTGCGACAGTTGTCTGGCCGTCTAGCTGTACGCCATGAATTTGTTCTGCCAAGACCCTGTAGGCGTCAAGTTTGGCGGCTCTCATGGCCATCAATCGCCGCTGGTTTAAGTTTTTCGATGGTTGGATTGCTATTGAGGAAAAACCAACAGCTTTAATTGAGGGTACATAGTAGTCAGGCGCGCTCGCGATCAAGCGCTCCGCAACGATAGACTGAGTGTTCTGCAGTCCGGCTTGCTTGGATTGCATTGTCGGCCGGGGCTTTTGTGACTGGCCGAGAGCTTGTAAATTAGTGACGCCTAGAGAGCTACAAGCAGAGACTAGCATACTTAAGGTTATAAGAGATATTGATGCCGAAACAGTTTTTAAGCCCATGATACTTACCCTTTGAGTTTTGAGTTTGGACTACTCCAGCAATTATTGTGCCAACAAATATTATAAGTTCTTAATGATACTTAGAGATACACGGTAGCGCAGCTGGTGAGTAAATCTACAGATGGCACGTTTTATGCTCTATTAAATCTGTAGCATATTTAATTGTAATTATTTCAATAAAAATGCTTATAAAACAGTACTATGTAATGTCATTTAATTGACGCTTTGGAGAAATTTATTAATGCAACAAAGCCAAGCAATAGGGTTTTCATTGTTTGACATAAAAAAAATGTCAGGCTCATTGCTGCCTGTCGGCATTTTGGCTTTGGTCGGAATGTTAGTCTTGCCGTTGCCTGTTGCTTTGTTAGACATCTTCTTTGTGTTCAATATTACAATCTCATTATTGATTTTAATGGTGGCCCTGCATACGCACCGCCCGCTGGATTTCTCCTCATTCCCAAACCTGCTGCTTTTAGCAACCGTTCTAAGGTTGGGTCTCAATGTAGCGTCAACTAGAATTGTACTATCCGAGGGGCACAACGGGGCAGACGCGGCCGGAAAAGTCATTCAAGCTTTTGGTGAATTTATCGTCGCAGGCAATTACGCAGTTGGCCTCTTTGTCTTTGCTATCTTGGTTATCATCAATCTTGTAGTTATCACGAAAGGTGCGGGACGAGTTTCTGAGGTTTCAGCAAGGTTTACGTTGGATGCTATGCCAGGCAAGCAAATGGCGATCGACGCAGATCTCAATGCAGGTGTACTAACGCCCGAAGAGGCAACTGAGCGCAGGTCAGATGTTTCAAAAGAAGCTGACTTCTACGGCTCAATGGATGGTGCATCAAAATTTGTGAAAGGTGACGCGATTGCTGGGATTTTGATCTTAGCCATTAACGTATTCGGTGGCTTAATAATTGGTATCGCACAACACAACTTAAGTGTCACTCAAGCCGCTGAAAGTTATATTTTGCTCTCTATAGGTGATGGACTGGTAGCCCAAATTCCATCACTTTTACTTTCAATTGCTACGGCGATCATAGTTACGCGCGTTTCTTCATCTGAAAATATGTCAGATCACATAACGCGACAGGTTAACTTGTCAGCTGCTTGGCTGCCAACTTCTCTCGTGATGCTTGCTCTAGGCCTGGTGCCCGGCATGCCAAATCTACTTTTTATTGGATTTGCACTTGCTACTGGGTTTCTTGCCTGGAATTCAAAAAAGAAAGAGATCTTAGCAGAGACGGCTGAAGTTGATGGTCCGAATGCTGAAGATGTAGTCGAAGACGTTGAGTTTGGATTAGTGGACGTCAAAGACGCTTCCAAGGTCTCAGTTAATCTTGGATTTGGCCTTGTGACTTTAGTTGATGAAAGTAAATCTGATAATTTGGTGCCAAAGGTAACGCGTTTAAGGAAGGAAATTTCTAAGGCGCTAGGATTTATCATTCCGGGGGTTCGAATTCGTGATGATTTAAATTTGGATTCCTTCCAGTATCAAATAAAAATTGGGCAAAAAATTGTAGCTGATGATGTCATTTATGCTGATAAAAAATTAGCCATCTCTGGAGATAGTACTACGCTAGAATTGCCTGGCTTGAAAGTTAAGGAGCCCGCTTTTGGGGTTGAAGCTTACTGGATAGACAAAGAGCAACAAGCTGATGCTGAAGCAAAGGGTTACGTTATAGTTGAACCCGACGATGTGTTAACCACACACTTGAGCCAGATAATTAATAGTTATGCGTCTGATCTTCTGGGTCAGGAGGAAGTCCAAGAACTACTTGATAATTTAAAAATATCATATCCCAATCTGGTAGACACCGTAGTCCCTAAAGTTATGCCGCTCAATCAGCTCACCTCAGTCATGAAGTGCATTCTTGGTGAGGGAGTGCCTATATCTGACTTGCGATTAATTCTTGAAAGCTTGGGGTCTATGAGTGTCCTGAAGATGGACAATGATGATATTGCGGAGAAGATACGTCCAAAGTTAGTGCCACTGCTTATTCAAAAATTGATAAAGTTTAAAGATACGGTTCCCTTGATTACATTTGCTCCAGAATTGGAACAAATGATATTGACAACTGTTCGGCAAAACCCAGAGGAAAAAATGCTTCTTATTGAGGGAAGTCTTGCGAAAAAAATACTTTCTAATCTGAATGAAGCTTCAGAAGAGTTTAACAAAGAGGATAAGCCAGTGTTTCTTATTGTCGCGCCACAAATTCGCAAACATGTTGCAAAATTTGTGAGATCTCAGCTCCCCTCAATAAACGTTTTGAGTTTTATGGAACTTCCTGAGGATCGAAGTGTCGAAATAGCGTTCACAGTTGGAGGCTTCGATGCGATTGAATAATCGAAATTTTTTAAAGTGGAGCGTGTTTTATGTCTGAGTTGAAATTTAGTGCTGCGGACACATCGCTGGCAATGGAACAAGTGGAACGAAAGCTTGGACCGGATGCGCTTATTCTATCCACGCAACGTCGCGATGGTTTGATAGAGATAATAGCAACAAATGATCCAGACCAGCTTGAAGCTGCAAATGCAAAAGCCGCAGAAAAATTAAAAGCGCGAAAAGCGAAAAAAAAGAAATCTGTGGAAGACCTTGATGGAAAGCCAAATGCGTTTGCCAATATTATCGATGTTGAGACCTCGAAATATCAGGATGCCAAAGCTATTGATCAAGCCGCTTCTGATTCTGGGCAAAAGCCAATGACTGAGCCGAAACTGCGTTCGTTTAATAAATCTGACATAGCCAATGAATTTAGTCGCATTACTGCAGAGCTTCAGCACTTGATCGACGGCACAATGGCCTTTACGCCAGATGTAAATAGCTCTGTTTCGACACGCTCAAAATTAAAAATGTTGGGCTTTAGTAATAAAACTATCGCCTACCTTATGAACGAAGCAGAGCCAAATGTTACCATAGAGGATGTAATTGACCAATTTACTAAGTCAATTGTACATGGAAAAAGCAGAGAATTTGATAATAGCCAAATAATTTTGGTGTGTGGGCCTGAGAAATCTGGCAAAACTGTGTTGTCGCAGAAATTGTCTAAATTTTTACCAGCGACACTAGATGGCCAAGCCAATAGAGTTATCTCTGATCCACTTACTGGTGACCTAAGCTCACTATTTAAACCTGGCCTGGATGCAAACATTACATCATTGTTTAGGAAGAAGTCAGATGTAAGCTTGAATAGTGGCAGATTAATAGTTGATTATGAGGGATCAGTTGATGTCCTGAGTTCTGTTTTGATGAAACTTGAAAGACTTGAGCAAAAACCAAATGTAAGCGTTGTGTACGCCCTTGAGGTTGGGCAAAGTTATAATGCTGTAAAACAAAGTTTTGAAATATCTGGAATACCCAATTTGTGCATAGCTTTGACAAAAATGGATTTATTGGAAGTTTCAGTTAATGAGCTGTCGGCTATTTCTGATTTAGGCAAAAAGATCCAGTTTTTTTCAGGTTTAAAAATACTAGAAGACGGTCTTGATTTTGCAAAAGTTTCTGTAATGAAGGATTTTTTAAGTAACTTAGTCAAACAGGAAGATTGGTCTTAAGATGGTGCAATCACTAGCCTTTGTGAGCGGGAAGGGAGGGGTGGGAAAAACTTCACTCGCCATAAATTCTGCAATTAATTTATCGCTAAGCGGTTTTAAAGTAGCTGTCTTGGATGCCGACTTTGGACTATCAAATGCAAATATTATGATGGATGTGAAGGCAGATAAGACAATTTCTGATGTACTCGTCGGCAGTTGCTCGCTGGAAGATACTATCTGTCATACGCACGCCGGAGTGAAGCTTATTCCAGGTGGGTCTGGTACTCTAGACACTCTCAACTTGGATACTGAGCAACGTTGGAGGGTCATTAGATCACTTGATGCAATGGAAGATGAACTAGATTATTTAATCGTAGATACCCCTGCTGGTGCATCCAACTCAAGCATCGAATTCGCGGCAGCTGTGGATCATGTTGTGGTGACACTTGTTGGTGAACCTACTAGTTTTATGGATGCTTATGCATTCGTAAAGGCGTTGCACATTGAAAAAGGTGTCATTGATTTTTCAATTATTGTTAACATGGCAAAGAATGAAAATACTGCTCGTAAGGATTTTAAAAGTTTCGAAAAAATAGCGCTTATGTTTCTACCTGTCCGGTTGACTTTTATCGGATGGATGCCGGGCTCTAGTGATGTCGTTCAGTCTATTATTGCGCGAAAACCTTTTATATTGGATAAAAAGTCTAATAAAACTGTTGGAAAATGTATGGATTTGATAACAAAAAAACTTGAAGAACTACAGCCTCAAAAAAAATCAGGCATTCATTTTTTCAGCTCTGATATTTGAGTGTAAAATGTCAAATCCTTACGATACCAAAATATCAGCGGATCGATTGATCGAGGCTAATCTTTCACTAGTGAAGAAATATGCTTTCTTTTACGCTGGACGTGTTCAAAAAGCAGCCGAAGTTGAAGATCTCTTACAAGTGGGAATGATGGGTCTTATTGAGGCTGCTCATAATTATCAAAAAAAAGAGGGTGTAGCTTTTGAAAGCTATGCGCGGTTGCGAATAAAAGGGTCAATTGTTGATTATCTCAGAAAATCTTCAAATCTTTGTCGTGCTACGGTAAAGAAAAAACAAAATACAGACAAAGCTCGGCGGTTATTAGAAGCTAAACTTGCGAGGTTTCCAACTTCAGAAGAAATTGCTGCGGAGTTGAATATTTTACCTTCTGAGTTTGCGACTTGGGAACATAGTTTTGCAGCAAATCAGAATCAAAGCATGGATGAGGTGACAGAGTTATATGGTGATTTTGTTCTGTCTATGGAGCCCAATGTTGAAGATAAAATCTTTAATGGAGAGCTTAAGGAATATTTAAGAGATGCAATTAGTCAGCTGAACCAGCAACAAATTTTGGTTGTGGAACTATATTATGTTAAAGAATTAAATGTTTATGAAATAGCAGAAATTCTTACCGTTAGTACGGGACGCGTTTCCCAGATTAAGTCGGCAGCAATAGCCAGATTGCGTGAAACCATCGAGCTGAAACTAAAATAATGGCAGTATTGCCATTAAAGCCAACCTATGAAGAGTTGCGATTAACTGTTTCGAGTGCGGAGTTGGTTCTGCCTGGTTTGAACAAGGTTGAAGAACTAATTTTAGCTTGTGAGATCTCGTCTCTACCCAATCATAATTGTAACTTAGTTTTTGAAAGGGCTGAAGCACGAGGTGAATTCACTGGCAAGATGCTCTTTAAGGCAAATAGGCCTTTAGTAAATGCCTACTTCACCTTGAGTTTTTCAGATTTTCAAAAATTAGAGACGATGTGTGTTGGGGGTGAACCAGTTAGGCCCATAACAATATATCTGAAGATTGAAAAAAGCTGTGAGGTTCATAATGGAGAAGTCTTAGTTACAGGCAAAGATTTTGTTTTACGCGTCTGTGATATATCCTGGAGACAACCTTTATTTTAATTACATTTTGAATTTTCTAAGCTCACAGGCGTAAATGCTTATTTCTCCATTGATAGTTTCGATAATATTCAATCTGTTTAGATTTAATTTATATTTTGAAGATTTGTATTCGAAGTGAATGGTGTTTTCTTTAACTTGGGATAATGAAAGTCGTTTTGAAGCTTGACCGTTCTTCTCAAAAGATATGGTCTGTTCCTCAGTTAACTGGGTGTATGTAATTTTTAGGCTATTTTCTGTGTGCTTACAGATCAAGAGATTACTTTCGTAACGCGTATTTTGCGTCATGAAAAATAAAACTATCCCAAGAATTACCACAGCAGTGATTGTGAGAAGAACTTCTTTGCGCATTAATCGAAGTATTTCGCTTTTTTGTCTGATACCAATCGTTCAGCATCAATTCTGCTAACTTTAATCACCATGTCTTTGGCAAATTTAACGCCATTATAAGTTGTTGTTTTTATTATTGAAATTTCAATTTGATCATCAGCATTAATTCCATCGTCATCGTCATCGTCATCGTCATCGTCATCGAAAAGTCCGTCAAGGCCGCTGCCTAAATCGTCGTCGTCGTCAGTTCCAGAAAAAATATTTGTATTTTCCAATTCATTGAGTGAGTAGACAAATGGCTCATTCATCATGGCATAAATTTTATTTCTGATAATCCAACTTCGTGCTGCGAATAACGCTAGGCGTGTGGAGCTATACTTTTCGTCTGAGAGCAATGTTTTTACTTCATCCAGAGCCTGGTCAAAGGTGTGGTCTCCAAATTGAACAAGAATTTCGTTGCGCGCTTTTAACATTGTTGGTGTGAGCGATTTGTCTTTTTCGTCAGCCATAATGAATCTCCATTCTGATTTGGCACACTCCTTGCAACATTCACACCAAACCGAACATTGCAAGTGATGATAGTAAAATGAAATCGATAGCAAATCATATACAGACCCATGCGGATGCACTCAACCTACGCGCTAAGCGTAATGAGATTTTAGCATCAAATATTGTAAATGCTGCGACGCCAAATTTTAAGGCGCGAGACATTGATTTTTCGAAAGCATTGCAAGCTCGTATGGACGTGGGGCCTGTATCAGTTTCTAACGAACGACATTTTAAACTTTACACTGGCACTGGTGACGAGGGGGCTCAATTTCGCCAGTCCGTCAACCCGTCCCAAGATGGCAACACCGTGGAACTTCATGTCGAACAAATGCAGTTTTCTGAAAATGTAATGAGGTATCAAACGTCTTTAGAATTTTTAAACCGTAAATTCAGCGGGCTAATGTCCGCGATTAAGGGGGACTAGATTGTCTGATATCAAAAATATCTTTGACATAGCCTCACGGGGCATGTCTGCCCAGATGGTACGGCTTAATACCGTAGCAAGTAATCTGGCTAACGCACGCACTGTAGCTTCGTCTGATGCAGAAGCTTACAAGGCGGTGAAGGCTGTCTTTAAAACTGTCTATGCGGATGACGTACAAAAGACTGGTGTTTCGTCGGTCGACGTAGATGAGATTGTTCAAGTCGATCGACCTGCCGAAAAGTCGTATCAGCCAGGGCACCCAAAAGCCGATGAGAACGGGTTCATATATACTGCAGCCGTTAACGTCGATGAGGAACTAGTCGAGATGCTTGAGGCTTCGCGGCAATATGAAAACAACGTAGAAATGGTCACAACTTTGCGTGGCTTAATGATGCGAACCATTAGTATGGGTAAGTGAGGTTATAAAATTATGTCATCAATAGATCCGTCAGCAGCTCAGACTGCACTCTTTGAAAAATTAGGAATATCGAAAGCCATAGACGCTAAACAGGCAAATTCTGATAGTTTAGGTCAATCGGACTTTTTGAAATTAATGACTACTCAACTACAAAATCAAGATCCCTTTGCACCCATGGACAACGGTGATTTCATCGCTCAAATGGCACAGTTTTCGACTGTTACGGGAATTGGCGAAGTTAATTCTTCTCTGGGCAAGCTTGTTGATAAATTTGATCAGGGTCGGATTGCGACTGCTGCTAATCTTCTCGGTCATTCAGTTTTGGTGCCAGGAAGCGTCTCAAGACCAGATGAAAATGGTGAATTGCATGGCGTGCTTGATTTACCGCAAGCGACTAGCATGGCTAAAATCATAATCAGTGACGCAGATAGCGGAGAAGAACTGAATGTAATGGATTTAGGGCCGCAGGCTGCCGGTATGGTAGGTTTTTCTTGGAAAAACATACCAGAAGAAATTCAAAATTCAAATCGCCGCATCCAAATTAATGCAACAATTAACTTTGGCGATGGCCCACAGGAACTAAACCCATCTGTTTACGCACGTGTTCTGTCAGCGTCTATTGGATCTGGTGAAACTGAAAATGTTCTGCTTGATGTGGAAGATTTTGGGCAGATGGACGTCAGTACGGCCGTTAATTTCAGGTAGTGAAAGTTAACTTTGGGCAGCTAGCCTCAAAAATTTATGTGGCGAAAACTTTGGCACAAATATTGCTTTCTAAACATCAATAAAAATTGAACTAAGTATCTATAAGGAGTGACTTGATGTCGTTTTATACAGCACTTACCGGCCTCAAAGGCGCGCAGACCGATATTTCAACAACGTCGAACAATATTGCGAACGTTGGTTCGAACGGGTTTAAGAAAAGCCGAGCTGAGTTTGGTGATATTTTCGGATCGACCCCTTTGCAGGCAAAGTCGGTTGGTGTCGGATCAATGACAAAGTCAATTACTCAACAGTTTTCTCAAGGTAACATCGCTACGTCATCGAATTCATTAGATATGGCGATATCAGGGCAAGGTTTTTTTGCGCTTCAGGCTGGTGGCAATGCCCAGCAGACAGTTTACACAAGAAATGGTGCCTTTAATGTAGACGATGCCGGTTTTGTTGTTGATAGTAATGGCCAATTTTTACTTGGATATCCAGTAGATGATGATGGAGGTGTTTCGGACAAGACATTGGCTGGAGCAAATAAGCTTCAGCTCAAATCTGAATACGGTGCCCCAAAGCAAACAACGACAATGACTATGGGTGTCAACCTGACAGCTAACTCACCAGTGCTCCCAGCCGATAATATATTTGATGCCACTGACCCAGATACTTATACTTCAAATTCGTCGGTCACTATATTTGATGGTGCCGGCAACCCTCAATCTGCGACTGTCTTCTATTTAAAAACACAGAATTCGACTGATACTGATCCAACATTCAAATATGATACAAAGCTAATAGTGGATGGCTTGGAAATTACACCCAAGCTCACACGTGCGGTTAATCCGCAAGAGGCTGCGCTGTTTATTGATAAGTTTGGGCAGCAGTCCACTGTACCGCAAGACCCGGCTTATATTTTAGAGGGTAAAGGGTTTCCACTTTACAAGGCTGATGCTCTTGGATCTCCTGTAGAATCTACACCTGCAGTCCTTAAATCTAATGGTATTGAAACGTTTTTGGGAGATGGGCGGACTGTTACAATTGTTACTAATCCACTTGAATTTAAGTCAACTCGCGAATCTCAAACTATTAATGGTGTGGCCAATCCAATTGGATCAACTTTCTGGGGTAAAGATTTCCTTTTAATTGATGTGGATGCAAGTGGTCCTGTTTCAATAGATATTCCGCCGGGTAATTATAATGGGACCCAATTAGCTGCAGCTGTGGAGGTCGCGACAAAGAATGCCTTCGGTGATGATAAGAAATTTCAGCTTACTGATAATGTTGATAATAAGTTTAGCATTGACTTAAAGGTTACGACTGGAGATGGCTTGTCGACAGGTCTTGCAGTCCCGATAGAAATCGATTTGCATGAGGCTTCAATTGTCAACACCATTGCTCAAGCTGAAGCCGGTATGACTAAAGGAAATTTCCTTACTCACGCTCAAGTGCGAATAAATGATGAAATGAATTCGTACATCCATGCGGTAGGTGGTCAGGGAGCTGCTGGAGTAGATGTTGCCAAAGTGACGGCCTTAAAAGCTGACGGCAAGCTATTCAAAAAATTAGTCTCTGGCGCGATTCCGAATACAGCCATTCCTAAAGCTGGCGTTCCTGCGGCAAGGATCACTGGTAATGATATCGTGACCGTTATCCATAAAACGAACGCAGCTGATAATACGACCGTAATTCCTACTAATAGATTTGTTGCCTATTCCAATGACACTTTAGGTGCATCTGCTGACAAGCCTGCCGTAAAGGCTTACGATAATAAAGTAGAAGCTAGATTAGCTGGTGGCTATGGTGTTCACGCCGCTGGCACGCCTAATGCGGGGAAGCCTTATTTTGAGGTTCCTAAAGCTGGATTTACTCTTACACCTGAAACAGTGCGATTTATGCAGTTTCCTGATAATACTAAAACCGTTAGTGCGATGACAACATTTTTTGGTGACAAAGATATTACAGTTGCCAGTGTTACTGCTACGGGAGCGTCAGATGCCAATCATTATATTGTAACATTAGATTACGCCATGAATGGTGCAACTTTTCCCGCCATCAACTCTGGTAACGAACGTGCTATCCAAGTTTTAGCAAAACCATCTGATCATATAGTGGCTTACTTTGAAGATACCGAAGGTTTGGTATCGGGTGTAAACGAAGCATTTTACACAAATAAAATCGTAGTACAGGAAATTGGTGCATCGGCTAAAAGGACAGTCGCTCAAACGACCACGACAAACGTCGGTGGCACTGGGCTAGCGTTTGCAACAGGAAATATGGCGTCGGGCCAAGCTGTATCAACGTTGGGGTTTGATACTAACACCCTGACAACAAATTGGATTGATGATCGCAATCCAGCAATAACAATTAACTACGATGAAACAGAACAACGCCTAACCTTCGACGCCGACAATGCTCAGTTAGGATTGGGCACAGGCATCGGTATGAATAACTTTACAGTCTATAGCCAAGTTCTTGCGGCGGGGACCAACGGAGTAGGCATACAGGCTTATGGAAATAACAAAGATGTCAGCTTATCAACTGATGATAAAGCGCTTGGCAATTCATTTGTAAATGATGGGCCTGATCTGCAGGCTCAAAACAAACGCTTTGGTATGGATGTTTATTTTGACACCGTTAATAGTGCTTTTGAATTCAAGAGTGGCTCCACAGGTGAAACATTGGGTGCCAATACAGCCCAAGGCATCGCCGTAAACCAAACTAAGTCTGATATTAGCATTGGGCGGTATAATTTAACCGTCTTGGGTGAAAGAGATCCTACAGATGCAGCTGTTTATGCTGCCCATAAGATTGGGGCAGGTACAAACCAAGTCCTTGGCTTCCCTCGAGAGGGTGAGGTCGGTTTCACCGCCGCGACAGGTATAATTTCCACGCCGGCAGTAGCTACGGGGGCGGAAGCACTCGTTGACATGAAAAATGCATTTTCACTTACAACTGCAGGAAATGAGAATAAATTTAATGTAGTTGTAAACGGCGTAAGCGCGTTCATTTCTCTTCCAGAGAAAAACTACACTGGCGTAACTCTGGCAACAGCTTTAGAGGCGCGTATCAATCAAATGCAGCACCCAAATACTGGTCAACCAGTTGGTGGAGTAGATGTCACATACAATAATGTGACTAATAATCTAGTTTTCACCACGGGCACCACTGGTGACACCTCAACTTTTAAAATTGAAGGTGCGTTAAGGTTTGGTTTGAAAGATATTCCCTTGGGTATGGGAAATACGACTGAGATAAAGACACCAGTGCAAGCCACAGATGAATTAGGCCGTCCATTGTTTGTGTCTCCAACGGGAGAGGTAACAACACGTACTGACGAATTTGCTGATAATATTGTAAAGGACTTTTACCCTCTATATTTGGATGATGGCGAACTTACCTTTAATAAGGCTGGCCAATTAACTAGTCCTATTACCAAAGTGACTTACGACGGTTTGCCAAATGCCAACATAACAGTTGACTACTCAGAGGCTACTCAATTTGCGCAACCATTTTCTGCTCAAAATGTTAGCCAGGATGGGGCTGCTGCTGGGCGGCTGACCAATCTTGAGATTGACAACTATGGCAATGTGCTAGCCGGTTATTCCAATGGTGAAAACGTAAGTTTGGGTAAAATTATTATTGCTAATTTTAATAATAATAGTGGCCTTAAACAAATTGGAAACTCAACGTTCACATCAACTGCCGCAAGTGGTGACCCTGAACTTGGAGAAGCTGCAGAGGATGGTTTTGGTAATATTCTTTCTGGCTCACTTGAACGTTCGAATGTTGATATTACGGAAGAGCTCGTAAATTTAATAACAGCACAAAGAAATTACCAGGCTGCAGCAAAAGCAATGGAAACTACAACCAGTATGACGCAGACAATTATCAACATTAGATTATAATTAGAGGCTCTGCATCATGGATAGAATGGTTCAAACTGCTTTAAGCTCTATTACAGGCTTAAAAGATCTTAAATTCGATTTGGCCAACAATTTAGCTAACGCTAATGTTCCAGGCTTTAGAAGAGATTTGCCAAATGAGGGCAGTGCGGGCTTTCTGTCCACATTGAATCAAGCAACAGCTCGAATATTTCCCCTAGAGACAGGCGGGCGTATTTTTTCTAACGAAGCAGGTCAACTTGACAATACTGGTGTTGAAACTGATGTGGCGCTTTTAAATGAATCATATTTGTTTATTCAACCAAAAGATGGTGACGTAGCTCTCTCCAGGCGTGGTGATTTAGGCGTAGATACTCAAAACCGTCTTGTTGATGGAGTAGGCAATCTTGTCTTGTCTGATGGTCTTCAACCGATAGTGCTGCCACCATTTTCTGCTATGAAATTTAGCGACAATGGTGAGGTGATGGTGCGACAGCCAGGTGCTTTACCTGGTGAATTTACCAGTATTGGTTTTTTGGGTTCTACTTCGGCATCTCCCGCAGACTTAACTAAAAGTTTAGACGGCAATATTCGAAAGCTCGATGGTTCTGTGCCTGACGCAGATCAAACCGGATTGTTTGCTCAGGGCGTATTAGAGGGATCTAACGTCAATGCCATTGAGGAAATGGTTTTCAATATGGAAATGCAACGCCAGTTTGAAATTAACGTTAAGTTGATAAAACAAGCTGAAGAAATTGATAAAGCGGGCACTAAGTTGATGAGTCTCCCAACTTAAAAAACCTTTGGCACGATCTTTGCAACTTCTGTGAAGAAGTCAGTTGAAAGGTCGATAATATGTCAACAGCCGCAATGCACGTAGCTAAAACTGGTTTGAATGCCCAGCAATTTAAAATGCAGGTTATCGCCAACAATTTGGCAAACGTTAATACGACGGGCTTCAAGCGTGATAGAGCGAATTTTGAAACCCTTTTTTATCAAGTTATAAAAGAGGCTGGTGCTCAGACTGCTGATGACACAGCTTTAACATCACCACTTGCAGTTGGAACCGGTGTAAAGGTCGTGAGCACTCAAAAGCTTTTCACTCAAGGAGGTTTAGTCAGTACGGATAACTCGCTTGACCTTGCAATTGATGGAGCTGGTTTTTTCCAAGCGTTGATGCCTGATGGTAGGATTGGATATACAAGAGCTGGAGCCTTCTCACGTAATGCTGATGGATTAATGACTACCGCAAGTGGTTACGTTGTGCAGCCACAGGTTCAAATCCCTGAAGATGCAACAAACATTAATATTGCTGCTAACGGCGCAGTGAGTGTCACAGTGCCAGGTAATGATTTTGCGCAAGAAGTTGGGCAAATAGCTTTGGCTAATTTTGGGAACCCAAGGGGGCTGCTGCCAATCGGTCAAAACTTTTTGGTTGAGTCGACTGAAAGTGGCCAACCTCAGGAGGGTGCACCTCTAGACGGTGGTTTTGGTTCGGTTATTCAAGGGTTTGTTGAGGGGTCAAATGTTAATGTCGTGCAGCAATTAGTGGACATGATTGAAACACAGCGTGCCTATGAGGTCAGCTCAAAGTCTATTACGGCTGTGGATGAAATGATGCGTTACATCTCGAATAATCTGTAGGTCCAAACATGAATAAATCAATCATAATTTTTGTGTTTTTGCTTGCTGGTTGTGCTCAACACAACGAGGATCTCAAGGGAATTGATTTTGAACCCATGTACCCTCAAGACATGCCATTTATGGAAACGAATAATCAGTCAGGGACGATCTTTAATTCTGCTCAAGGCAACTTATTTTCAATGGAATCCAAGGCGCAAATGGTTGGTGACATAATAACTGTCGCGTTTGCAGAAAGTTTTCAGGCAACAAAATCGCAAAATGCAGCGACAAGTCGTTCATTAGATAATTCGGTAACTTTGCCCAGTATAGCGGACTTAATTTTACCAAGCAGAACCAACGCAGTGGATCTTTCTTCCAGATTGAAAGCCGGGAGTGAAAATAGTTTTGCGGGTAGTGGCTCTTCTGCTCAATCAAATTCGTTAACGGGCCAAGTTTCTGTGCATGTCGTGCGTGTTTTTAGGAATGGCAATCTTGAAATTCTTGGGCAGAAAAAGCTGACGTTAAACAATGGTGATGAATACATTCGAGTGCATGGCATTGTCCGACCACAGGACATTGACGCAGAAAATGTTGTTTCGTCCGATCGGATAGCCAACGCAAACATCCAGTATATTGGTGCTGGCGATATAGCGGAATCGAGTAAAAAAGGTTGGTACAGCAAAATTCTCGATAACGTAAACCCTTTATAAAAGATGTCATGATGAAATTAATCCCTCGATATCTATTGCTTAGCTGTATGCTTACTTTTTTTGTTTCGGTAGCTAATGCCGATAGGATTAAAGATATAACTTCATTGGCTGGAATCCGTTCCAATCAACTCGTGGGCTACGGTATTGTAGTTGGTTTGGCTGGGACAGGAGATGGCAATACTGGCATCACATTGCAATCTATGCAGTCATTAGTGGCACGCTTTGGAATAACGAGTGAAGTTGACGGATTTAATGGAGATAACGCTGCAGCGGTAATGTTGACTGCGGAGCTGCCACCATTTTCCAAGCCCGGCCAGACGATCGACGTAACCGTTTCTACTATTGGTGGCTCGGAATCTTTAAAAGGAGGCACACTTTTAATGTCTCCTCTTCTTGGTGCCGATGGTGAAACTTATGCTATTGCTCAGGGTAATGTGGTAGTTGGGGGCTTAGGGGTTGAGGGCGCAGACAACTCTTCTTTAACAGTAAATATACCGACTGTTGGGCGAATTCCCAGAGGTGCGTCCGTTGAGAAAATTGTCCAAACAGCCTTTTTGGATACTGATTTCGTAATTTTAAATTTACATCAAGGCGACTTTTCGACTGCGTTTAACATTTCAGAAACTATCAATGACACCTTTGGTGAAGGGATGGCGACGCCGCTTGATAAAAATAGTATCCGTGTAAGGGCGCCAGCAGATCCGAGCCAAAAGGTTGGCTTCGTATCCATGTTAGAAAATTTGGAAGTTGAGAAAGCATCTCCACCCGCTAAAATTATTATTAATTCGCGGACTGGTACTATTGTCATAAGTGGCGATGTTAAGGTGATGCCTGCGGCGGTTGCCCACGGATCTCTGTCAGTCACGGTGAAAGAAGATATGAATGTTGACCAAGCA
>Ga0307998_1000814_pt1 | contig 17336 bp, 18 predicted proteins | sample Davwhametageno37_FD_203147 | JGI IMG/M metagenome (GOLD analysis project Ga0307998, IMG submission 203147) | Marine microbial communities from Davis Island wharf, Antarctic Ocean - #37 | ecosystem: Environmental > Aquatic > Marine > Unclassified | place: Antarctic Ocean: Davis Island wharf... | reverse complement strand
ACAAAAGATCATATGTAATGTTTCGAAAACTGCCTGAGTTTAGCAGGCAAGTAAACGAAATCATTCGAAAATTTAAAAATCAATAACAAGTTATGTCTGATTTTCAAAAAACTATAAAAGATACCATTTCAGTTAAAGGTGTTGGCTTACACACAGGCAAAGTTGTGACCATAAATATTAAGCCTGCAACAGAAAACCACGGTTATGTTTTTCAAAGAATTGACATGAAAGGCCAACCAACCGTAAAAGCTGATTTAGACAACGTTACAACGACCCAACGAGGCACTACTTTAGAACAAAATGGCGCTGACGTACATACCACTGAGCATGTTTTGGCCGCCCTTTATGGGATGGAAATTGACAATGCTTTAATTGAGCTTGATGGTCCTGAAATTCCAATATTAGACGGAAGCTCCAAACCATTTGTAGATGCCATTATAAAAACTGGTATCGTTGATCAAGCAGCTGAAAAAAATTACTTCGTTCTTAAAGAAAACATTGCTTATGAAGAAACTAACAAACAAGTAGAAATGTTGGCTGTTCCTGCCGATGAATTTAGGTTAACTGTAATGGTTGATTACAATTCTCCGCTATTAGGAACGCAGCACGCTTCCATGTATCATATTGGCGAATTTGCCTCTGAAATCAGCTCTTGCCGAACCTTTGTTTTTCTGCGCGAATTAATTCAACTGGTAAACAATGGTTTAATTAAAGGGGGAGATGCAGATAATGCCATCGTGATGGTTGACACATCAATTTCAGAAGAAGAAAAAGACCGTTTAGCGGCTACTTTTAACAGAGATAAATCTGAACTTCAAAAAATTGGTATTGGTATTCTCAACAATGTTGAATTACAATACGAAAACGAACCAGCGCGTCATAAATTACTTGATATTGTTGGCGACTTAGCACTTATCGGTAGACCATTTAAAGGTCATATTTTAGCTGCTCGCCCTGGCCACCATACCAATGTTGAGTTTGGTAAAATACTAAAAGACATAATGAAGAAAGAGGCTAAGGCAGCCCCTAAATTCGATTTACAAAAAGAACCTGTTTACGACATCAATCAAATTACAGCTATGCTTCCGCATAGGTATCCGTTCTTGTTGGTTGATAAAATAATTGATGTGAACGACCAATCCATTACAGGCGTAAAAAACATCACGTTCAACGAAGAATTTTTCCAAGGACATTTTCCAGGCAACCCAGTAATGCCAGGTGTTTTACAAATTGAAGCAATGGCTCAAGTAGGAGGTATTTTTGCGCTTCATAATGTTGACGATCCTGAGCTTTATTCAACTTACTTTTTGAAAATTGACAAAGTTAAATTCAAACAAAAGGTTTTACCCGGCGATACAATTGTGTTTCACTTAAATTTGCTCACTCCAATAAGAAGAGGTCTTGTTAATATGGGAGGCACTGCATATGTTGGAGACAAAGTAGTAATGCAAGCTGAAATGATGGCCCAAGTGGTAAAAGATAAAAAATGAGTTCGATAGCAAATATTCATCCCAAAGCAATTATTGGTAGCAATACCATCATTGAACCCTTTGCCACAATTGGCGAAGGTGTTGAAATTGGTGACAACTGCTGGATTGGGCCAAATGCCGTTTTAATGAGCGGCACAAGGGTTGGAAACAACTGTAAAGTTTTCCCTGGAGCAGTTATCGGTGCTATTCCTCAAGATTTAAAATACAAAGGCGAAAACACGCACGTTTTTATTGGTGATAATACCACCATTAGAGAGCATGTTACTATTAATAAAGGAACAGCAGACAAAAACAAAACTTCAGTTGGCAAGAATTGCCTCATTATGGCCTATGTTCATATTGCGCACGATTGCATTGTTGGTGATCATTGCATAATAGCAAACGGAGTTACCCTTGCAGGACATATAAAAATAGATGATTTTGCGATTTTAGAAGGATTAGTTGCGGTGCAACAATTTGTTCATATTGGTGCTCATAGCTTTATTGCTGGCGCTTCGTTGGTACGAAAAAATGTACCGCCTTATGTAAAAGCAGCTAGAGAGCCATTGGCCTATATCGGAATAAATTCAGTTGGATTAAAAAGAAGAGGTTATACAGCTGACGATGTTTCTACCATAGAAAACATCTACAAACAAATTTACATACTAAACAAAAATGTTTCTGAAGGAATGTCGAAGGTAGCCGCTAGCGTTGCTGATGGAAAATTGAAATCAGAAATAATGGACTTTATAAATTCTTCGGAAAAAGGGGTGATTAGAAGCTCACTGTCGTAAGATGAAACTCGTTGCTAAAGATCTTGGTAAAAAGTTTATAAATCAACGCATCTTTAAAGGCCTAAATCTAACCCTTTTATTAAATGATCATTTGGCCATTATTGGCTCAAACGGTTCAGGGAAATCTACTCTTTTAAAATGCCTTATGGGCTATTCTTTAGCGTCAGAAGGCAAAGTAGTGGTTTATGATACTGCAGGAAAAGAATTTATTGACTTCCATGATTTTATTGCTGTTGCAACACCGTACTCAGGTTTAATTGAAGAGTTAACTATTGAAGAACAAATTGTCTTTCAAGCGGATTTTAAATCCTTCAAAAAAGGCTTATCCACCTCTGATATTTTAGATTCAATGACGCTCAACGAGCACAGGTCGAAACAAATTAAAATGCTTTCATCAGGCATGAAACAGCGTGTAAAGTTGGTGTTGGCCATTTTATCGAACGCCAGTTTTGTGTTTCTTGACGAGCCTACAAGCAACCTTGATTCAAATGGAGTTGATTGGTTTAAATCGTTAGTTGAAACCAATAAGGAAGACCGAACATTTGTTGTTTGCTCTAACCATCAGGAAACTGAAACTTGGTTTTGTACTCAGCAAATAAACATGCTTGATCTAAGCTAATCACCATAAGGTTAAAACCTTACTTTTGTTTAAAATAGTTTCTAAATGGATTCAACAACAGATTTAAAAAACGGTGTTTGTATCGTATTCAACCACGATGTATTTCAAGTAACAGAATTTCTTCACGTTAAACCAGGTAAAGGCCCTGCGTTTGTAAGAACCAAACTTAAAAGTTTAACTACCGGAAAAGTACTTGACAACACGTTTCCATCTGGATCTAAAATCGAAATCGTACGAATTGAAAGAAGAAAATACCAATACTTGTACAAAGATGATATTGGTTACCATTTCATGAATTGCGACACCTACGAGCAAATTTCGCTTGAGAAGCATTTAATTGATAATCCTCAGTACTTATCGGATGGTGATTTTGTAGAAATTATGTTCCATGCTGAAGAAGAAAGACCAATGACGTGCGAGTTGCCTTCATTTATTGAAAGTGAAGTAACATACACTGAACCCGGCATTAAAGGTGATACAGCGACTAATGCAATGAAGCCTGCAACAATCAGCACCGGCGCTGAAATTAAAGTTCCGTTGTTTATCAATATTGGCGATAGAATTAAAGTTGATACCCGTTCAGGTCAGTATTCTGAAAGATTGAAATAATGGACTTTAGTAATCCTAAAACGATTGCTGAACTCGCAAAAGCACTAAACAAAGGGTGTTTTGGTGATGTAAATCAAACAATTACTGGACTTAACGAAATTCATCGCATTAAAACCGGTGAATTGGTTTTTGTTGATCATCCTAAGTATTACGACAAAGCTTTAAGCTCAGCAGCAAACTGTATCCTTATTAACCAAGAAGTAGGCGTGCCTGCTGGCAAAGGAATCATTGTAAGTGATGATCCTTTTCGAGATTTTAACGAATTGATTAATCAGCATTCGTTGTTTATATCAGCGCAAGCTAACATTAGCCCAACGGCTAAAATCGGAAAAAACACCGTTATTCAACCTAATGTTTTTATCGGCGAAAACGTAATTATTGGCAACGATTGTATTGTTCATGCAAATGTGGTTTTACAAGCCAACACTATTGTTGGCAATAACGTAATTGTGCACGCCAATACAACTATTGGGGGCGATGCTTTTTACTATAAAAAAAGACCATCAGGCTACGACCGATTAATTTCTTGCGGCAAAGTTGTTGTTGAAAATGATGTAGAAATTGGATCAAATTGTACCATTGACCGTGGCGTTACCGATGCCACCATTATTGGTGAAGGCAGCAAGCTTGACAACCTCATACAAATTGGCCACGACACCGTAATTGGAAAACAATGTTTAATAGCAAGTCAGGTAGGAATTGCTGGTTGTGTTGTTGTTGAAGATAATGTTACCATTTGGGGACAAGTTGGTGTTGGCAGTGGGTTAACGATTGGTAAAAATGCCATAGTGTTAGGTAAAACCGGCGTCACAAAATCAATTGGTCCTGATAAAACGTATTTCGGTTTACCTGTTGACGAAGCCCGAAACAAGTTTAAAGAAATAGCTGCTGTCAGGAAACTAGCAAAGGGTTCTTAAAATTCTCAGCCACCTCTGATTACGACGAATTACAATGCATTTTCAATGGCTAAAATGGAGCTGATCCTTCCTATGGGAATGTGGCTTTCGACGATTGGAGAAAGACGGAAGTGATTCTAATAAAACACAATGGGGTTGTGACAGGCTCAATCCCCTTAACTATGACCTTTTTAACCTTCGCTATTAGCTAGTAACCAAAAACAGCTAATCCTCCACTTCGTAATCTTCTAAATCTTTGTGGAAAACCTCAATGGCAGTAATAATAGCTAGGCATCCCCAAAACGGAACGGAGGCTTTATCGGTGTCTAAAAAGTTGTTTAAAACACCGTGCGTTAAGTAAGTTGTTAGTGCTGCTATTGCTGTAAGGAGCACCATTTTAAGGTCGCGGTTTTTAAGCTTGTAATACAGCGGAATACCTTTGTAATAAATAAGAAAAATTAACATTAAAAACAGCAATGGTCCAAAAACACCTTGCTCGGCCAATGGCCCTAAATACTCAGAGTGAGCGTTGCCTAAATCACCAAAATTAGTACTTATAATAGTTAAATCCTGTGAGCTTTGAAATGGTGCATATTGAAACATATATGTACCTGGTCCCCAACCAAAAACGGGGCGCTCTTTAAACATTTTTACAGCACAACTCCATCGGTTTAACCGCTCTAAATTTGATGCATCCGAGGCCACGTTGCTCATTGACTCAACATGCTCAGCAAAATCGCCTGAGGAATCTTGTTTGTTCTTTTCTAGTTTCTGAATTATTTGCTCTTGTAAACTAAACAGAACAACCAATACTATGGAGGCAACGCCAATTAAATACTTAATGTGGATTCGCCACTTAATAATCATAACCACCAACATGGCAGCAACCAAACTAAGCCAAGCTGCACGGGTATACGACATGATTACACCTACCACAAAAATGAGCAATACGATAGACGTAATAAACTTTAAATTCCATCTAAAATGTGGGTTAAACAAATAGCCAATTAATATAGGAATGTAAAATGCAATAATGGCACCGTATGAAGTGTGATCTTTAAAAAAAGGTTGCATTACCCAGTGGGCTGGCTTTTCTTCAAAACCACGTATGCCGTGCTGATAAAGCGTGTAAAAAATGACACCAATTAAAGGCAAAATGAAGAACCAAAAATATTTGTGGAAGGCTTTTGGGTCTTTGAATATTTTAACCACTATAAAGTAGCAGGTTGTTACAAACCATATTCTGGAGATAAACATTTTTAACGATACAATCGGCATCTCGCTAGTTATGGCCGTAATTCCTGTCCAGAGTATATAGAAAATTACCCCAATGGTAATTGGATGCTTTATGATACGTGGATCGTATTTGTGGTCGTAAAAAAGTTTACCAAGAAAGACTACCATTGCCCCAAACATTAAAGGTTCAGTGGGCAGAATTAAACCTAAATTGAAGGTCATTTTTTCTAAACTCAATGAAATTGGAGTGCCTAAAATAATTAGGTACATCAACCAATCCAATCGGAACAGGGCAACGCCAACAATCAATAAAAATGCTGGAATAATGGCCGCTACATAGTAGATTTCAGCATATACAAGCGCAGCTATCAGGGCAATAAAGAAAGCCCCTATTGCATAAACAGTTTTATTATTAATTGAACTATTAATCACCTACCAATTATTTGGCGTTGGCAGCTATAATACGTCTGTAGTTTTCAAGGCCTATAATGCCAATTGCGGTAAGCAAGAAAGTTGAAATTGTAGAAACCACAACGATCAACCAACGTATTGGGTATTCTTTTTTCTCAGCAGGATACGCTTGATTCACAACGAATTTATGCGGTATGTCTTGCGATGCATCAACCATTGTTTCTTCGTACTTAGAGCGCAACAAAATAAGTCGTTCACGCTCGTATTCAGCATTCATAGTTAACGCATTGTAAGCACTCCCGTACTTTGAGAAAATGTCTAGTTTTTCTTGTAGTTTATTGGCTGAACTATTGTTTCCGTTAGCAATCGCTTTGTAATATTCAGCAGAAAGCATTTCAATTTGCGTTTCAAAATCTTGCAATCCGTAGCTTCTAATTTTTGTCAAAGAATCATCAACCTGTTGCATGTGTTCTTTGAATTCAAAATATTCCTGCTCAATTACTTTTAAAGCTTCTCCAGCTCTTTCTTTTTGCATCTTATTTTTTGCTCCATCCAAAAGCTCAGCAATGTCGTTGGCAATTAAAGCTGCCGTGTCCGGATGAAAAGCCAAAACGTCAATTCTGATTGACATAAACTCGGTTCTTTTATAAGAAACATTGCTGTCCCACATTTTGTTAAATGCTGTTATTGGGTATTTATTATCGCTCTTAATGCGGTAATGTTTCATTAAATCATACTTGCCTCTAATGGATCCTCTAATTTCATCAGAGTTTAAAATTTGAAGCATCTGCTCAGCTTGCTCTTCTTCACCAAAAGCAACAATATCGTTCTTGCCTCCTGCATCTTCGGTCATTATAGACTTAGAAATGGAACTTGTACTTGCAGGAAACAACACTACAGTAGATAGATATTTTTCTCTAATCATAAACGACACAGCTGCTGAAATTAGGGCTGCAGCAATGCTCAAGATGATTAAAGGTTTGCGGTAATTGTATAAAAAAACCAGTAAGTTGGTTGAGTCGAACTCTTCAGTATTTTTAGATTGTTCCATTCAGAAAAATTTTGGCAAAAGTAGCATTTTACCTGCGGTTTATAATGGGTTATTAACGCCTCGATCCTAGAATATTGCGAACCTCCGAAATTTTAAAAATCCCCGAAAGAAAAAACAAGGCTATGCTCCATAAGCTAAGAAATGTAATACCCATAAAATCGGACAACTTAAGGTAGTAATGGATGATGATTCCGAAAAGCAAAAGTCCAAAAAATACAGCACTCTGAAATTGCAAAGTACTCGGAATTTTAACCTTGAAAATTACAATTGCCATGATGACCTGAACTGCGGCGGTTACGAATTGCGTTAAAATAGTTGCATAAGTTGCGCCTAATGCGCCATGGGTTGGGATTAAATACAAGTTTAAACTGATGTTGAGTAATACTCCGAGAACAGCCACAATGTTGAGCCATTTTAGTTTTTCGCCAGCGGTTAGCAACGTTCCAAAAATGTAAACCATGGCCATTGGTATGGCATTGAGCAGTGTTAATGCAAAAATAAAGGCTTGATATTGATCGGTATTCCAATACAGCAACCCCATCCAATACTCTTTAAAAATAACCCCAATCGCGACAGCAGAAACCATCGGGAACAACAACAGTCGAATAGCAGTATTGGCCAATGGTGACAAGTCTTCGTTGTTTTTAATCATCCGTGAAAACATAGGTAGGAGCAATACTGCAAACAAGTAACTAATCATGTTTAGCGCATCCAATATTCTAAACCCTTTGGCGTAAACCCCTGTTTCGTATTGTCCGTTTGGATGAATACGTTCAATCATTACCGCATCGGTACGGGTATAAACGAACATCATTAAAATGAGCAAGGCATAAGGCAAACTTTGTTTAATTATAGAAACCGCAAAGGGCATCGAAAACCTAAACTTGAGTTTGATTTTAGTGCCAAATAAAAACTGGACTCCTACCAACAGCGTTATGAAGTAAGCCACCGTTTGGCTTAACACAAACATTTTAATACTTAGCAAATCAGTTAACGCTGGCACAACCAACAAAGCGCCAACAGTTATTATGGCTATCAACCTATCGAGTACGGAAATAATTCGATCCTTTTTAAAAAGATGTAGTCCTCCCAAATTTGATCGGACAAACAGAACCAACGACAACAGGCTTTGATTCACTAAAATAATGGCTAAGAGCTTGAGTGAATTAGCACCATATCCCAACGCCAAACCAACCAGCATTAAAACAGCAAATGCAAGAACGTTTAAGGCAATTTTAAGGGTGAATATTTTAGGGAAATAGGAATGGAACAATTGCTCGTTCTGCGCCATGTGCCGGTTGTTGAAATTATTTATGCCTAAATCTTGAAGCACCTGAACCAACAACCCTAAACTGAAAAGCGAAAAGTACAGACCGTAGGCTTCCTCACCTAAAATGTTTTGAACTTGCCGATCGATACCTAAAATCCAAACCGGTTTTATGAGTAAATTCAGAAATAAAAGCAGAAATAAATTCTGTACAAATGACTTTTTCATGCAGTGTGGCCAAAATTAGGATTTAATAAAGTGCGTAGGTTGAGGTTATTGAATAATTTCGCCACAGTGAGAGTTGTTGTAAATACAAGGTTATTATTAAAAAACAAGCTGGAAGGCATTGGTTGGTTTACCTATGAAACTTTGAAACGAATCACGGAACAACGCCCCAACGACGAATTTATTTTTGTTTTTGACCGTCCGTATCATCCTGATTTTGTTTTTACCGACAACGTGGTTCCTTTTCAGATTGGACCACCTTCAAGGCACCCACTTTTGTGGATGTGGTGGTTTGGGTTGTCGATACCAAAGGTATTGAACCATTTTAAACCAGACGTGTTTGTATCGCCTGATGGGTATTTAACCTTAAACACTTTTGTGCCTCAACTATCAGTTATGCACGACATAAATTTTGAGCATACACCAGAACAATTGCCTTGGGCCTATCAAAAATATTACAGACACTATTTCCCAAAGTTTGCTCAAAAAGCAACTCGCATAGCAACAGTTTCGGAGTTTTCGAAACAAGACATCCAAAACGTTTACAAGGTTGACGAAAATAAGATTGATGTAGTATACAATGGCTTCAATACACTTTATACAAACGATAATAACCAAAATTACGCACCTAAACCTACCCCTTATTTCTTGTTTATTGGATCATTAAACCCACGTAAAAACTTAGAGCGGATGCTTTTGGCTTTCGACCAATTCAAAAAAGAAACCGGTATGAACCATCAGTTTAAAGTTGTGGGTGAAAAAATGTGGCGAGGAACATCGATTGAAATTACGGTTTCACAAATGCAGTTTAAAGATGACGTTTTGTTTTTGGGGCGTGTTGCTCCCGACGATTTAAAATTAATCCTCTCAAATGCTTTTGCTCTTTCCTTTTGTTCACTTTTTGAAGGTTTTGGGATTCCGATTTTAGAAGGTTTTGCAAGTGGTATTCCGGTAATAACATCGAACGTAAGCTCAATGCCTGAAGTAGCAGGCGATGCTGCTTTGTTGGTTGACCCAACTTCGGTTGATTCAATTAAAAACCACTATGTTGAGTTGGCAAAAAATGAAACGTTAAGACAAAACCTTATAGATAAAGGATTGACACGATCTAAAGATTTTAGCTGGAATAAAACCGCTGCTTTACTTTGGGGAAGCATCGAAAAGACAGCCAATGCTTGAATTAAAACACACCGATTCTGATTTTGAAGCAGGATGTGATGAAGCAGGAAGAGGCTGCTTGGCAGGACCAGTTGTTGCCGCGGCCGTAATCTTACCAAACGACTACACCAATAAAATTTTAAACGATTCAAAACAGGTATCTGAAAAAAAACGCGACCTGCTTAGAATTGAAATTGAGAAAGAAGCCATATCTTTTGGCGTTGGCATTTTAGATAATAAGGTAATCGATAAAGAGAACATTTTACGCGCCTCTTTTTTGGCAATGCACGCTGCATTAGACCAACTCAAAACCAAAGCGGAATTTATTTTAGTTGATGGCAACAGGTTTATACCTTACCATGAAATTCCACACAAATGCATGGTAAAAGGCGATGCCCGTTTTTTAAACATTGCGGCAGCATCAATTTTGGCAAAAACCTACCGTGATGAAATCATGTTTAAACTTCATGAGGAATTCCCTCATTACGGTTGGAGCAAAAACAAAGGTTATCCTACCAAACTGCATCGTGACGGAATCAGAAAACATGGCCCAACCAAATACCACCGAATGAGTTTTACCTTGTTGCCTAAGCAGATTGATCTTATTTTCTAGGTAAGATCTTCATTAAAAACCACCCTATTTCATCTTTCATTAGGTAAGATTTGATGTTAGCTCGGCGAGCACCTTTTATGTGCTGAATGGAGTCATCAATAAAAATGGTTTCGGCTGCGTTTATTTTCGCCTCTTCTAAAACATATTTAAATGTTTCCGTATCTGGTTTTCGCATTCCAATTTGGTGCGAGAAAAAGGAATGATTAAAGAACTCTTCAAGCCCGTCAATGTCATATTTCTCCTTCAAACTTTTTGTGTAAGCATTGTAGTGTATTTCATTGGTATTGCTCAATAGAAACAGCTTGTAACCACTCTGCTTTAATTCTTTCAGCATGGTTATCCTGTGTTTTGGCATATCCAACAACATGGCGTTCCAAGCTTTATCTATTTGCTTATCGCTAAGTTTTAGGCCTGACAAACTTCGAATTTCACTTCTAAAATCAGCTGGTTCTATTTTGCCAGTTTCAAGTTTATTAAACAAATCTGATTGTTCTGCCTGAGAATACAACTCAGCAAAATTTCTAATTCCTAATTGAACAAAGGCTTGTTCGGTTAACTGGTAGTTGATGTTTAATAAAACACCACCTAAATCAAATACTATGTTTCTTATTTTCAAGAGTCAATTTTGATGCAAATTAAGCTTCAATATTTCAATAGATTGTTATTTTTGCGGCTCTTTTAGCAGCGAAAGTTGCTATTGGGCCTATAACTCAGCTGGTTAGAGTATCTGACTCATAATCAGAAAGTCCCTGGTTCGAGCCCAGGTGGGCCCACAAAGACAGAAAACGCTACCACAAGGTGGCGTTTTCTGTTTTAAGGCAATATTCTTGTTTTCAACTAATTAGATTAGTTAATGCAGACAAGAAGGAATCGTAACAGTTATAATTCAACTTAAACCAAAGTTTCATTCATTTCACGATTTTCTTGGCAGTTAATTAGTAGCTATTTTTGATACAAAAAATTTAACAGTCATTGGAGAAATCGATCCTGAAATGGCAGAAACTTATGCTGCTTTTGGAGCAGATGTCAGAATAAAAGTTGGAAGCTTTTTAAAAGGCTAAGGCCCAAATAGGAAAGAGAATCGCTTTGACAGTAAATAATTAAAAATTTCCTAGATTTGCGAAAACTATAAGATATGAAACCCATTTACTTTTTAACAGTTTCGATACTTTTTATGTTAAGTTCATGTAGTAAATGTGAAATAACATGTGAACTAGAGAATAGTAAAGTAGATTGTTTGTGCCCAGACGTATGTCATAACGGCCAAACAGATTTACTTGCAAACTCTCTAGGAACAACAGTTTCTCTTGAACAGTCAATAAATGTGGATAAGGCTTCAGCTTCTATTTCAGCAGCAACTAGTGCGTATTCTGATGCCTATATTTATTTATACAATTCAGACAGCTTAAGTGTAGGTAGTTTTCATGCAGTCCCTGGCAACTACGAAATGATGGATAGTCTTTCAATTGTTTTAGATTCTGGATTTGTTTTTCCTGTAGAAGTGTCTTACTACACTATATATTCATGGTGGAATCCGGCCAATATTAACGAGCTTTCATTGTGTGCAACGAATAGTGAAAAATAACACGTTTTATTCAATTAATACTTTTTGCTGTTAAATCATTTACCTTTTGGGTAGAAATTTAATCAAGTAGAAAACCTTTGCGGCTGCCTCATGGAATTTTTAACTATCTCTCCAACGTATTAAAGCAAAAACCATAAATGAAAGTATTACTTATTGAAGATGAGCAAAGTGTTTCATCCTTCATACAACGAGGTTTGAAAGAACAAGGCCATCAAGTAACTCAAGCATTTGATGGGAAAGCCGGACTTAATTTAGCTCTAAAAGATGCTTTCGACATAATTATAACCGATGTTGTTATGCCTGAGTTAAACGGAATAGAAGTTTGTATTCAGCTCAAAACCAAGCATCAAATATTAACTCCAATATTGATGCTTACGGCATTGAATACCACTGATGATGTAGTAACAGGTCTTGAAAGTGGGGCCGATGATTACCTAGCCAAACCTTTCAAATTTAAAGAATTGCTTGCACGTTTAAATGCCCTAACTCGAAGAAATAATCTTAGAAAAGACGTTGTTGAAATACTAAAAGTAAAGGATTTAGAATTAAACTTGATATCAAAAGAAGTGCATAGAGCAGAGCAACAAATAGAGCTTACCGCCAAAGAGTTCAAGTTGCTTGAATACCTGCTTAAAAACAAAAACCGAGTAGTATCGCGTACCGAAATACTTGAAAACGTTTGGGAAATAAATTTTGATTTAGGCACTAATGTTATTGATGTTTACATTAATTACTTGCGTAAAAAAATTGAAACAAGGTTTGACTCCAAAATAATAAAAACGGTTGTTGGCATGGGATATATCATCAAGGAATAACACATGAAAATTAGTACTAGGCTTTCATTAACGGTATCCATAATGGTAAGCGCTATTTTTATAGTCTTTGGCTTAGTGATTTATAAATTTTCATCCGAACACCGTCAAAATGTATTTAAAGAGAGATTAACGCAGCGTGTTCTGATTACCGAGAAATTATTTTTAGAAAAAGATTCTTTTAGTCCAAAAGAGCTTGAAACCATTACCGATCAATTTTTACATACGCTACCTGAAGAAACTGAGGCTCTTATAAATTTTAATGATGAAACTATTTCGTTTTATAAAGAAAAATATGGTGCCGATTTATGGAAGAAAATAAGCTCTGAAGAAACAGTTTACTTTAACCTTAAACAATCAGCTGGAATAAGTAGGATGTTTAAGATAAAAGGGCACAATTACCTCATTGTTGTAACTGCACTCGACAAAATTGGTCTAGAAAACCTAGCATTTCTTAAAACGCTGTTGATTTTACTTGCTTTAATAGGGATTCCTGTAATTTCAGCAAGTAGCTTTATTATGAATTTTAGAGCGTTTTTACCCTTGTCTGAAAAAATTGAAAAGGCGAATACCATAAGCGCTAACAATCTCAGCAAAAGGCTTAGGGTCTATGATTCAAACGACGAAATTGGTCAATTGGCTATTGCTTTTAATAATCTTTTAGATCGTTTAGAAGCATCGTTCAATAGCCAGAAGTCTTTTATTAGAAATGCTTCGCATGAAATTAAGAATCCGCTAACCGCCATAATGGGAGAAGCTGAAATTACAGTTAGCAAAACAAGAACCTCAGATCAATATATTGAATCATTAAACATTGTTTTAGCGCAAGCTGAAAGACTTAACATTACGCTAAACAATCTACTACAGCTCTCAAACGTTTCTTCAAAGGAAGGTGAGTTTAAGCTAGTTAAAATCAACATTCAAGACTTCTTGTTCAAGATAAAATCAGAATATGATTTCATTAATCCTGAAAACAAAATTGTGATTCCGGCGGTTAAGTTAGATGATAAAACTGTTTTTGGTAATGAGCAATTGTTAAAATCTGCAATAACTAATTTAATTGACAATGCCTGCAAATTTTCTGCTAATCAGGAAGTATTAATTAATGTTTCTGTACTTAAACCTTTGCTTAATCTATATATTTCAGATAATGGAATAGGCATATCTGAAGAAGATAAAGAACTGATTTTATCGCCTTTTTATCGAGGCAAAAACGCTTTAAAAATTAAAGGATCAGGGGTTGGGTTAGCGCTTGCTTCAAAGATAATTTCAATCCACAAGGGCACTCTTCAAATTGATTCAAAATTAGATATCGGAACCAACATCACCGTATCGTTTCCGATTACAGCTTAATTCTAATCTTATTTTAATATTGCTTTAATTTAACTCTAATCTGAGTGTTTTATACTTGTACTCTAATGATAGTAATATGAATAACAGCACAAACGACAAAGGTCTTTTAAAAAGCATAAAACAAGATTTACCTGCAAGCATTGTGGTGTTTTTTGTTGCAGTTCCGCTTTGTTTAGGTATTGCATTAGCAAGTGGTGCTCCACTATTTTCAGGCTTAATATCGGGCATTGTTGGTGGCATTGTAGTCGGTTTTTTAAGTAATTCCTCTCTAGGGGTTAGCGGCCCTGCAGCAGGTTTGGCTGTAATTGTATTAAACTCAATTGAATCTTTAGGCAGTTATGAGGTATTCCTTGTGGCAGTAGTTATAGCTGGAATTATACAGCTAATTATGGGCGCTTTAAAAGGCGGCGTTATAGGTTATTATTTCCCCTCATCAGTGATTAAAGGAATGCTGTCAGGAATTGGGATTATAATCGTTTTAAAGCAAATACCACATGCTCTTGGTTACGATGCCGATTACGAAGGCGATTTAACTTTTATGCAGTCAGATGGGCAAAACACCTTTAGTGAGCTTTTTAATATGGTAGATTACATTTCACCTGGAGCTATTTTGGTATCTATTATCTCCTTAACAATATTATTGTTTTGGGATTTATATTTAACTAAGAAAAGTAAAGTTTTCAATATTATTCAAGGTCCATTGGTTGCTGTTGCGGCAGGTATTTTTTATGAGATTTTAACCAACAAGTATTTTACAGAATTTTCAATTAATCCCGAGCATCTTGTTTCGGTGCCAGTGGCAGGAAATTTTTCTGAGTTTATTGGTCAGTTTACCTTACCTGAGTTTAGTGCAATATTTAGCTCTGATGTTTTTGTAGTGGCAATTACCATTGCGGTTGTAGCTAGTTTAGAAACGCTACTAAGTGTTGAAGCTACTGACAAATTAGACCCAAAAAAAAGAATCACCAATACTAATACTGAGTTGTATGCACAAGGGATCGGAAATATTGTTTCGGGCTTAATTGGTGGGTTACCAGTTACCCAAGTAATTGTGCGTAGTTCAGCCAACATTCAATCAGGCGGTAACTCAAAATTATCAGCAATTTTACATGGCGTATTTCTGTTGATTTGCGTTTCGCTTATTCCGTTTGTTTTAAATATGATTCCGCTAGCCGTGTTGGCATGTATCCTTTTTACAGTCGGATATAAACTTGCAAAACCAAGTTTATTTTTAAAGATGTATAAGCTAGGTTGGAGTCAGTTTACACCTTTTATCTTTACCATACTTGGCATTATTTTTACCGACTTACTTAAAGGTATCTCATTGGGTGTTTTGGTTGGAGTGGTAATACTATTACGTAACAGCTTTAAAAATTCTCATTTCTTACATCCAGTTGAAACCGATGAAGGAATTCACAAAGTTAAAATGACGCTTGCGGAGGAAGTTACTTTTATTAATAAAGGAGCGATTTTGAAAGCTTTAAGTAACCTTCCGTCAGGTACTTTTCTTACAATCGATATGAGCAAATCTTTTAAGATTGATTATGATGTTCTAGAAATTATTGACAATTTCAAGACCTCTTCGGAAAGCAGAAACATTAACGTAATCTTGATAAAAGGTAATGATTACGTTACCGCCGATTACTAATTTCAATTTGGTGTTAAGATAGTTCCTGTATTATATTCAAAGGCATCAACTACTGGTGCTGATGTTTCAATTTTTTTGGATTTTAATTCAGGAGCAATACTTTCTTCAATCACTGCTTTAGCGGTAAACGTTTTTTTATCACCTGCTTTTTTTAAACTTTTTATAGTCAATATGGTCACCGTAAAACCTTGCTCTTTTTTCCATTGAACACGACATCAAAACAGTAACAAACAAAAGGGCTGAAACTATTTTTAATAGACTGTTGTAATTAACCTTTTTGTTCATGTAAATTCGTGTTATTTAGAAAAAGAAATAGTAAGTTTTTACCCATCCAATAACGATTTTATTCTGTCATCTAATCAATAAAACCGATTAACTAATCTTTCGTTTTTCAATACCTTCTGATTGTCTACTTTTGGTTGATGCTTGCTGCAATAAACTTTGACTCTATTGACTTTAAAATTAATCTGAATCAACCATTGGATATTTCTATCCCGTTAAGGGCAAATGCCGAAAACGTTACCGCATGGTACGTTAACGCTCCAATTATTGAACCTGTTAGAGGCGAAGGGTTTGTAGGTGCTGTAGCAGAAGGTGGCTCTGTTAATTTCAGAAACATTAGTTTTAATCCACACGGACACGGAACACATACCGAATGTGTTGGACACATCACCAAAGAGGTCTTTTCAGTAAATCAATTGGTGAAGCAATACTTTTTTATGGCCAAAGTAGTAACCATAAAACCGGAGCAAAACAACGCTGATCAAATGATTACGAAAAGTCAGATTAAAAGCATTTTTGAGTTGAATAAAGTTGATGCCTTAGTTGTTAGAACATTGCCTAATGATGCATCGAAACTTTCAAGACAATATTCAAGCACAAATCCAGCTTTTATTCATCACGAAGCCATGCAATTAATTGTGGATTCTGGTATTGAACATTTGTTGATTGACACTCCTTCAGTTGATAAAGAAGTTGACAATGGCGCTCTAGTTTCGCACAATGTTTTTTGGCAAACCGATAAGGTGGTTCGTAAATCAGCTAGTATTACCGAAATGGTGTATGTAAACAACAATATTGCTGATGGTAATTATGTGCTAAACCTTCAATTTGCCCCTTTCGAAAACGATGCATCGCCTAGCAGGCCAGTTCTATTTAAGCTTATTACCTAGCTATGAATATTGAACAGTTTAGAGAATATTGCATCAATAAAAAAGGGGTTACTGAAGGTTTTCCTTTTAATAAAACCACACTAGTTTTTAAGGTAATGAACAAGATGTTTACCTTGGCAAGTATCGAGAATTTTACCTCCTGTAACTTAAAATACAACCCCGAAACTGCTCTTGAGTTGCGAGAAAAACACGAATCGGTTAAACCCGGTTTTCATATGAGCAAAAAGCACTGGAACACCGTTAATGTAAATCAAGATATGGATACCCTAGAACTCTGCAAGTGGATAGATAATTCATACAATTTGGTGGTTTCTGGTTTAACCAAAAAACTAAAAGAAGAACTTAATAATTTGTAGCATGAAAAAGATTTCAAGAGCGTTAGCATCCTATTTTATTCAAGGAATTTTATACGTAATAC
>Ga0307998_1000813_pt1 | contig 17348 bp, 16 predicted proteins | sample Davwhametageno37_FD_203147 | JGI IMG/M metagenome (GOLD analysis project Ga0307998, IMG submission 203147) | Marine microbial communities from Davis Island wharf, Antarctic Ocean - #37 | ecosystem: Environmental > Aquatic > Marine > Unclassified | place: Antarctic Ocean: Davis Island wharf... | reverse complement strand
GCTACAAATCCAAAAGAAGCTGAGCCAGGAACTATTCGTGCTGATTTTGCTGAAAGTATTGATGCAAATGCAGTTCATGGGTCTGATTCATCAGAAAATGCTAAAATTGAAATTGATTACTTTTTTGGCTAAATATTTAATTGGACAACTTACTAGAGTTTAATCGTCAACAATTAATAGACTATATCCAGAAGTTTGGACATAAACCCTATCGGGCGAAGCAGTTATTGAGGTGGATTTATCGCTGTGGCGAAGATCGCTTTGATGAGATGACAGACGTTGCAAAGTCTTTCAGGTTAACTTTGAAAGAGTCTGCCTCTATTATTACTCCTGAAATTAGCTTTGATCATCTTTCTGAGGATGGAACTCGTAAATGGCTATTAAACGTTGGGGAAAAAAATGGTATAGAAAGTGTATTTATTCCTGAGGAGGATCGTGGAACTCTTTGCGTTTCATCGCAAGTGGGTTGCGCACTTGAATGTACATTCTGCTCTACCGGAAGACAAGGCTTCAATCGTAATTTAACGGCTGGTGAAATTATTGGGCAATTGTGGTTAGCTAATAAAATGCTTCGTGACCAAGATACCTATAGCGACTTAGAGCCTGAAGGTCGAATAATTACTAATGTTGTAATGATGGGCATGGGCGAGCCACTTGCAAATTATAAGCATGTGGTCCAAGCATTGGAAATGATGCTGGATGATCAGATATATGGATTAAGTCGTAGGAGGGTAACTTTATCAACTAGCGGATTAATTCCAGCTATGGATAAATTAAAAGAAGATTGTCCTGTTGCTCTTGCAGTTTCTTTGCATGCTCCAGACGACCAATTAAGAGACCAGATTGTTCCTATTAATAAAAAATATCCATTAAAGGATTTAATGGCTGCCTGCCAAAGGTATATTAATAGAGCCCCTCGAGATTTTGTGACATTTGAATATGTAATGTTGAGGGGAATTAATGACTCAATAGCACAGGCTCGATCTCTAGTGCAACTTGTTAAAGATACTCCCTGTAAATTTAACCTAATTCCTTTTAATCCTTTCCCAAATAGCGGATATTTATGTTCAGATAAGCGGACAATTAATGAATTTAAATCTATTCTTATGGAGGGAGGTATTATCACCACTATTAGAAGGACAAGAGGAGACGATATTGATGCCGCTTGTGGACAGCTTGCTGGCCAAGTTCAAGACAAAACAAAACGATCAAAAAAAATTAACTGGGTTACCCATGATTAAGAAAAATACAGTTCAGGTTATGGTTGGTAGCGTCGCTGTCGGGGGGGGTGCCCCTATTGTAGTTCAATCAATGACAAATACTGATACCGCTAATCATACTGATACTACTAAACAAATATTTGATCTCTGGAAAGCAGGGTCTGAAATTGTTCGGGTTACAGTGAATGATGAGGATTCAGCTAAGCAAGTATCAAGAATAAAAAATGACCTACTAGCACTCGGTTGTGATGTTCCATTAGTAGGAGACTTTCACTTTAATGGCCACAAACTTTTAACTAAATATCCAGACTGTGCAAAATCTCTTGATAAATATCGAATTAATCCAGGAAATGTAGGAAAAGGAGCTAAAAGAGACGAGCAATTCTCTACGATGATTAAGTTAGCTATTGATTATGACAAGCCAATTCGGATAGGAGTGAATTGGGGTAGCTTAGACCAAATATTACTTAAGCATTTAATGGATCAGAATGCTAAATTAGACAATCCCTTGTCAGCTAATAAAGTAATGAAGGAATCGTTAATTAGATCGGTATTAGATAGTGCTGATATGGCCCAAAAACTAGGTCTTTCAAAAGAAAAGATAATTGTTTCATGTAAGGTTAGTGATGTGCAGGATTTAATAGAGGTATACACACAACTATCTAAGCGATGTAATTACCCTCTTCACCTTGGGTTGACTGAGGCAGGAATTGGCACCAAGGGGATAGTAGGCTCGTCTGCAGCTATGGGATACCTTTTACAGCATAGTATTGGTGATACGATTCGTATGTCGTTAACACCCAATCCTGGAGAATCTAGAACGACCGAGGTGATAGTTGCTCAAGAACTTTTACAAACTATGGGGATTCGATCTTTTACACCATTAGTGACAGCTTGCCCTGGATGTGGGAGAACTACCTCAACATACTTTCAGGAACTTGCAGGAACTGTGCAAAATTTTCTACGTGAATCTATGCCAGAATGGAAAAAAAACTATGAAGGTGTAGAGGAAATGACAGTTGCTGTTATGGGTTGCGTCGTAAATGGACCAGGAGAGTCAAAAATGGCAAATTTAGGTATCAGCTTGCCTGGGACAGGAGAGGTCCCAGTTGCACCTGTTTTTGAAGATGGAGAAAAAACAGTCACCTTAAAAGGTGATAATATTAGTCTAGATTTCACGGGAATTATCTCCCAATACATTGAACGGAAATATAAAAAAAGATCATAATCTATGGCAAAAAAATTTCAATCTATTAAAGGGTTTTATGATGTTGGTCCAGACAGACAGAGGCTCTGGCGTTTCTTTGAAAAAGAAGCATTAAAAGTCCTAGATCAATACTCTTTTGAGGAAATTGGACTGCCTATTGTTGAGCCAACAGGTCTATTTATTGAGGGGGTAGGGACTCATACGGACATTGTTGAAAAAGAAATGTACAGCTGGCAGGATAAGCTAAATGAAGACAAACTCACTTTAAGACCAGAAGGAACCGCAGGCTGTGTTAGGGCAGTTATTGAAAACAGCCTTACTTATAATGGACCTATCAAGTTATTTTATCGTGGGCCAATGTTTCGTCATGAAAATGTTCAAAAAGGCCGACAAAGACAATTCCATCAATTAGGTGTCGAAACATTTGGGATTGAATCTTCAGATGCAGATGCAGAACAGATTATCCTCCTAAGTCGCTTATTTAAAAATTTAGGATTATCTAACATTCGATTAGAACTTAATACAATTGGTGACACAGAGGATAGAAGTTTATACAGAGGCTCACTAATTAATTATTTTGAAGGACATAAGAGTGAATTAGATGAAGATAGCCTCAGAAGATTGAATGAGAATCCTCTCCGTATCTTGGATAGTAAGAATCCATCTATGCAAACATTGCTTAATGGGGCTCCAAGATTAGTCAACTTCATCTCTGATGAAGTAAGAACTCATTTTGATTTACTCTGTCAGACTTTGAAATCTAATAAAATAGATTACGTAATAAACCACAGGCTAGTAAGGGGTCTAGATTACTATAATCGTACAGTTTTTGAGTTTGTTACTAATGACCTTGGGAGTCAAGGAACAATTGCTGGTGGGGGTCGATATGATTATTTAGTTCAAAATCTAGGTGGAAGTCATACCCACGCTTGTGGATTTGCTATTGGTATTGAAAGAATAATTTTGCTCTTAGAGTTAAATGCTTCGCACCAAAATAAATTTAACCCTGAAGTTTATTTAGTTAATTTGGGGAGTAAAGCTAGAGTCCTCGCATTTACTATTGCTGAGGAACTCCGAGATCTAGATGTTAATACCCTTCTTAATATAGAAGGAAGCAGCTTTAAGTCACAAATGAAAAAAGCTGATAAGAGTGGAGCAAAAATAGCATTAATTATTGGGGACAATGAGGTTGAAATGAACGAAATACAAATAAAATTTTTACGAAAAGATTCACCACAAGCCACTATTAGCAACAATAAAGTAAGCTTGTATATCAAAGAAAATTTATAAAATTGAAAAATAATATATTAGAAATCAATAATTTAAAAGTATTTTCTAAGTTAGAATCTGGAATAAACCTTGTTAATTCTATCTCTTTTAATGTTGGGCGTGGAAAAACAACGTGTATTGTTGGGGAGTCGGGAAGTGGAAAGAGTCTAACAGCTCTGTCTGTTATGCAATTACTATCGCAACAACTAAAATTGTCTGGAAAAATTTTATTTAATGGGTCTGATTTGTGCTTAATGGATTCTGAATCTATAAGAAGAAAGCGCGGAAATGAGATCGCTATGATCTTCCAGGAGCCCATGACATCTCTCAACCCAGTTCTAACAATTGGATACCAAATTGAGGAGTCAATAACGGTGCATAACCGTTTATCACGAAACCAAATAAACGCTCGAGTTAAAGAGCTATTAACTCTTGTTGCAATTAATCCTGATAGAGTAAATAGTTATCCTGAAGAGCTATCTGGCGGTCAAAGGCAACGAATTATGATTGCGATGGCTATGTCATGCAATCCAGATTTATTAATTGCTGATGAGCCTACAACTGCATTAGATGTTACAGTTCAAGCACAGATTTTAGAGCTTTTAGACCAATTGAAGAAAAAATTAAAAATGTCAATGTTATTTATTACTCATGATTTTGGTGTGGTGGCTGATATTGCTGATGATGTAATAGTTATGTACCAAGGTAAGATTGTTGAGCAGGGGCCTGTTAACCTGATTCTAAATAAACCCAAACACCCTTACACTATAGCTCTATTGCAATGTGTTCCAGATGCTCTTGGGGAAAAAATTTTAAAACCTATTGATTATAAGAAGCTCGAGCGAGCGATGGCTGCTATATGAGATATCTTCTTGCTGCAAAAAATCTATCAAAGCAATATATTCAAACACAGGGATTTTTTTCTAGAAAAAAAACTGTTATTGATGCTTTGAATAATGTGTCTTTGAACATTACAAAAGGCACAACTTTGGCAGTTGTTGGTGAGTCTGGAAGTGGAAAATCTACTTTAGCTAGATCTCTGATTCGTTTAATAAATATTGACAAAGGGGAGATAAAATTTGATGGTAAGGACTTTTTGAGTCTTGATTCTAAAGCCTTAAAAAATATGAGAAAAACTATTCAAATGATTTTCCAAGATCCATACGCCTCCCTTAATCCTAGAATGAAAATCCAGTCGATTATGGAGGAGCCTTTATTAATTCATAAGGTAGGCACAAAGATCACAAGACAAAAAAATATTTCGATAATGATAGAAAGGGTAGGCTTAAACATATCTGATCTAGACAAGTACCCGCACCAATTTTCAGGCGGTCAAAGACAGAGAATCGGCATTGCAAGAGCCCTAATATTAAAGCCTAAACTTGTAATATGTGATGAACCAGTTTCAGCTCTTGACGTTTCTGTTCAAGCACAAATTATTCAGCTGTTAAAGTCACTCCAAAAAGAATTTGGGCTAACATACCTCTTTATAACTCATGACCTTAGAATTGTTAGGCATATTGCTGATGAACTTGTTGTTATGCACCATGGAAAGATAGTCGAAACTGGAAAAACTGATATAATTTTTCAAAATCCAAAAACGTTATATACCAAGAAATTACTCGCCTCAATACCGGGCACTATGAAATCAACTTAAAGGACTAAGAAATGGCACTCGACGATACGCAAATTGAAAAAGAAATTCAAATAGATAAAATGGAAAACCTTTGGAACGAGAATAAACGAATAATTGTAGTTGTAGTTGCAGTTATTATTTCTATTTATATTGGGCTCCAGTTTTATCAATACAGCGCCAAGAAAACTGGCGAGATGGCTTCTCAGCTTTACCAAGAAATTATTACACTAAATATTGATAATGTTGAAATGATTAAATCTGGAGTAACTCAGTTAAAAGAGAATCACTCGGATACTCCGTATTCATCAAGAGGAGCTATTTTTTTAAGTCGCTCACTTGTTAATAAAAAGATGAACGATGAGGCTGTTGTAGAATTGATATGGGCTGCTGATAATGCTAATGAGAAATCAATTCAATCACTTGCACTTTACTCTCTCTCTAATGTTTATCTTGTTTTAAAGAATATTGATGAAGCTATGATTGCCGCCAATAAAATTTCTACTCCAGGATATCTTGGTCTGAAAAATGATTTATTAGGTGATATTTATATGGCAAGCAATGATAATGAGAAGGCTAGAATAAATTACGAGGCCGCACTAAATTTTTATCAAAATAAGAGTGAGCTCGCAAAGGTTATTCAAACAAAAATAGACGCAATTAGTCAATGAAACAGTTTTTAGTAACAGTTTTACTTATTTTTATATCTGGCTGTATTTTTGGCCCACTTAAGGAGCTTAAATATCAGATAGAGGATAGTTGGGAGGATGATCCGCAAAAAAAACCACCAACTGAACTTTTTGATATCGGCAACAGTAAAAATCTCTCTCTTCTATGGAATGCACAAGTAGGAAGTGAAAGTCTCTGGGAGATTGATAAAGAATCTTATGAGATCCATACGCTTGATATGTTCATTTATGAGGATTTTTTATTTACCCTTAATCATGATGGTGTAATCAAAAAATTTGAGGTATCTAGTGGAGCTCTAGTATGGGAAAAAGACTTTAATTTTAAAGTTTCTGCTGGGCTGTCTGGTGACAGCGATCTTCTTTACTTTGTATCAAGTGAGGGAGATTTATGGTGTTTAGATCACGATGGTAAGGAGCTATGGAAAACATATGTTGGGGGTCAGGTTTTTGTAAGCCCGATGCCTAATACTAATTTTGTTACAGTAAAGTTAAATTTTAATGAATTTGTTCAGCTAAAAAACGTTGATGGCTCAATAGAATGGACTTACCAGGCACCAAATCCTCCATTAACAATAAAGTCGCAAGGAAAAATGTCATTCGCTAATATGGCAATTTATTCTGGCTTACCTGGTGGTAAATTAATTGCTATTGAAGCTAAAACAGGGCGAATGGTATGGGAAGTTGCTGTTGACCAATCCAAAGGGGTCACAGAAATTGATCGAGCCAATGATGTAACAAGTCAGCCGATTATTGATGGCCCAATTATTTACTCAGTTTCAAGTAAGGGAAAGATTGCTGCTTTTGATCGGCGTTCGTCAAAAATGCTCTGGGACAGACCTCTATCAAGCTTTGTTGGGCTAAATTTATATGGCAATGATATTGTTGTTATACATGAGAGCAGCTCTATTTATTCATTGCAGAATGAGGCTGGCGTAATAAATTGGAGGAATGCAGATCTACAGTATCGAAATATTGGACGAGGTGTAGTTATTGGTGAGTTTATTGCTGTAGGAGACTATGATGGTTACCTTCATTTTATCAATCCTTCCGATGGGAAAATAACTAATAGAATCCAATTATCTGACTCACAAATTCTCGATAACATGATTAGCTTAAATGATAATAAATTAATTGTTATGGATGCAGATGGTTATATTTACTGCCTAGAAATAAACTTATTATGAAAACTATAGTTATCGTCGGCCGCCCTAATGTCGGAAAATCTAGTCTTTTTAATCGACTAACCAAAACTCGTGATGCAATTGTTGCAGATATGCCTGGATTAACTCGTGATCGTCACTATGGAAGATTAAACATTGAAGATCACCAATTTTTATTGGTTGATACTGGTGGCTTTGAACCAAATAAAAAAGCCGGCATACAAAAAGAAATGGCGTTGCAAACTCGACTTGCTATTGATGAGAGTGACGTTCTATTATTTATAGTGGATGTTAGAGAAGGGTTGCACCCAATCGATCAGCATATTGCTGATGTAATAAGAAAAAATGATAAGCCTAAAATGCTTCTAATTAATAAAGCAGAAGGAATGCAGGACGATATTGTTGCAGCAGATTTCTATTCCCTTGGTTTTAGGTCGCATCTATCAATATCCTCAGCACATGGCGATGGAATTTCGCAGCTAAAAGACTATTTAGTTGGTCATGACGTTGTGCCTGAAAAATTTCTTCACAATCAAAAGATCCCTAAAATTGCTATTGTAGGCCGACCAAACGTTGGCAAGTCAACATTGATTAATTCACTGATGGGCGAAGAGCGGTTCATTGCTTTTGATAAGCCAGGCACTACGCGAGATGCTGTGTCTGTTAACTTTACATACCGAGAAAATACATTTACTTTAACTGATACTGCTGGTATCCGAAAGAGGGGAAAAGTCTTTGAATCTGTTGAAAAATTTTCTGTTATTAAAACACTAAATGCCATCGAAAATTCGAATGTAAGTATTCTAGTTGTAGATTCCAAGGACAGTATTTCAGCGCAAGACATGCATATATTAGCTTATATTCTTGAGTCAGGTAAGTCATTAGTAATTGCTTTAAATAAATGGGATGATATTTCAAGTTACGATAAGGATCGTATTAAGGCGGAGATCGAAAAAAAATTACCCTTCGTAAGTTTTGCTGAAAAAGTATTTATTTCTGCGATTAAGAAGACAGGACTTCACTCTCTTATGAAGTCAGTAATAAAGGCTCACGAGTCTGCTTTAGTAAAGTTTACAACCCCGCAACTTAATGCCATTCTTGAAAATGCTTTGATTGGACATCCACCTAAAATCATAAAAGGCATTAGACCTAAGCTTAAGTATGCTCATCAAGGAGGAATGAATCCACCAACAATTGTTGTTCATGGCAATCATTTATCTGAGATTAAAAAAGATTATCTGAGGTATTTGGAGTCTTTTTACAGAAAAGCATTCGACCTAACAGGAACACCATTAAGAATTGAGTTAAAGAATTCATCTAATCCTTTTGATGACAAGGCTGAAGTTAAGTCCAAAAAAACAGGATTGGTGACAAGGCGAAGAAGAATTGATGAGCTGAGGAAAAAAAGAGAGGAGAAAAAAAATAAACTGCGTTAAACGAAGTTTATTTTATTTATAAAGAGTTTCCCAAAAACGCCACCAATCTTTCTTCGATACCATAGATTTTTGTTTTTCAAATTTACTATCGGGATAATTTTTTTCTAAAATTCGTTCAGTATCTTTTTTAAGATCTTGAATCCCTAAATGCTCATAAGCACTAATTGAGATAACTAAAGCTTCTTCCTGGTGAATTGATTGCCTGTAGTTTTCAAGAACATATTTAGATCGGTTTAACGCAGCTATGTAAGCTTTTCTTTTCATGTAATAGCGAGCAACATGAAGCTCTCTCTCTGCAATCTTGTTCATAAGATAGCTCATGCGGGTAATTGCATCTTTAACATATTTACTTTTTGGAAATACCAATGTTAATTCTTTTAATGCCTGGAATGATTTTTCTAGCTCACCTACGTCTCGGTCACTTATATTTTGCATGGTAATCTTATCAAACATACCTCGATCTTTGAATAATATAACTCCCTTGAGATAGTATGCATAATCCATAGATGGATGATTTGGGTACGAGCGAATAAATTTACCAATCATAGGTATTGCGTCTTCTTGGCGATAGCCTCTTTTATATGCGTAAGCAAGATTGAGTTTAATCTGGGGTGCTAATTTTGAATTAGGAAAACGTTTTTCAGCACGCTCAAGATAATCTATTGTCCTTGCCCAATCGTTATTTCTGGAAAAAACTTGGGACTGCTGTAAAATCCAAACATCACTTCGTCCAACTGTTTCGTCATACTCAGTCGGCTCTCCAAAAATAAAACAACCTGACAATAATGCTGATAAGATTAAACTTAATAATAATTTTGTGGTTATAGATTTATTCATTTGAGAACAATTATACATTATGGTATCTGAGAAAAAAGAATTTAAAGTTCCAATTGAGCTTGGTGGAATGAGAATTGATAGCGTTATTCAATCTCTGTTACCAGAATTTTCTCGTACACGCATTCAAAAATGGATAAAAGAAGGATATGTAAAAGTAGATAGTCTAGGCATCCATCCGAAAAAAAAGATTATCGGAGGAGAGTTTATCGAAATTGAAATTCAACCTGATGAACAATCTTACCAATTCGAGCCTGAAGAAATTCCCTTAGATATTGTTTTTGAGGATGATTATATTTTAGTTATTAATAAACCATCTGATCTAGTTGTGCATCCTGCTGCGGGAAATTGGTCGGGAACCCTCCTTAATGGAATCCTTAATTACATACCATCAAATAAGAATCTCCCAAGAGCTGGTATTGTTCATCGTTTAGATAAAAATACAACGGGTTTAATGGTTGTCGCTAAAGATGAAGTGTCACAGCAACATCTTGTAAGACAGTTACAGAGTAAAAAAGTTAACCGAGAATACAGAGCAATTGTCTGGGGACAGGTATGGAAAAATAAATCTATTAGTCAGCCGATTGGTCGGCACCCCGCGGTAAGGGTTAAAATGGCGGTCAATAAGATTAGTGGGAAGGACTCCATTACCCACTATGAAGTTCTGGAGCGTTTTGGTTTGCACTCTTACCTTCGTTGCAATCTTGAGACCGGTAGAACACATCAAATTAGAGTTCATATGCAGTTTAATGATTCACCAATAGTAGGTGATCCTGTGTACGGAATTAAGAAAATTATTCCGACAAAAAACATGCCCGCTGATCTAAGAAAGGCTGCGTTAGATTTTGGTCGTCAAGCTTTGCATGCAATCGGCTTAGGTTTGATTCACCCCTTTACAAACGAACCTATGAAATGGGTAATAGATTTACCTGCAGATATGAAAGCTCTTTTGGATGTAATTCGCAATGAGGTCATTCATGACAAGGAGGTTTTTAAATCAGATGATTTGTATGTTGATGATCTGGATGAAGAACCTGCCTTAGAGTCTTTGTTAGATAATTTTGATTCACTTGATGATGAAGATGATCAGTAATAATTATTTTTATCCTGAATGGAATGCTCCAAGCAATATAAAATCAATTCAAACACAACGCACTTCTGGCTCAAGTAGCGGTTGCTTTTCAAGCTTTAATTTAAGCTACGATGTAGGGGACGAAGTAGCATCTGTCAACAATAATTTATTAACTTTAAGCTCCAACCTTCCATCCAATCCTTACTGGCTTAATCAAATTCATGAGAGTAATGTTATCGAGCTACCATGTGATAAAAGCCTATTAACTGGTGATGCATCATTTACAATACGAAAAAAAATTGTTTGTGCTGTCAGAACTGCTGATTGCCTCCCCATCCTTCTAACCAATGTGGATGGTGATTTTGTATCAGCCGTACATGCTGGTTGGCGAAGTATGGCGTCAGGTATTATTGAAAATACACTAAAAAAAATTAATTCAAAAAGTGAAATAATTGCATGGCTTGGCCCATCTATTGGTGAGGAGTCTTATGAAGTTGGGAAGCAAGTATTTGATGTTTTTACGAAATATGACCCTGTAAGTAAATACGGGTTTAAAAAAATATCAACTAATAAATATCTTCTAAACCTTCCAAAAGTAGCACTAGCTAAGTTAAGAGAAAAAGGTGTTACAAAATTATTTGGTGCTGGCGTTAGCGATTCATTTTGTACATACCGGGACAATGATTTATTTTATTCTCATCGTCGAGATGGTGTTACAGGTAGGATGGCTTCATTAATATGGATTGATTCCAAGTAAACCTATCATCTTCTTAAACCTTAAACTATAATGTCGACAAATTATGGCTAATTCGATAACGCTTTTTTGGATCATTGGTACCTGTCTAGCAGGTGGGGCTCTTAGTCTTCTCTTTGCTTTTTTATTTTTAAAAAAAGCAAACTCTACTGTTCTTACCAATATGGTGAGCCTTGCAGTGGGAACTCTCCTTGGTGCAGTTTTTCTTGAGATACTTCCACATGCGCTTGAATTATCATCAGATTTCCACACAACTACTCTTACAGTTCTGATTGGTATTTTAGTATTCTTCATTTTAGAGAAATTGCTCATTTGGCGTCATTGTCATGGAAGTCATTGTGAAAACCATTCACCTGATGTGCATTTTGAGATGAATAAAAAAGGTAGCTTCGTTTTGATTGGCGACCTTTTCCATAACTTCATCGACGGCAGCTTAATAGCAAGCGCTTTCTTATTCGACATTAAGCTAGGACTTGTTACATCGCTTGCTATTTTTGCTCATGAAATACCCCAAGAAATGGGTAATATTTCGATATTGGTTCAATCAGGATTTAAGACAAGTAAGGCTATCTTATTTAACCTTATTGCTAGTATGGCGATGATTGTAGGTGCTGTAATTGCTTACTATTTAATAGACTCGGTTAGTGAATTGCTACCACTCTTATTAGCTTTTGCGTCATCAAGTATGATTTATGTTGCTGTATCTGATCTTATTCCTGGTCTTCATAAAAAAACACAGCCCGCAGAGTCAGCAATGCAAGTCGTTATGATTGCTGTTGGTGTTGCCATTATTTATATAATCCATCTCTTCCTTCACTAAATGACAGTAAAAATAGATTACGACATTCCAAAAATTGGCTTTATATCTCTCGGCTGCCCAAAGGCTAGCTCAGACACAGAAAAAATGCTTAGCCAAATTAAAGCAGAAGGCTACGAAATTGCCAATAATTACAAAGACTCTGAGTTGGTCATTGTAAATACATGCGGCTTTATCGATAGTGCGGTAGAGGAATCACTTGATGCTATATCAGAGGCGCTAGATGAAAATGGCAAAGTTATTGTGACCGGCTGCCTGGGTGAAAGAAAGGAGGTAATTGAAGCACGGTTTGATAATCTTTTAGCTATTACTGGGTCTGAGTCATATAAAGAGGTGATGGCGGCTGTACACCTTCATGTTCCTAAACCTAATAATCCTTACATCGATCTCATACCAGCCCAGGGAATTCGCTTAACTCCTAAGCATTACGCTTACATAAAAATCTCAGAAGGATGTAATCATAAGTGTACTTTTTGCATTATCCCCTCTATGCGTGGCAAGCTAATAAGTAGGCCGATAGGAGATATCATGCAAGAGGCTGAAAACCTAGTTAAATCTGGAGTTTCAGAGCTAATCATCATCTCTCAGGACACCAGTGCATATGGAGTGGATGTCAAATATCGTCCTGGTTTTTGGAATGGCCGCCCTATAAAAACTGATCTATATAGCCTAGCTAAAAGTCTTAGTGAGCTTGGAGTCTGGGTAAGATTTCATTATGTTTATCCCTATCCTAATGTTGATAGGCTAATTGAGTTAATGGCCTCTGGATTAATTCTTCCCTATATAGACGTGCCATTTCAGCATGCCAATCCACAAATATTAAAGTCCATGAAGCGCCCCGCAAATGCCGAAAATAATCTTGAAAGAATTAATGGTTGGCGCTCAATATGCCCAGACCTAATAATAAGAAGCACATTTATTGTTGGCTTTCCGGGTGAAACAGAGGAGCAATTCAATGATCTCCTTGATTTTCTTCATTTAGCTCAGCTCGATAGGGTAGGGTGCTTTACTTATTCGGACGTCGATGGAGCAACAGCTAATGTCCTAAATAATCAAGTCCCGGAAGACGTAAAACGCGGCAGGCTTGACCGTTTCATGACAGTACAGAATGAAATTAGCAAGAAAAAGTTAATAAATAAGATTGGTTCAGTACAAACTGTTTTGGTAGACGAGGTAAATGGGAAATTCGCTAAAGCCAGATCCTATGCTAATGCTCCAGAAATTGACGGTAATATATTTCTTGAAAACCCAGAAGGCTTAGAAGTAGGAGATATGTTAGATGTTAAAATTAAACATTCTGAAGATTATGATTTATATGCGGGACCTAACTAAACTAGGATGTTGAATACGTGAAAGATGTTATAACTCGATTTGCCCCAAGCCCAACAGGATATCTACATATAGGGGGAGCCCGGACTGCTTTAATATCATGGGCATATGCAAAAAAGTATAATGGCCAGTTTATTTTGAGAGTCGAGGATACCGACCTAGAAAGATCAACTCCTCAGGCTATAGAAGCGATTAAGGACGGTATGCAATGGCTAGGACTTAAAAATGATGGCCCTATTTACTTTCAAACTCAGCGCTTTGAAAGGTACGCAGAAGTTATCAATAAAATGCTAAAAAATGGTCATGCTTATTATTGTTATTCCTCAAAAGAGGAATTAGATCGAGTTAGAGAAGAGAGTATGAAGTTAGGCAATAAGCCAAAGTATGATGGTAAGTGGCGGCCGGAAAATATTAAAGTATTACCTGATATTCCTGAAAAAGTTAATCCTGTTGTGCGCTTTAAAAATCCAAAAGAAGGATCTGTCACATGGATAGATTTGGTGAAAGGTAAGATAACCATTAACAATGAAGAGTTGGATGATTTTATTATTGCTCGTTCAGATGGTTCTCCTACATATAATTTCTGTGTTGTTATTGACGATTGGGATATGAAGGTTAGTCATGTAATTCGTGGAGATGACCATATAAATAATACTCCAAGACAAATAAACGTTCTTGCCGCATTAGATGCACCAATACCAAGCTACGCTCACCTTTCAATGATTCTTGGTGATGACGGCCAAAAACTTTCAAAACGGCATGGGGCGGTGAGTGTTATGACTTACAAAGATGATGGATATTTACCTGAGGCAATCAAAAATTATCTCGCTAGACTCGGCTGGAGTCATGGTGATGATGAGATATTTGATATGACACAACTTTGTGACTGGTTTGACTTTGAACATGTTACTTCATCACCAGCACAATTTAGCAAAGAAAAGCTTGATTGGGTGAATAATCACTATATTAAAAATAAAGATATAAGTGCATTAACGACACTTGTTAAAGATGTTCTAACAAAAAATAAGCTTGATAATCTAGATAGTAAAATAATTACTAGTGCGGTTGATCTATTTAGGGAGAGAGCAAACAATTTAAATCAATTAGCCGAAAACATAACATTCTTTTTTAGGACCCCTGAAGTCAAAAAAGAATTGCTCGAAAAGTTTTTCGATCAAAATACATTTAAACTTTTGAAATTATTTTTCGATGATCTCGATAAGCATGGTTTATCGGAGGAGGCAGTTAATGACTACATAAAAAGTTTTGTTAAAACAAATGAAATTAAATTTCCATTAATTGCTATGCCATTACGAATAATTCTAGTTGGAAGCGACCAATCTCCAAATGTTGGTAGTATAATCTCAATTTTATCAATTGAAGAATCGGTAAGGCGATATAATCATTTTATTAAACAATATGACCGATAATTTACAAGACTTATTTCTAAATCAGTTAATAGAAGAAAGTATTTCTGTTTCTATTTATCTCTTGAATGGTATTAAGCTTCAGGGGCAAATTGAATCATTTGATCAAAATGTAATTGTTTTAAATGGAGCATCTCCTCAATTAATCTATAAACATGCTGTTTCAACAATAGCCCCATCACAAAACTTTAAGCTGAAGGATAACGATTCAAGCTAATGTTTGAGCTGAACGAAGAGAGTAATGTCGAACGGCCCAAAATTGGTGACAAAGCAATTCTTGTTAGTATAAATTTCAATGATATAAATCATCATGAGAATACTGAAGAATTAATTCAGCTATCAATAAGTGCAGGCTTTCAAGTTTCTGAGGTTGTTACCAGCAAAAGACAGACTCCTGATGCAAGACTTTTTATAGGCTCAGGAAAGGCTGAGGAGTTGCTTCTGATTAAGGATGCATCCGAAGCCACAACAATAATTTTCAATCATGAACTTACACCCTCTCAGGAAAGAAATCTTGAGAAATTTTTGGGTCTTCGGGTTTATGACAGGACTGCACTTATTCTCTATATTTTTGCACAAAGAGCAAAAAGCTACGAGGGGAAACTTCAGGTTGAACTAGCCCACCTAGCCCATCTATCATCTAGACTAACTCGTGGATGGAGTCATCTTGAGAGGCAAAAAGGAGGGATTGGAGTTAGGGGTGGTCCCGGTGAAAAGCAAATTGAATTAGATCGAAGAATGATTGGCATTAGGATTAAGCAATTAAAGGAAAAGCTAAAAAAACTAGATAAGCAAAGGGGTATGCAAAGACGTGCAAGAAGAAGGTCCAATGCTCTTTCTGTTTCTATTGTAGGCTACACGAATGCAGGAAAATCAACTCTCTTCAACTTCTTAACACATGAAAAAATATTGGCTGAAAATAAATTATTTGCAACATTAGATACCACTTCAAGAAAATTATTTTTGGAGGAGGGTCATTCTGTAGTGATGTCTGATACTGTAGGATTTATTAAGAGTCTCCCCACAACATTAATTGAAGCATTTAAATCAACACTAGAGGAAGCCACAGATTCTGACCTATTAATTCACGTAGTTGATATTAGTAATACTAATAAAGCTGAACAAATAATTCAGGTAGATAAAATTTTAAAGGAAATTAAGGCACATGACATACCACAACTACTAGTATTAAATCAAATTGATAAAATTGACATTAAATCAGGATATGACCGAGATGAGTATGGTAATATTAGTCGTATTCAATTATCAGCAAAAACTGGTAATGGTATTGAATTTTTAAAGAAAGCAATAGTCGAATTTAGTCAAAAACACAAAAATCAAAGAAATGGACAATATGCATAAAATGATAAATAAATTTAAGAACGTACTTGCTGCAGAAGAAGGACCACCAGATCTAGATGAGCTTTTTAAAGATCTTAAGGGTAAATTAAACTCTTTCCTGGGTGGTAAAAAGCCTCAAGGTCTAAGAGGTGTTCCCAACGAGCCTAATGATACTAATGGAGCAGATAGTATTCCTGTTGGACCAATTATATTAATTGTTGCGCTTATCTGGATGGCAACTGGTTTCTATATTGTTGATCAGGGCTCAAGAGGTATTGTATTAAGATTTGGTAAAAATACAGAAATAACTCAGCCAGGCCCAAGATGGCATATACCTTATCCAATTGAGGCTGTTGAAATCGTTAATCAAGAGCAAGTTAGAACAATTGAGGTTGGCTATCGATCTTCGGGGTCTTTGGGAACTACTTCACAAGAGCTGCGTGAATCATTAATGTTAACTGGCGATGAAAACATCATTGACTTACAATTTGCTGTTCAATATAACCTTAAGTCAGTTCAAGATTATCTTTTTAACAATCGTTCCGCAGATAGTTCTGTTAGAGGGGCTGCTGAGACAGCCATTCGCGAAATTGTAGGTAAAAGTGAAATGGATTTTGTTCTATATGAAGGGCGTGAAGAAATAGCAATTAAAACCAAAGCTTTAATGCAGGGTATCTTAGATCGTTATATCACTGGCATCAACATCAACAGTGTCACTATGCAAAATGCACAGCCACCAGAGCAGGTGCAAGCTTCCTTTGATGATGCAGTTAAGGCTAAGCAAGATCTTGAGCGACAAAAAAATGAGGGCCAAGCCTATGCAAATGACATTGTACCAAAGGCAAAAGGTAGCGCTTCTAGGCTTTTAGCTGAAGCAAATGGATATAAAGTTTCTGTTGAAAATGAAGCCAAAGGTAATGCCAGTAGGTTTGATCAAATTTTGACCGAATACAAAAGGGCACCTGAAGTAACAAGGAAGCGACTATTTTTAGAGGCACAAGAAAAAATTATGTCAGCTGTGTCTAAAGTGATAGTTGATCAAAAGGAATCTAATAGTCTACTTTACCTACCTCTTGATAAGATTATTGGGCAGAAAAGAGATTCCAATTATGATCAAAGAGACCCAAGTCAAGCATCTAACCAATCTCCAGATCAAGGTA
>Ga0307998_1000811_pt1 | contig 17358 bp, 17 predicted proteins | sample Davwhametageno37_FD_203147 | JGI IMG/M metagenome (GOLD analysis project Ga0307998, IMG submission 203147) | Marine microbial communities from Davis Island wharf, Antarctic Ocean - #37 | ecosystem: Environmental > Aquatic > Marine > Unclassified | place: Antarctic Ocean: Davis Island wharf... | reverse complement strand
TAAGCGATTTTCCTTGAATAACTTGCAAACTCTTATTCTTTACAACAAAAGAAAAAGCTGCTGGTTGCGTGTATGCTGTTCTGTAATTTACGACTCTATCTAAACTTTCTATAAAAACAGTATTATTTCCCGAAAACAGCGTAAAACCCCAAATTAAGAGAGGTACTATTGCGTATTTTAAATATTTTATGTTCTCAATAAAACCTACTGCGTTTACAAACGGCACCAATTGTAACTCTTTTGCCTTTTGATCGATGCTAGCCAATAGCAAATCAGACTGATGCTGGTTTTCCTTTAATTGTAAAATATTGAGTAACTTATCCTTTACCTCTGGAAAGTGATTCCCTATGTGTATTGCAGCATTTTCCAATGAAATTCCCTTCCGCAAACCAATCAACTTAAAAATAGGTGTCCCAATAAACCGAAAAAATAAAAAGCCTTCAAAAAAAATAAAAAGCCAAAACAACAGGGTTCTAGCTCTTGGTTCTAGCCACAAGAAATACTCTAAAAATAAGGTAAAAATTAAATATAAAAATCCCAGAGAAAGAAATAAAATACTCCCTTTGATTAATTCATTTACATGATATTTTCTTATAAACTGAAGTAACTTTTCTTTTATCTTATTATATCCACTCATAGCTGATATATAAAAATACTGCTTTTACCTTGACTTACAATGAAATTAAATGTTAAAGCATTTTTAATTTTTTTTCAAACAAGACTCAACTTCAAAGAATTAATTACCAACACTAAAAACACCAATAAGACGGGCATAACAACCGAGCTGCAGTTCTCGTCTGTTTAAATTATTCTTTTTACTGAAAAGCCTTATTAAACTAGCTTTGTTTTATTGGTATTCTGCGAATTAAAGACTTCAAAAAGAATTAATGAACGCTTTCCTTCAATATTTAAAAACATCAAAATATTAACCCTCCAAGAATGAATCCTTTTTCAGGACAGTTTAAGAGTGCTACAAGTTCAAGAGCATCGCTGTTTCGCGTGCATCTTAGGTATTAAACAATTGTCTGTTCAATTTAAAGAATAAAAAATAGTTGAACCCTAATCTATTTTAAACCTAACTGACCTCTTTTCACAATAAGAACCCCAATGTTTACAAGACCAAATGGATCCGTTTTATAAAAACAATAATCATTAAATTGGTGGGAATAATTTTTAATAAAAACTATCTTTACAGCTTCAAAAATAAAAAAAATGAAATCTAATGTTCGTGTTCGTTTTGCACCAAGTCCCACAGGACCTTTGCATATTGGTGGTGTAAGAACCGCTTTATACAACTATTTATTTGCTAAGAAATATAACGGGACCTTTGTCTTAAGAATAGAAGATACCGATCAAACACGTTATGTTGCCAATGCAGAACAATATATTATTGATGCTTTAGAATGGTGTAATATTCCTTTTGATGAAGGTCCTAACAAAAAAGAGAAATTTGGTCCATATAGACAATCTGAACGTAAAGCTTTGTACAAAGAATATGCAGATATCTTGATAACTTCTGGATGGGCATATTATGCTTTTGATACTTCAGAACAATTGGACGAGCACAGAAAAATACATGAAACTGAGGGAAAAACCTTTATTTATAATTGGCATAACAGACAAAAGGGCCGCTTGGTAAACTCTTTAGTTTTAACTAACGAAGAAGTAAAAGCGAAAATAAATGCTGGTGAGAATTATGTAGTTCGTTTTAAAACTCCACAAGATGAAATTTTACGAATGGAAGATGAAATTCGTGGAGATATTACAATAGATACCAATACTTTAGATGACAAAATTCTGTTTAAAGGTGACGGTATGCCAACCTATCATTTAGCGAATATTGTCGATGACCATTTAATGGAAATTTCTCATGTTATCCGCGGTGAAGAATGGCTACCATCGATGCCTTTGCATGTTTTACTGTACAGGGCTTTTGGCTGGAATACTCCAAAATTTGCACATTTACCCTTAATATTAAAACCTGTTGGAAAGGGAAAGTTAAGCAAAAGAGATGGGGATAAATTAGGCTTTCCAGTATTTCCTTTGGCATACACCAATGAGGGTTCTGGCGACATTTCTCGCGGGTATAAAGAAGATGGTTATTTTTCAGACGCCTTTATAAATATGCTCGCTTTTTTAGGGTGGAACCCTGGAACAGAACAAGAAATATTCTCTTTAGAAGCACTGGTTGAAAATTTTAATTTAGATCGCGTTAGTAAGTCTGGAGCAAAATTTAATCCAGAAAAGGCACGTTGGTTTAATCAACAATACATGCAAACAAAAGAGAATGCAACGTTAACTGATTTATACTTGTTAATTCTTGAGGAAAAAGGGATTTCTAAAGACAAAGATTTTGTGTTAAAGGTTGTTTCGTCCATAAAAGAAAGAGCCGTGTTTGTAGAAGATTTCTGGGATTTATCAAACTTTTTCTTTGAAGCACCTAAGACATTTGATGCCAAAGCGTCTAAAAAGAATTGGAAAGAAGGAACTTCTGCATTAATGACTGAATTGGTATCAGTAATTTCTGGTATCGAAGAATTTTCATCAGAAAACACAGAAAAAGAAGTAAAAGAGTGGATTACTGCAAAAGAAATTGGCTTTGGTAAGATCATGCAGCCTTTGCGCTTAAGCTTGGTTGGTAAATTAGCAGGACCCCATTTATTTGATATTATCGCTATGATTGGCAAACAAGAAACCCTTACAAGAATTGAAACTGCCATTGAAAAATTATAGTTTTCTAGCGTACTAAAATTCTAATCCTGCAAGGTTTTTAAACTTTGCAGGATTTTTTATTTGATAAAATTGACTTCTCACCTGATTGGAGTAGTGAATGTAATTTTTGAGATCACGGCTACCATCAAAATTTATAGGAAAATTTCTAAAATATTATTTTAACATTTCTATAAATCTACCTTTTATAAATATGTATTGAAATTCCGTATCTTTACATAAGAAGATTATTAACCACTAAAAATATTGCTATGCCAACAATACCATTAATCATTATTATTCTACTAGCGCTTGTCTTATTTGTCTCTTTTTTTACTGTGAAGCAACAAACTGCTGCAATTTTAGAGCGATTTGGGAAATTTAATATCATTAGGGCTTCAGGTTTACATTTAAAAATACCTATAATAGATAAAGTCGCGGGAAGGTTAAGTTTAAAAATTCAACAATTAGACGTTATTATAGAAACAAAAACTTTGGATGATGTCTTTGTAAAGTTGAAAGTTTCGGTACAGTATAAAGTCATTGCAGCAAAAGTATATGATGCTTTTTATAAGTTAGATTATCCACATGATCAAATAACCTCTTATGTGTTTGATGTTGTAAGAGCAGAAGTACCTAAAATGAAATTAGATGACGTCTTTGTAAAGAAAGATGATATTGCATTAGCTGTTAAAGCTGAATTAAACGATGCTATGATAAATTATGGTTTTGATATTATTAGAACCTTAGTTACCGATATTGATCCAGATCCGCAGGTAAAAATAGCAATGAACAGAATTAATGCCTCTGAAAGAGAAAAAGTTGCTGCACAATACGAAGGAGATGCGCAACGGATCTTGATTGTAGAACGGGCCAAAGCAGAAGCAGAAAGCAAACGTTTACAAGGACAAGGTATTGCAGATCAAAGAAGAGAAATTGCACGTGGTTTAGAAGAATCTGTAGAAGTTTTAAATAAAGTAGGTATCAATTCTCAAGAGGCTTCTGCATTAATTGTAGTCACACAGCATTATGATACTTTACAGTCTATTGGACAACAAACAAATAGTAATTTAATCTTGCTGCCAAATTCGCCGCAAGCCGGCAGTACTATGCTAAATGACATGGTTGCTAGCTTTACGGCAAGTAATCAAATTGGTGAAGCAATGAAAAATAACAAACTAAAAGAAAACAATGACTAAACTAATAATTACTACGACACCTACTATCGAAGGATCACCTGTATCCAAATATTTAGGAATTGTTTCAGGAGAAACCATAATTAGCGCTAATATAATTAAAGACTTCTTTGCAGGGATTAGAGATATTGTTGGTGGTAGAACTGGATCTTATGAAAAAGTTTTACGTGAAGCTAAAGAATCCTCCTTAAAAGAAATGGAAGAAATGGCTACTGCTCTTGGTGCAGACGCTATTGTAGGCGTAGATTTAGATTATGAAACCATGGGGCCTAGTGGCGGAATGTTAATGGTTACCTCTTCTGGTACCGCAGTAAAATTATAGATATACAAACAAATGCTTACAAAAAAGCTCAACTTATTATCTAAGTTGAGCTTCTTACATTTTAGAATAATAGTAAACTTACTTCTTGTCCTCTATTTTTCCTTCTGTTTTTTCTTCAGTTTCTTCTTTAGCAGCATTTTTAAACTCTTTGATTCCGCTTCCTAAGCCTTTCATTAGTTCTGGTATTTTTTTACCTCCAAAAAAAAGTAAAACAACCACAACAATTATAGCTATTTGCATTCCGCCTATCATTCCGAAATATATAGATAAACTATTCATTTTCTTTAATTTTGTGAATTACAAAGATACAAAAAAGGATGTTATTTCAAACTTTTCTAATTCTTCTATTCGTTTCTTTTTTCTATAATACCACCAATCACTTTTTTATCTTTTACAACTTCCGGATTTCCTTTGTAAAAAATGGCACCGCCAAAACTAACTTTTGCATTTAACGTTACTCCTGCTGTGACCTCTGCCTTTGCACCAGTGCCTGCTTTGACTGAGGAATTGCCTGCAACTTTTAAATTAAAACCATGATATATACCATATAAATCGGCGTCTACTTCCTGATTTTTAGCCGTTCCAGAAACCTTGATAATTCCGCCAGAAGAGGCTCTAACCGTTAAATAATTAGTTGTGGTTGTAATATTTATAAATGCTCTTTCTTGTGCATTTAGTTCTATGTTGTCCTGATTAAAATCACTGCTAGTTATTGTTGCACCTTCATTCGCATCAATAATATTGATGTTTTTACTGTAGTAAAGTTTAATTAAAACTTCGCCTTCAGCAGAGTTATTTAAAGGTTTTAAAGAAAAAGGTAATGATAATTTTAAGGTGTTATCTACATTTTTAATTTTCACCATTTCAGATTTGTTCCCTGTAATTTCTAGTCTTTGCTCAGTCCCTTTAATTAATTCTACTTCAATCCCGTTGTAAACTTTTAGTATGGTATAATCACCTATATTTTCGGTTACGGTAGACTGTGCAATTATTGTTATGTTTACAAATAAGGCACAAATAAAAATTATTCTTTTCATAGCATGATATTTTATTGTGGCAATTAATTCAATGATAATAAATTATAAAGGTTTTTTAAGCCTTTTATTGTTGTAATTTAAATAAATTGGAAAATATAAATATAAAAACTAATTGAAATACCTCTTTTAAAAATATTAATAAGCTAAAAATTAGATATGTATAAAATATTTAAAAAGAATCTTCAATTAAAGTAAAATCTAAATGTTTACGCTCTAAATCTGTTTTTTTAACTTTAATTTTTACTTCCGCTCCTAATTGATATATTTTTTTTGTGGATTGACCAACAATAGCATATTGCTTTTCGTCAAAAACAAAATAATCACTTTTTATATCTCTAATTCTTACCATTCCCTCACATTTATTAGCAGAAATCTCTACATAAATACCCCATTCTGTAACCCCTGTAATTACACCATCAAAAACTTCATCTTTATGATCTTGCATGTATTTTACCTGCATATACTTAATAGATGATCTTTCTGCTTTGGATGCTAATTCTTCTCTATTTGATGAATGTTTACACCTTTCTTCATACGCCATTGCTTTCGGCGTGTCTCCACCATCTAAATAATGTTGTAATAATCTATGTGTCATCACATCTGGATACCGTCTAATTGGTGATGTAAAATGGCTATAGTAATCAAAAGCTAAACCATAATGACCGATATTCTGAGTTGTATATACAGCTTTAGACATTGTTCTAATCGTTAATGTTTCAATCATATTTGATTCTGCTTTACCATGCACATCACTTAACAATTGATTTAAAGATTCTGAGGTAGTTTCTTTAGTATCGGTATTTATTTTATACCCAAATTTACGAACCATATTTTGTAATGCGGCTAATTTTTCCTCATTCGGCTCATCGTGAACTCTATAAATAAAAGTTTTATTAGTAGCTTTTCCTTTTGAAAAACCAATAAACTCAGCAACCTTCCTATTTGCTAGCAACATAAATTCTTCAATTAATTTATTAGCATCTTTAGATTCTTTAAAGAAAACACCAATTGGGTTCGCTGCTTCATCTAAATTAAACTTCACTTCTACCCTATCAAAAGAAATTGCGCCCTCTTTCATTCTTTTTTTACGAAGAATTCTTGCCAATTCATCTAACTTTAAAGTTGCTTCTACAATTTCTTTAGTTACTGTATATTCTTTGTCAATAATTGAAATATCAACAGGCATTTGATACGGTTGCACAGCATCAGATAAAACACAATTATCTATAATAGATTGTGCTTCCTCGTATGCAAAACGTTGGTCTGAATAGGTTACGGTTCTACCAAACCATTCATTTACAATTTGCGTTTTTTCATTGATTTCAAACACCGCAGAAAAAGTTAATTTTTCTTCATTTGGTCTCAAAGAACAAACTCCATTACTTAACATCTCAGGCAACATAGGAACTACTCTATCCACTAAGTAAACAGATGTTGCTCTTTTATAAGCCTCATCATCTAAAATAGTTTTTGGTTCTAAATAATGTGAAACATCTGCAATATGAATCCCTATTTCATAATTACCGTTTTCTAATTTCTTAAATGACAAGGCATCATCAAAATCTTTTGCATCTTTAGGATCAATGGTAAAGGTTAAATCTTTACGCATATCTCTACGCTTAGAAATTTCTTCTTTAGTAATTTCTAGTGATAAATTTTCTGCTTCTTTTTCTACCTCTGGTTCGAACTCATAAGGCAAATCATATTCTAATAAAATAGAATGCATTTCTGTATTGTGGTCTCCAGGCTTTCCGAGAACAGTCGTAATTTTACCAAAAGGATTTTTAGAGTTTTGTGGCCAATCTATAATTTTTGCCTGCACTTTATCTCCATTTTGTGCACCGTTCATCTTACTTTCTGGAACAAAAATGTCTGCGTACATTTTATTGTTATCAGGAACAACAAAACCGAAATTTTTTTCTTTATTTTTCTGTAAAACACCTACAAAATCAGTTTTTGCCCGCTCTACTATTTCTACAACATCTGCCTCCATTTTCTTTCCACTGCGATTTTTAAAGACATACGCTTTTACAGTGTCTTGATGCAAACCTTTCCCAAGATTTTTGTTTGGAATAAAAATATCATCTTCGTAATCGTCGGAAATAAAATAACCATTTCCGTTAGAAGTAATGTCTAAAGTACCAACAGCATATTTTTTATCCTCATTAATCATAAACTTACCTCTTTCTACTTCTTTAATTTTTTTAGTAGTAGCTAATTCGGCTAATTTTTGAATCACCTGATTTTTGCCATCTGTATCAGAGATTTTTAATTTTGCGGCAACCTGTTTATAATTATAAGATTTTGTGCTGTCTTCATTAAAAACTCTGAATATATTTTTCGTGATATCTTTTACAACGTTGCCTTTCTTTTTGTATATTTTTTTCTTCTTTTTTGTCATTTGTACTGTATTATTTGTGCGTTGGTTTGTAATTTTTAATACACCAAGCTATTCTGCAAATTACAATTATTCAATAGATATTAACTAAAAAAAATGTTATCAATCTATTTCGTAATTTGCCTCATTATTAATTCATTTTTTATGTCTCATATTGATAAAATCAATAAGTATTCTTGGTTTGTGATTGCAAACCCTACTTCTGGAAATCGGAATTTTTCTAAACTATGGAAAGAAATTCAACAATCACTAAAAAACAAGAATTTAGACTATTCTTTTGCTTTTACTCAGTTTTCTAAACATGAAATTGAATTGGCTCAAAACGCTATCCAAAAAGGTTTTAGAAACATTATTTCTGTTGGTGGAGATGGAACACTACATCATGTAGTTAATGGAGTAATGCTGCAAAGGTATGTAAAATCTTCTGATATAACTATTGCCGTAATTCCTTTAGGAACTGGAAACGATTGGATTAAAACATATAACATCCCTAATTCTATTCAAAAATCGGTAGAAATTATTCATACTAAAAAAGTAATTCTACAAGATATTGGTGTTTTAGAAGCTTCAAATAAAACAAGATCTTACTTTAACAACGTAGCGGGTTTAGGATACGATGGGTATGTTGTAAATAAACTGTGTTCTTTAAAAAAATTCGGAGCAATCTCTTATCTTTTAGCAGGTTTAAACAGTTTACTTTTTTATAAAAAATCTATCTTTAAGATTACTTTTAATAATGAAACAATAGAAAATAGATGTTTAATGACTGTTTTTGGCATCTGTAAATTTTCTGGTGATGGAATGCAGTTCACTAAAAATGTTGACAGTACAGATGGTTTTTTAGATATAACAGTAGTAAAAGATTTGAGTTTTTTTGATGTAATTTTTAATATATCAAAATTATATTCCGGTAAAATTGTAAATCATAAAAAAGTAGCAACTTATAAAACTAAAGAAATAAAAGTAATAGCAAAAGACTCAAAACCGTTTATTCAGGCAGATGGCGAATTAATTGCCAATGGAGATGTAAGGGTTACAATTATAGAAAAAGCGATTCAGTTCGTAGTAAATGAATAGGTTTGAATCCGTTATTTTTTTGTTATTTATTATTTTCAATAACGTTAAATAAATCTTAATTTTTATGTAACTTTTTATACAATAAGACGTCTATATAAAAGAGACTGATTAATTGAGAATGAAAAATTTATATAAAATTATAACTTTATTTGCTATTATTTTTATTGCAGGTGTTTGTTTTACTGCGATAACAGTACACTCTTCTTTAAATAAATTTGAAACCCAAGAAAAAACAGTTGAAATTGAAAGAGATACTATATTTCTTTTAAATGTTGAAAAAAAAACGATTTAAAATTAAGTATATCTCCTTAAATTATTTTTAATAATACCTGAATTAAAGATGCAGCTATTTTTCCTTTCTCACACTTATCAACATTCTATATAATATTATTTTTTCTTTTATTAAATTTTTAAAAACAATGATGTTTATAATAGTATGTGAATAGCTACTATAAGATTTTGTTTTTTTATTTTAATATATCACTTATTAAAAAGTATCTACATTTTGTGAGCTATTTAAAACCTTAAAAATCAATATTAAAATAGACTTGTTAACATTAGTTATAAACAGCTATTAACTTTTTATTGTAATAAGTAAATCCTTTTTCTATGTAAACAAAACGTTAATTTTATGTTGATAAACTTTTATGAAAAACTTATAAGAAATGTTGCACATGTGATAAGCTCCCCTGTATTGAAATAAAAATTAAAATGACCAAATAAACTTATCTCTTTTCTATTACAACTTCTTAACATTCTCTTAAAACACTAAAAACTTAGAAATTAAAGAGTTATTAAAAATGTATAAATTTTGATTGTTTATAAGTGCTGATACCCCTTAGTTTCTGTATTTTTGTTTCACACAACTAAATTAAAATCAATCTATTATGACAATTGCCATTGGTAACGACCACGCGGGAACAATGTATAAGTTCGAAATTATAAAACACTTAGAGAAGAAAGGTTATCAGGTAATAAACTTTGGAACAGATTTAAATGACTCTATGGATTATCCAGATGCAATTCATCCAACAGCAAATGCCGTAGAAACTGGCAAAGCAAACTTTGGTATTATTTTGTGTGGAAGTGGAAATGGCGCACAGATGACAGCAAATAAACATCAAGGTATTAGAGCTGCACTTTGTTGGAATAATGAATTGGTTGCATTAACAAGACAACATAACAATGCGAATATTCTTACCATTCCTGCACGTTTTGTGTCTTTACAGCAAGCTATTGGTTTTGTAGATGTTTTTCTTGCTACAGAATTTGAAGGTGGAAGACACGGCCTAAGAGTTGATAAAATTTCTTGTTAAACTGTTTGTTATTCCTATAAAGTAGGAATCTATTTTTTATGTGTATGAATTTTATAGTAAAAACTTTTTCAGATTTAAATACAACAGAACTCTATGAAATTTTGCAATTGAGATCCGAAATTTTTGTGGTAGAACAAGAATGTGTGTACCAAGATATTGATTTTAAAGATCAAAACGCGTTACATGTTTTTAGTAGAAAAAATAATAAAATAATTACGTACACCCGTATTTTTAAACCAGGTGATTATTTTAAAAACGCAAGTATTGGTAGAGTCTTGGTTCTAGCTTCAGAAAGAAAATTCGGTTTTGGTCATGGTTTAATGAAAGCTTCGATAGCAACTATCAAAACGTATTTTAACTCAGATACCATTACAATTTCTGCTCAGAAATATTTAAAGAAATTCTATGAAGCTCATCATTTTACCCAAGTAGGTGAAGCATATTTAGAAGATGGTATCCCGCATATAGAAATGCTATATGAGATTAAAAAAATAAGCTCTAAAATTCTGAAATAGATCAGAAATAAAAAAAGCAGAAGAATTTTATCTTGATATCTAGGTCAATTTTTTCAATGTTCAATACTTTGTGGTGTTGTCTTAATTTTTACCTGGGTAATAAAAGTATAGATAAAAACAAGTTTTACTTTAAAGTTGAACTATTTATGTGTTTTTATACGTCAAAGGGATATGCTACAAAAAGCTTCTATGATATTCTGAATTATAAATAGAAGCTTTTGTATTAGATAAAATAATACTTATTAAGAAAACGAAGCTTAAAAAGGACTTTAGTGGGTCTTTTTTTAAGGTTATTTTAAGTAAAACTGACGACCTCTTTTACAGCACCAACTTCTAAATTATTTAGCTTTATTTCACCAATTCTTACCCTGATCAAACGTAAAGTTGGCAGGCCTACAGCGGCAGTCATTTTTCGAACTTGTCGAAACTTGCCCTCTCTAATAATTATAGAAATCCAATTAGTTGGTCCGTGTCTTTCATCCCTAATTTTCATGCTTCTTAGAGGAAATTTAGGATCTTCTATAGAAAAAGCTTTTCCTGGCTTTGTCATATACTTCTTACCGTCAAAACCAATTTCTACACCTGCTCTTAATTTTTCTATAGCTACTGCTGTAACGATTCCATCAACTTGTACATAATATTCCTTTTCATATTTGTTACTTCTAATTTCTGCAGAAACTTTACCATTTGTTGTTAATAAAAGCAAACCTTCAGAAGGGACGTCTAAACGGCCAATGGCCATCGTTCCATTCGGAAAATCGTATAAATCACCCAATAATCTTTTCTTTCTTTTTGCAGGGTTTATAAATTGAGAAATCATCCCCCAAGGTTTATGAATTATAAAATGTCGGTGTTTTTCTATCAAATTATAAAATTTTAATTTCAAAAGAAAAATTGTTTTCTCCTTCTGATAAACGCATGTTTTCTTCCGAAAATTTTTCATCTGTGTAAGAGGTATATTGCGTAATTGGCTCGATGCAAAGCATATTATTTACAGGAGACCAAATCATAAAGTTATGAAATCCTGTTGTTGTTATTTCTAAGTGTTTTCTACCAATATTTTCCAATGTAATTTGATTACAATCTAAAAAAGGAAAAGCATTATCTCCTACTTTTTGAATTTCAGACAAACTAGCTTTTTTATCAGGAGATATTAAAATCTCTTGACCTGTATTGGATAATAAAAAAGCAGGGTGATAACCCAACATAAAAGGCATTCCTACTTCTGAAGTAAGAACAAAGTTTATTTTTAAAGTATTATTTTCTAAGTGATACTGTTTTTCAAAAACAAAATCAAAAGGCCATGATAACTGAGCTTCAGAAGATTTTTTTGGAAACTTGCTATTCGTTATTTGGGTGTTTTCTTGATATTTTTTAATAAATTTTGCGGTATTTTCGTCGGATGAAATCAGAGTATAGTCAAGCTCTCGCAATATACCGTGTTGATCTTGAATGGCATCCCCTTTCTGGGTATGTACTTTAAAATTATTTTTAGAAATGGGCCCAATTACAGGAAACATTTCGATGTCAGAATTTCGCCAACCTTTGCTTCCTTTTTGATGTATGTACTCTAGCCCATCTTTTTGAAAGCTTATCAATTCTCCTTTTTCAATGGCAACTTTACACTCTTTATTTTTTAAAAATACTGTTGAACTCATGAGGTCTAAATTTTTTACAAAAATACTGCAAATTTGAATGTTATTTTCTTGGAAATTAATTTTAGATTTTCGTAACTTGTAACCCTTATTAAAATTAAAAAAAGCACGATTAATGGCGACAGATAAAGAAAAACAAGCGAAATTAAAAGCACTTCAGCTTACCTTAGACAAATTAGATAAAACTTATGGTAAAGGTGCTGTAATGAAATTGGGTGATGTAGTTACAGAAGAAATTGACGCGATCTCGTCTGGTTCTTTAGGCTTAGATTTAGCTTTAGGCGTTGGTGGATATCCAAGAGGAAGAGTTATTGAAATTTATGGCCCAGAATCTTCGGGTAAAACAACGCTAACACTACATGCAATTGCAGAGGCGCAAAAAGCAGGTGGAATCGCAGCATTTATTGACGCAGAACATGCATTTGATAAATTTTATGCAGAAAATTTAGGAGTAGATATAGATAATCTAATTATTTCTCAACCAGATCATGGTGAGCAAGCATTAGAAATTGCAGAAAACTTAATTCGTTCTGGCGCAATAGACATTGTGGTGATAGATTCTGTTGCGGCATTAACGCCAAAAGCAGAAATTGAAGGAGAAATGGGAGATTCTAAAATGGGTCTTCATGCACGTTTAATGTCACAAGCATTGCGTAAGTTAACAGGAACTATTTCTAAAACAAAATGTACTGTTATTTTTATCAACCAGTTAAGAGAAAAAATTGGTGTAATGTTTGGGAATCCAGAAACAACAACTGGTGGAAACGCGTTAAAGTTTTATGCTTCTGTTCGTTTAGATATTAGAAGACGAACACAAATTAAAGACGGCGATAAGGTTCTTGGGAACAGAACTAAAGTGAAAGTTGTTAAAAATAAAGTAGCACCGCCTTTTCAAATTGCAGAATTTGATATTATGTATGGTTTAGGAATTTCTAAAGTTGGTGAGATTTTAGATATTGGTGTAGAACTAGGGATTGTTAAGAAAAGTGGTTCTTGGTTTAGCTATGGAGAAACAAAATTAGGCCAAGGTAGAGATGCAGTAAAAGGTTTAATAAAAGATAATCCTGAATTAGCAGACGAATTAGAAGGAAAAATAAGAGCTGCTATTGAAAATCAAGAGTAGATATTAAAAGTTATAATGCTTATAGACTGCTGTGAAAGTAAATATTCACAGCAGTTTTTCATTTTTATTTTATGATTAAAATAACAGAAGACCTACAATTAAGAACTGTTTTTAGTTCAGACACGGAAGCGCTTTCTAAATTAATGAAAGACATCTATTACGCTACTTATAGTGAATTTTGGACGGATAACGGAGATTGGTATGTGGACACACAATATTCTATAGAAAGCCTTTCAGAAGAACTGTCAGAAGAAAAATCAGAAAATTATTTTATTCTTTTTAAGAATGAAATAATTGGAAACCTTAGAGTTGTTTGGGGCGAGAAGCTCGCTGGTTTATCTGAAGAAAAGCAAGTAAAATTGCACAGAATTTACTTGCATCAAAAAACACAAGGAAACGGAATTGGGAAAAAATTACTGTCTTGGTTAGACGAAAAAGCTATTGAAAAAGGCTATGAAATTATTTGGTTAGATGCAATGAATGGTCAACCGCAAGCCTTTCAATTTTATAAAAAGCTAGGCTACAAGTATCATTCTCATGTTTTTTTAACTTTTAATTTTTTACGTGAAGCCGTCCGTGAAATGAGTCAGTTATATAAAAGAGTCTAATTTATTTTACTTGCAGAGGCTTTTTACAAACCAACTATCTAGATTTTAACGAAGAGTAAAACAGCAAACGAAAGCAGAAATTAGGCTGCGGTTTTGCTATAGAAACTAAACACCTGTACTTCCAAATCCACCAGCACCACGAGCTGTTTCGTTTAAAACTTCAACTTCTTTCCAATTTACTCGTTCGTGTTTTGCAATGATTAATTGGGCAATTCTTTCACCATCTTTTACAATAAATTCAGCATTTGAAAGATTCACTAAAATTACGCCAATTTCTCCTCTATAATCTGCATCTACAGTTCCTGGAGCATTTAAAACAGTAATTCCTTTTTTAGCAGCCAAACCACTTCTTGGTCTAACTTGTGCTTCAAAACCAATGGGTAAAGCGATATATAAACCTGTTTTTACAATAGCTCTTTCCAAAGGTTTTAAGGTAATTGCTTCTTCAATATTTGCTCTTACATCCATGCCCGCAGCACCTGTAGTTTCGTAATTAGGAGTTGCGTGTTTAGATTTATTTATAATCTGTACGTTCATTTGGTATCTAATGTTTTGATGCAAATATAATAATTCATAACAGTATTCATCATTAGGAACTAATTTACTTACTTTTGAATTTTTAAAACGATTAAATGATGAGTGATCATAAAAAAATAGCAGTTTTAGGAGGTGGAAGTTGGGCAACTGCCATTGTAAAAATGTTATCGGAAAATTTAGAAACTGTTGGCTGGTATATGAGGAGTAAAACTTCTATCGATCATATAAAGAAGAACAACCACAATCCTAAGTATCTAAGAGCTGCAGATGTATATGCAAGTCAGTTAGACTTATCTAATGATATGAATAAAATAGTTGCAACTTATGATGTGCTTATTTTCGCAATTCCGTCAGCTTTTCTAATGAGTGAGCTTGGAAAGTTAAAAGTCCCATTAAAAGAGAAGATCGTTTTTTCTGCTATTAAAGGAATTGTTCCTGAAACAGGTTTAATTGTTGGCGAACATTTTCATAAAGAATATGACATTCCTTTAGAAAATATTGGCGTTATAACGGGTCCTTGTCACGCAGAAGAAGTTGCAATGGAACGGTTATCCTATTTAACGGTTGCCTGTCAGAATTTAGAGAATGCGAAGTTTATGAGCATATTTTTGAAAAGTTGGTATATAAAAACTAAAATTTCTGATGATATTATTGGGACCGAATATGCAGCAATGTTGAAAAACATTTATGCTGTTGCAGCCGGCATTGCACATGGTTTGGGGTATGGTGACAACTTTCAGGCGGTATTAATGAGCAATGCAATTCGTGAGATGAAACGTTTTATTAAGAAAGTCCATCAAATGAAAAGGAATATTAATAATTCTGCTTATTTGGGAGATTTGTTAGTAACGGGCTATTCTACTTTTAGTAGAAATAGGCAGTTTGGTAATATGGTGGGTAAAGGCTATACTGTAAATTCTGCACAAATGGAAATGAGTATGATTGCGGAGGGCTATTATGCCACAAAGAGTGCTTTTGAAATGAAAGAAGAAAACGGCGCAAATACACCAATTATTAACGCAGTTTTTAATGTGCTATACAATAATAAGGACGCAAAAAAAGAATTTAAAAAGTTGACGAATAAATTAGATTAATTGTTTAATTTTGAACATTAATGTGTTTTATTAAACAAATAATATGAAAACAATACAAGAGGTTGTAGAGAGTACAATTCGGAAGACACCATTTATTGAAGAGGCTTTAAATGAAAAATTAATAAACGTTTCTTCTCTAGCAAGAGTAATCCTGCCAGAGGTTTCTAAGGCTTTAAAGAAAGAGGTAAAAGTGGGTGCAGTAATGATGGCAATTAACAGATTGTCTCCTGCAAGTGAGTTGCGTATTAGAAGAAACATTAAAAAGTTAGCTTTAGATTTAGGAGATGTAATCGTTCGTTCAGATTTGTGTGATTTTACATTTAAAAACACTCCTTCACTTTTAAAGGAAATCGCAAAGATTTTAACCAAAACATCTGAAAATTCTGATTACTTTTTAACAGTTTCTCAAGGTATTTTTGAAACAAACATTGTTACAAGTAAAAATTTACAACCTTTTGTAAATGAAATTTTTGAAAAAGAAACCCTAATTTCTAACGTGTTAGAACTGGCCTCTATCACCATAAAACTTCCTAAGGAAAACTTAGAGCAATCCGGTATTTATTATTTTATTCTAAAGCAGTTGGCCTGGGCAGATATCTCTTTACAAGAAATTATTTCCACTACAAATGAAATGACAATTGTTGTAAAAGAAGAAGATATCAACCAAACTTTTGCCTTGTTAATGGATATGAAATTAAGTTAATAAATGGGCAAACAAGATCCGTATGCAGCATTGCGAATAAAAGAATTTAACATCTTTTTATTCGTACGGTTTTTATTAGTTTTTGCTTGGTCTATGCAATTCATTGTTATAGAGTGGGAAGTATATTCAATTACAAAAGATCCACTTTCTTTAGGAATTATTGGTTTAATGGAAATTATTCCGGCATTTTCAATGGCGTTATTTGCCGGTCATATTGTAGACCAAAAAGAAAAAAGAAATTTATTAGCTTTATGCACAGCTGCTTTTTCATTGATTAGCTTAGGGTTGTTTTTAGTAACCACAGATAGTGTCGTTGGAAGTTGGTCTCAAAACACGGTTTTATATTCCATTTATGGATTGGTCTTTTTTGGTGGATTTTTACGCTCCTTTTTTGGGCCAACAATTTTTTCTCTAGTTGCTTTGTTAGTTCCTAAGAAAATATATCACAATGCCGCAACTTGGAGCACAAGTACCTGGAAAACAGCCTCTGTTTCTGGTGCGCTTGCAGCGGGTTTTCTTATCAGCTTGATTGGTGTAGATAAAACCTTATGTCTTGTTTTTATTCTGGTATTACTATCTTTAAGTTGTACTTTTTTGATTAAAAAGAAACCAATTTTAAACAAAAAGATAGGGGAACCAATCAAAGAAAGTTTAAAGGTAGGAATTCGCTTTGTTTTCCAGAACAAAGCAATTTTAGGGGTACTAACCCTAGATATGATTGCTGTTTTATTTGGGGGAACCGTAGCAATTTTATCTGTATTTGCACAAGACGTTTTGAAAGTAGGTCCAGAAGGTTTTGGTCTTTTAAATGCTTCTATTTCTATGGGAAGTATTCTTACGATGTTTTTAACAACATATATTCCTATCAATAAAAAGACGGGTAAAAAAATGCTTATTTCTGTGTTTATTTTCGGCTTAAGTATCATTGCCTTCGGTTTGTCCTCAATTTTTTGGGTTAGTCTTTTGGCTTTATTTATAAGTGGAGCGGCAGACGGAATCTCTATGGTTATTAGACAAACTATTTTACAATTAAAAACACCAGATGAAATGCGAGGCAGAGTTTCTTCT
>Ga0307998_1000810_pt1 | contig 17372 bp, 17 predicted proteins | sample Davwhametageno37_FD_203147 | JGI IMG/M metagenome (GOLD analysis project Ga0307998, IMG submission 203147) | Marine microbial communities from Davis Island wharf, Antarctic Ocean - #37 | ecosystem: Environmental > Aquatic > Marine > Unclassified | place: Antarctic Ocean: Davis Island wharf... | reverse complement strand
TTCAAAAAGTTAAATCACTAATAAACAAAGATATAGGTTTTTCAATTTTTATCAAAAATGACAAAAATCATGAGGTTTTAGTTTAATGCGACAGAACCTAAATTTTAACTCTCAAGTAGCCTGCACTGAGTTTATCGAAGTGTCAAAGAACCATTTTATTTTTTAATCTGATACTAATGTGTCTTTTTTATTGAATCATTATCAAACCCTTATTTTACCTAATGATTACGAATATTCGTAACTAAGTACTGAGAATAATAGTAGTTTTCAATGCCTTGTTTTATAAGGTTTATTCTTTCTTTTCTTCTATTTCGCTATCGTTTCTCATATTGAAACTCTGCAAGGCTTGATTGCAGCACCTACAGACCAATCTTCCGATGAAGATTGGGGGATAGATTAATCACAGAAATGATAAGTCAAAATTTCATTTGATCCGTAATTATAATCTGGGGTCAACATCTCTTCTTGAAAGATTAATGAGCGTGAACCACCTTTATCTTCGTAAGAAAGTATAAACTCATATATTGTACCATCGCCTCCCATATCATTGTCGTTAACATATATAATTTTGAATTTTTTTGAATAAGAATTGTAGAATATATTTTGAATTGTTCCACCATACCCTCCTTCACTACCGAATCCTATATATCTATCCCCAAACTCTACAATTCTAGTCTCTACACTTCTTTCCTCTGCACAATCACCAATCCAAAGACCAGAATTTAAAAAAGGAGTCGAATTGCTTATTACCCAGTTGTTTTCATTCATATCCTTCAATTTCACTTCCAACTCCAAATTCTTCTTAGACATCTCCTCCAAGTCTAATTTTAACTTTTCATTGTCCGATGTCAGTTTAGTCGTAGATGATTCAAGACTCGACACATCACTCCTTAATTGAGCAAGTTCGGAGTTAAGCCCATCAATAGTTGTGTTAAGCCCGCCAATGTCCTTAGACGCATTGTCTCTTGTTGTTGAAAGAACAGTGTTCAAACTATCAATAGTTGTATTAAGCACTCCTACTTTCTTAGTTGAGTTATCTCTTGTAGTCGTAAGAACAGTACTTAAACTATCAACAGAATGATTAAGGGCTTTTATTTGGTCTTTCTTGGATTGACTAAACGCACTTAAAGTGCACAATAAGAGTATTGAAAGTAATCTAAAACGATTTGTCATATTTTTCAGTTTTGATTTCTGTATTAAAGAATAAAAATACTTTTCATGTTTGTTGTATATAACGTGTTGGTATATGAAAAGTAGCGGATTAATAAGCACTAAATTTTCGTTAAGCAATATACTAAATTAAATGCAAAAACGATTTAGGCTTGCACAAAAACCGCTATTTTTTATATACCGTGTTGTGTGGTGCAAGTATTTATGTTAATCTTACAATTGCAAACAAAAAGCAATTAAGAAAGTCAACTGGTTTAAAAATTAATTCGAAACTTTGGAAATTAGAATCCGACAATTACGGATTTCCAAACAATTCAGATGAAGCAAATAAAAAAAACACTAAAACAGATTTGCGAAAATTACAAACCCACCTACTGGACAAAGTAAATATTGCAAATGGAGACGGTACAATAATGAATAACGATTGGTTAAAAGACCAAATTAATATTTGTTTCAACTTAAAAACTGACCAAGAGATAAAAAACGAATTAGTTACATTTTGGATACAAGATTTAATAGAAAACGCCCATTCAATCGAAAATGCAAAAGGTAGTATTGGACTTGGCACAAGTAGAATTGACGGTTACAAAGCATTTAAAAACACCATTAAAGACTACAAAAAAAACTTACTTGTTTCAGATTGGGTTCTGTCGCATTAAACTAAAACCTCATGATTTTTCTCATTTTTGATAAAAATTGAAAAACCTATGCCTTTGTTTATTAGTGATTTAACTTTTTGAAGAAAGTGAAATTCTATTGAAAAACGTTTGAAAAATAATTAATGCGACAGAACCATAAAATCGGCATTATTCAAAACTACTGCCGAACTATACAAAGAAGGTCATTTTGAAAAGGAGACACTTATGAAACAATTAGGTATGATCTGGATGAATGAAGATGAGAGAGAAGAAATGCATCAGGAGTTTGATGATTACCTGGAAGGAGTTGAGAAAATTCCTGATGCAGACTTGATTTATTTAACATTAATAGGTGGGATCGTCTCAATATTACTTCTTTCTTCTGACTTGCCTGTATTTGTTTTAGAGCCCAATACAAACCCAGAAACAATGAAAGATACGCCATTGATGATTGATATTATTACTGAATTAGCTCCCTCTGACCTTCAAATGAGCAATGAAGGGCTTAACCCATATGTATCAAAACTGACAATTCCTTTAAGACCTATTTTTGAAAAGCTATTCACGTCAGAAATAAAGAACGAGTTGTTTTTACATTACCGTTTAATAACCGATAAGGAAAAGCAAATTTTGGATTTAATACAAGAGGGAGATTTCAAAGAGATTGTTATTAAAATGTCGGAAGGTGAACCAGTATTGAATATAAAAAACAAAGGAGAATTTGTTGGAGATAAAGTGAAAGAAATAAGAAAAATTCTCGGAATTAAAAATTACAAGAACATAACATTAGTATTCAGAAATGATAAACACATTTATTATGAAAATGAATCAAAAATATAAGACAGACCTGCTAACAACAGCTCTAGTTTATTTTCCCTTGCAACAACTTAAACCTTCTTGCGAGATAAACCATTCATACAATGGAATTATCAACGGAAAAACGAATCTTAAACGCAAAAAACAAGAATAAACTTTTCATCTTAGATGAATTAAAAAATGTAAAAAAAGTCAAAAAAGAGAGTGTTAAAAATTACAAGGGGTTTGAACAGATCTCAGAAGCTGAAGCTTCAGTTCTGCTTACAACACTTGAAACTTTTTGCGAAGTTTTGTTGAATCAAACTCAAAGAGAATTATTATGAAAGATCTAGAACCATTTAAAATATTTGCAAAAAACGCTAAAGGTGTTCAGCTTAAAACAAGTGGTAAAGCAGTTATATATACTCGAGTATCAACAAAAGAGCAAGCAGATAACAATTCTAGTTTAAACACTCAGAAGAAATACTGCGAAGAATTTGCCAAACGAAAAGGCTTTGAAATTGTGGAATATTTCGGAGGTACATACGAGTCTGCGAAGAGCGATGAACGGAAAGAGTTTCAAAGAATGCTTTCATACGTCAAAAAAAACAAATCAATAGCTTGCATCATTGTTTACTCATACGATAGGTTTTCTAGGACAGGAGCAAATGGGGCTTACATCAGCGACCAGCTCAAGAAACAAGGAATAATAACACTCTCTGCAACTCAAGAAGTAGATGCTACAACAAACTCAGGTACGTTTCAACAAAATCTGTATTTCCTATTCAGTCAATTTGATAATGAAATAAGAAGAGACAAGTCTGTAACAGGAATGAGAGAAAAACTTCGTAGAGGTTACTGGATTGGCACAGTTCCTTTTGGGTATTCAAATGTTAACCCCGGTAAAGGAAAAGAACAAAAACTTATTCTAAATGAAAATGGTAAAGCGCTGAAATTAGCATTTAAATTAAAAGTAGAGCAAAATTTAACGCATGCTGAAATTGAACAAGCCTTAGATAGGAAGGGTTGTAAAATACCTCAAAAAAGATTGAGTGATTATTTTAGAAATCCTTTTTACTGTGGATTGATTGTGAGTAGTCATATTCCGGGAGAAATAGTTAAAGGGAAACATCCAATTATTGTGAGTAAAGAAGACTTTTTAAAAACGAATGACCTGCTTAACACTAGAGGTTACGGTGAAAAATTGAACAAAGACAATGAAAACCTTCCTTTAAAACAATTCGTTAAGTCTGCCACTTGCAAAACACCTTTTACTGGTTATTTGGCAAAGAAAAAAGGGTTATATTATTATAAAAATAATAGACCTGGCTCTAAAGAAAACAGAAGTGCTAAAAAAATGCACCAAATGTTTATTGAATTAATTTCACAGTATCAATTATCGGATGATAAACTAAAGCCTTTAATTAAAGATGTAATGCTTAACACCTTCAAAAAACAACAAAAAGAAACATTTGAAGAGATCGAAATAAATAAAAAAGCGATTAATTCTATCGATAAAAAATTAGAAAGGTTGGAAGAGCGTTTTGTTTTTGAAGAAATAAATAAGGCTCAATACCAAAAATTCAAATCTAAACTCACCCTTGAAAAAAATGAAAAACTAAAGTTTTCTGAAAAAGTTGGATTTAATTTATCGAACCTTAAAAAAGCACTTGATATTGCACTTAATTATGCCCCGAAACTATCGTCATTGTGGACAAATGGAAATTTAAATGAAAAAAGAAAAATTCAAAAAATGATATTTCCTGAAGGAATTGAGTATGACCGTAAAACTGACCAATATCGAACTTTAAGAGTTAATTCATTTTTCTCCTACATCCCAGTAATAACAAGAGATGTTGACAATAAAAAAACCGGAAAGTTTCGTGTGAAAACGAAAAATTCCGGTTTAGTACCCGAGGCCGGAATCGAACCGGCACATCAAAGATACACGAGTTTGAGTCGTGCGCGTCTACCAGTTCCGCCACTCGGGCATTTAATGCTTTTCCACTCTGGTAGTTAGTTTTGAACTTTCAAAAGATGCTTTTTCAAAACAAGCGGATGCAAATTTAAAGATACTTTTAACTTTAGCAACAAATTTCTAGTAAAAAAACAAGGCTATCCCAATAAAATCCTTAATTTTGCAGTCAAAATAAGGGAAGTTATGTCTAACACAATTTTATTTTCGGGGAGTGCCCATAGAGAGTTTGCAGAAAAAGTTGCAGCTCACAGAGGGATAGAGTTAGGTAACGTAAAGTTACAGAAGTTTAGTGATGGAGAAATTCAAGCGTCCTACGAGGAAACAGTTAGAGGTAAGAATGTATACATTATTCAGCCAACCATCAGTTCTGATAGTATGATGGAAACAATGATAATGATAGATGCTGCAAAAAGAGCTTCGGCTGAAAAAGTTGTAGCAGTACTTCCTTATTACGGATATGCAAGACAGGATAGAAAAGATAGGCCTAGAGTTGCAATTGGAGCTAAATTAGTAGCTAAAATGCTAGCTGCAGCTGGAGCAAAAAGAATCATAACCATGGATTTACATGCAGATCAGATTCAAGGATTTTTCTCTTTTCCTATTGATCATATGTTTGCTAGTTCGGTTTTCCTTCCTTATTTAGAGGAACAAAAAGTACCTAAATTAACTATTGTAGCTCCAGATACTGGCGCAACAAAAAGAGCGAATAACTACGCAAAATATTTGAATGCGGATTTAGCAATTTGTTACAAACAAAGAAAAGTGGCTAATGAAGTGTCTGAAATGACATTGATAGGTGAAGTAAAAGGAAGAAATGTTATCATTATGGATGACATGATTGATACAGCAGGTACTATGTGTAAAGCTGCTGAAATGATTCACGAAAGAGGAGCGTTATCTGTAAGTGCAATGTGTTCGCATGGTGTATTGTCAGGACCAGCTTACGAAAGAATAGCTGATTCAGTTCTTAAAGAATTAATTATTACTGATTCTATTCCATTGAAAGAAGGGAAAGATACTAGTAAAATAAAAGTATTGAGCGTAGCAAAATTATTTGCTGACGTAATAACAAGAGTAGAAAAACATGAGTCTATTAGTACTCATTTCGTACAATAAAAAATATAAATAAAACAACAAACAAATGAAAACAGTATCATTGAGCGGTTCTCTAAGAGAGAACGTAGGGAGTAAAGATGCCAAACACCTTAGATTAGAAGCTAGAGTTCCTGGTGTAATTTATGGAAACGGACAAAACATCCATTTTCATGTTAAAGAAACCGAACTAAATAAACTAGTATTTACACCAGATGTAAATTTCGTAGGTATTGATTTAGACGGAAAAGAATACAAAGCTATTTTTAAAGAAATCCAATTTCACCCAGTAACTGATAGAATCACACACTTTGATTTATTAGCAATTACTGAAGATAAGATTATTGATATTGCATTACCAGTAAGATTGACTGGAAATTCTCCAGGTGTATTGAACGGTGGAAAATTAAGACAAAACTATAGAAAACTTAAAGTTAAAGCTTTAGCTAAAGATCTTCCAGAATTTATTGAATTAGACATTGCTGAGTTAAAAATTGGAATGTCTATTAGATTAGGAGAAATTGAAATTCCTAACGTAACATTAGTTGGTGACATGAGAGATGTTGCTGTATCGGTTAAAACTTCTAGAAATGCTGTTGCAGATGAATTAGAAGCTGCTGATGCTGCTGGTGCTGAAGGTGCTACTGAAGGTGCTGAAGGTGCTGCCGAAGAAGCTTCTGCTGAATAATATTATATCATGAAGTACCTAATTGTAGGACTGGGAAATATTGGTGATGAATATACTAATACCCGTCACAACATAGGATTTAAAGTACTGGACGCTCTTATAGAGTCGTCCAGTTCTTGTTTTGAGACAGCTCGATATGGAGATGTTACAAAAATAAAATACAAAGGAAGAACACTAATTCTTCTTAAACCTTCTACGTACATGAATTTGAGCGGAAACGCAGTAAATTACTGGATGCAAGAAGAAAAAATTACTCTTTCCAACACATTAATTATTACTGATGATTTAGCTCTTCCTTATGGTAAGCTAAGGCTTAAAGGAAAAGGGAGTGATGGAGGACACAATGGACTTAAACATCTTATTCAAATTTTAAAAACTAGCAAATACTCTAGGCTTAGGTTTGGTATAGGAAATGAATTTTCTAAAGGAAAACAAATTGATTACGTTCTTGGAAAATGGTCTAAAGAGGAAGAAAAAGAACTTCCTGAATTATTAGATCTATCAATAAAATATATCCAATCATTTGTTACAATTGGTCTTAATAGAACAATGAATGATTTAAACAAAAACAAAAAAGAAGAATAGTAAAGTCTTTTTTAATTCCCTTAACGAATTTACACCATACAATTTCCGTTAAAAACCTTATAATTCCTATATTTGAAAACCTTACTAAGGAAATTGGGTTATGCCTATAAAAATTCTTCAAATTACAAATAAACCAGCTTATCCATCTATTGATGGTGGGTGTTTGGGGATGGCTAAAATGAGTGATTTTTATTCCTCAAATCCAGATTTTGATTTAGATATATTAACTCTTGAAACGTTTAAGCATTCTTTTAACGAGCAGGTATTTAAAAATTCAATTCCTGGGAAGGCAAAAGTATATTACGTAAAAATTGATACTAAACCAAATGCATTTGGTGCAATTAAAGCACTAATTAGTAATAAATCATACAACCTTACTCGATTCAAAAGTATAGCCTTTGAAAACAAACTAAAAGATCTATTAAAGGAGAATAACTACGACATTATTCAACTAGAAAATATATTTGTAGCCCAATATATCGCGCTTATTCGAAAACATTCGACAGCAAAAATAATTTTAAATTCCGCCAATATTGAATATGAAATATGGCAAAGAATGTCTGGGAAGTATAGTTATGTTAAAAATAAATATTTTGGAAAATTAGCAACTCAACTTAAGGTAGAAGAGGAAATACTTTGGAAACAAACTGACGGAATTATTTGTGCAACAGACAAAGATAAAGCCATGATTTCTGAAGTTGTAAGTTCTGAAAAATTAATTACCCTTCCTTTTTATTTAAATATTTCAAAATATAAAGTTGTTCAAAAAATTGGGAATCCACCCTCTTTTTTTCACATAGGCGCTATGGATTGGCTGCCAAATGTTGAGGGAATTGATTGGTTTTTAAATTCGATTTGGTCAAAACTAAAAGTAGATTCAGTATTTAACATTGCTGGAAAAGGTATGCCTGCTAGGTTTAAAAAATTATCCAGTACCAATCTTGTTGTATCAGGTTTTGTTGATGACGCTCTGGAATTTATGGAAAATCATGATGTAATGATTGTTCCTTTACTCTCTGGTAGTGGGATTAGAGTTAAAATTATTGAAGCAATGGCTATAGGTAAATGCGTTATATCAACTAGCATTGGTGCAGAGGGAATAAATTGTGTCGACAAAAAAAATATTTTGATTGCTGATACTGAAGATGAATTTATTACAGTAATTCATTCTTTAATTTCTAATCCAAAAACCATTATGGAGATTGGAGTAGAAGCACGTTTACTTATCGAAAATGAACATGATATTTCTCTAATGGGAAGTGAACTTTCTGAATTTATCAATCAAACTCTTAATATTGGATGAAAAAACTAGTTGTCATAACTTCTAGGTTTCCTTTTCCTTTGGATAAGGGCGATAAACTCCGTGCATACCATCAAATAAAGGAATTGGCAAAAAGCATGGAAGTGCATTTGATATCTGTAACAAACAGCTCAGTACCCGAAAGTGATAAAAAAGTGCTCGAAAATTTATGTGCTAGCGTTACCATTCATAAACTAAACAAGATAGGTTTGGTATGGAGTCTTTTTAAATCTTTATTTAATAAAAAGCCTTTTCAGGTTGCTCTGTTTTATAACAAAGTAATTCATAATAAAATCTCAAAACAGATAAAAGAATTAAATCCTAATCATATTTATTGCCAGCTTATTAGGTGTGCTGAGTATGTTAAAGACGAATACGACATTCGAAAAACAATTGATTTCATGGATGTGCTATCCAAAGGGATAGAAAGGCGAATTACTTCATCATCATTTTATTTCAAAAAACTACTTAAAATTGAGGCTGAAAGACTTAAGGTATACGAACATATAATGTTCGAATATTTTGATAATCACTCTATTATTTCATTACAAGATCAAGAATTAATTTATCACACTAAAAGAGAAAATATTACAATAATTCCAAATGGAATTGACAGTGATTTTTTTAAACCTGATGCAAATCTAGTTAAAAAATATACGTTACTTTTTAATGGAAACATGCAATACCAGCCTAATGTAAAAAGTGCTCAATACATTGTAGAGCATGTTCTTCCGATTGTTATCGCAAAATATCCAGAAGCAAATTTACTTATTTCCGGAACTAGCCCTACAAAAGAAGTGCTGGCTCTTGCAAGCGAATCTGTAACCATTTCTGGGTGGATTGATGACATTAGAGATGCCTATAACTCGGCACACATTTTTATTGCTCCTATGCAAATTGGAACTGGATTACAAAACAAGCTGCTTGAAGCTATGGCAATGAAAATGCCTTGCGTCACCTCAAAACTAGCTAACAATGCGCTTAATGCAACTCCCGGCAATGAGATTCTTATAGGAAACAGTAAAGAAGAATACGCTCAACTTATTATTAACCTTATCGAAAATAATAACATGAGCTCAGAAATAGGTAAGGCTGGTCAAGATTATGTTTGTCAAAATTTTAACTGGGCATCTTCGGTTAGGAAACTGAAAGAAACCATGAATTTGTAATATTACTTGATGTAAAAAAAGAGGGTATTCATGAATTCTTAATTAAGCTTTAACAACAAATTTGTATCTTAACTTTTATGAAGAGAATTTTCTTATTTAATCTGTTTTTGGCTTTCTTGTTTTTGGGAATGTCTTCAGGATACTCGCAATCCGAAGAGAAGAAAGAATCAGAAATTGTAAAGCTGATCATCTCTTTTGAGCAAAAGCGATTTTCTAAACCAGATGAGGCAAAAAAAGAAATTGAACAAGCCATTGCAATTGCAGAAACAGCCATTAAAAAAAACAATTTAGTATCTACTAAAATACTGCTTGGCGAATATTATTACGACAACAATAATTTTAATAAAGCACTTTCTGTTTTAACTGAGGCAGAGGTTTTAGCTAAAGAAATTAATGACATTTCTGGTCTTGCTAAATGTCAATATAACTTAGGATTTCTTTATTACAATCAAGGGAAAACTGAGAATGCCTTGATACACTTTAAAGAAGCAATAGAGTATGCTCAGCAAACTAAAGACAAGTTTTTGCTGGCCAAGGCTTACAATGCAATTTCGTTAACTTACATAGCTCTTAATCAGCTAGATAAAGCCAATACTAACTCGGTAAGTGGTTTAATTCTGTTTAGAGAATTAAAACAAACAAACAGAATGGCTCAAAGCTATTTAATCCTTTCTAGAATTAATAATAAAAAGGATGAGTTTGCAGAGGCAATTGAATACCTAGATAGTGCTATTGTTATTTTTGATGAGACCAGAAATATGCCTGAAATGAATAATGCTAAACTGGCAAAAGTTGAGATATTTTTCAGAAAAAAGGATTATAAAAAAGCAATAATAGAAGCCAAAAAGGTAGAGGAAAGTCCTGATGTAATGCTTGAGCAAAAGTTATACGCACTTAACTTATTATATCAGATTAATAAATCCATGAATAAGACTTCTGCTTCTTTAGATTATTTAGAGGAATCTAAAGGGATTCAAGATAGTTTATTTCAATTGGAGCGGGATAAAATGAGTCAAAGTGTATTCTCGGAAGTGGAAGCTAAAAACAGGTTAGAAACTCTAGAGAAAGAATCGGAAATTAGCCGATTACAACTTGAGCAAAGCAAGTATCTTACCTGGGCATTAATAGGATTGTCGGTTCTACTATTGTTGATTACTTTAATCTCTTTCATGTTCTATAGACAGAATAAAATGAAATCCGAAAGAGAAAAAATTAAGCTTGAACAGGAAAGTATTCAGTTGGAACAGAAACTACTGAGAACACAAATGAATCCACATTTTATTGCAAATTCTTTAGCTGCAATACAAGGAAACATCTACAAACAAGACAAAGAAAAATCAGTTACCTATTTATCTAAATTCGCTAAATTGATGCGCTTTATTCTGGAGAGCTCTAGAGAAAAAGAAGTGATGCTAGAAAAAGAAATCATCAGTTTAACTAACTATCTAGACTTACAAAAGTTATTGCTTGAGGAAAAATTAACCTACCAGATAAATATTGCCAAGGATTTAAATGTTGATGAATACAAAATCCCTCCAATGCTTATTCAGCCTTTTGTTGAGAATGCAATTGTACACGGAATTGAGCTTAAAATTAAACCTGGTAACGTGCTTTTGGAGTTTAAAAAAGAAAAAGAAAATCTGAAGGTAATCATACAAGATGATGGACTTGGAAGAAAAAAAGTGAATGAGATTTACGAAAAGAGAAAATCAAGTCATCTCTCTTTTTCTACCAATATAACAAACGAACGTATAGAGAAAATGAACACTGAAAGTAAAGAAAACATCTATTCAACTACTAAAGATCTGATGGAGAACGGAGAAGTTTGCGGTACAATAGTTGAGTTGATTTTACCTTTAAAAAGTGTATACTAAATTTATAGAATTATGAAAACAGTAATAGTAGACGACAGAAACAGTATTAGAGAATTTATAACTCAATTACTAGATAATGTTGATGGAATAGACATTGTAGGTGAGGCAGAGAATGTAGAAAAAGCGATTTCAGTAATCAATGAAAAAAAACCTGAGCTCATTTTACTTGATATCCAAATGCCAGATGGTAATGGATTTGAAGTGCTAGAAGGCGTGAATTACTCAGATTACAAAGTAATATTTATTACATCTCATGAGGAATTTGCCATTAAGGCTTTTAAGTATAGTGCTCTTGATTATGTTGTTAAACCTATTGATCCAGAAGTGTTTTATAAATCGATTGAAAAAGCAAAAAATTACTATTCCTCTTCGGATGAACAACTAAAAATTAAGAGTTTAATAGAAAACCTAACTGGTAACAAAAAGAGTAAAAAAATAGTCTTAAATACCCAAGAAACTGTTCATGTTGTTAGCAGTGAGGACGTGACAAGATGTGAATCTGACGGGAGTTATACCATGGTACATTTAAAAGACCGAAAGTTAATGATGTCCAAAAAATTGAAAGATTTTGAAGAATTGCTGAGTGGACTTTCTTTTTATAGAACCCACCGTTCGCACCTAATAAACTTGAATTTTGTTGACCGTTACGAAAAACGTGATGGCGGTTATATTATCATGAAAGATGATAGTTCTATTCCACTTTCAGCAGCAAAAAAAGATGAATTCTTTGAGTTGTTGGTAGCTATAAATTCCTAGTTACCTTACAACCTTATACTTACTTTTAGCAGTGTTTCGTGAACAACTATTCCAGTGCCACCATTCTGTTTGAATATTGAAAAAACCAGCTTTTTTCATCACTTTTCGTAATAAAACGCGATTTTCTATCTGTTTTTGTGTCAATTTCCCTTCTTTTAGTAATCTTTTTTCTTCACGAGGATGAGCCAATTTACCAATAAAATCAAATGGTGTTCCCATATCCAATTCTTCTCCATCTTTTGTGGTAAGCGAAATATCTACTGCAGCTCCATAATTGTGAATAGAATGGTTCCTAGGATTAGATAAAAATTTCGTTTTCTCTCTAATTGGCATTTTTAAAGTATCCCACATTTTTTGCTGAACAAAAACTGGACGAACGGCATCAAAAACTAATAGAGTAAGGGTAGAGTCTTCTTCTTGAAGATACTGATAAGCTTTCTTTAATTTCTCTGCAACATCTGGTTGGCAGAAGGCTTTTGTTAAATCGCCATACATATCAATTCCTACAAAATTATCTGTTGTAGAGTATTTTAAATCTACACGAATACTTGGTTCTACTTCTTGGATGTTAACCAAACCAAAATTCTTTAAATAGACTTCTAATCCTAATGAATCTAGCTTTACATTGGAGGTTTTAACTGGCTTTGGAACTTTTATCTTTTCAGGAATCTTGGATGTTTCAATAATTGAATCTTTAGCGACAGGAACAATAGTATCCTGTTCTATAATATTAGACACAGGAGTTTCCTCATTATTTTCTATATTTGTTTCACAGCCAAAAACTGTAAACAATATAACTATTAATACTACCTGAGAATATACCTTCATATCTCAAAGTTAATAAAATAAACCTCTATGGAAGACCAACATTTTTTAGATAACGACAACTTAAAAGTAGAAAACGAAAGACCTACATTTTTAACTGTGTTATGTATCATTACATTTGTGATAAGTGGATTGTTTTTTCTTTCGGGAGTATATGGAGCAATGACATATCAAAAAGAAGCCCAAATTGAGGCAAATGAAATAGCGTTAGAACAAATGATAGAGATAGCTGCTACAGATGAAACTGGTGCTGTGGATGGAGTTATTAGTTCAATGGAAGTATTTAATACTGAGAATATAGAAAATGCTAGTACTATAATGACAATCAATATAATTGCTTCTCTACTAAGTCTTTTAGGTGCTTTTTTTATGTATAGTCTAAAAAAAATAGGATTTCATACCTATATCGTTTCTAAATTGGTAAGTGCAATTCCTCTGTTATTGTATACTCTCTCTATGCCTGTAGTATTAGGGTATGGGGTGTTTTTATTATTTACTCTTGCATTTATCATCATGTATTCTAGGAACCTAAAACACATGAAATAAAGATTAATCTTTATTAGCCAGCTGTCCACAAGCTGCATCAATGTCTTTACCTCTACTTCTACGCACATTTGCTGGTACTCCATTTTTTTCTAAATGAGCTGCAAATTTATCTGTAGATTTTGAATCTGATTTATCAAATTCTCCATCATCAATAGGATTATATTCTATTAAATTTACTTTAGATGGAACGTGCTGACAAAACTGAACTAACTCGTGAGCTTCTTTCAATGAGTCGTTTACCCCATCAAGTAAGCAATATTCGTAAGTCACCATATTACCCGTTTTATCGTAGTAATATTTCAATGCTTCTGCCAAAGAACCGAGTGAGTTCTGTTGGTTAATCTCCATTATTTTATCCCTAGCTTCATCATTAGTAGCGTGAAGTGAAAGAGCCAAGTTAAATTTTACATTATCGTCTCCAAGCTTAATAATCATTTTAGCAATACCTGCTGTAGAAACTGTAATCCTTCTGGAAGCCATTCCTAACCCTTCGTCCGAAGTAATTTTTTTAATCGATTCCAAAGTGTTCTTGTAATTAAGCAAAGGTTCGCCCATTCCCATGTACACAATGTTTGTAAGGGGCTTTTGGTAGTTTTCTTTAGCCAAGTTGTTTATTTCAACTACTTGATCGTAAATCTCGTCATAAGTAAGATTACGCATTCGCTTAAGCCTTCCGGTTGCACAAAATGAACAAGCTAAACTACATCCAACTTGAGAGGATATACAAGCTGTCATTCTTTTTTTTGTAGGGATTAAAACTCCTTCTACAATACTACCATCATATAGTTTGAATCCACACTTAATGGTTCCATCAGTACTAATTTGCTTGGTATCAATAGTTAATTTATTGAAATAGAAATGTTCTTCAAGCAACTCTCTTGTTGGTTTTGAGATGTTACTCATATTCTCGAAAGAGGTGAAAGATTTTTTCCAAACCCAGTCAAACACTTGGTTTGCTCGGAATTTCTTTTCTCCATGATCTTCAAAAAAAGCAATAAGTTCTTCTTGCGAAAGTGCCCTTATATTTCTCTTTTTGATTTCGGTATTTTCCATGAAATATCTAGAATTAATCCAATTTTGGCAATTCTATTTCATCCGCTATGATAATAGTATTAGGAAATACATCACTTATTTGTTGCTGAAATCTTTGTGCATCTAATTTGGTTCTAAAATTACCAACTAGAAGTTTAAAATTAGGTGCTTTGTAATCCGTGTAAGAACTCTCACCAGTATTGTGGCTCATAAATCTACCTCTTTCACTATCCACAGTTGCTTTGGTAGAAGAAGAAATTATTTGAATTCTGTATCCTTTTACTATTGGTCTTTGGGATGCTCCACCAGCTAAGTCCTTAGAAACTCTATCAATTCTTTCGTCTTTATTAATTGATACTTTTCCAGGCACAGCTGCTCTGTCCAAAGTTTTAACGGTATCCTTTGCCATAAGGCTATCTGCCTTAGAAGGGAATAATTTCCATTCAATATCGCTTTCTTGAGCAAAACTTGCTAATGCTATAACAAGTGAAAAGGTAATTAAAAGTATTTTTTTCATGATTCTGGTATTAATTCTCCCTTTCCTCCTTCAAGGATTGAGCCAAATTATTTACAAAAATAACTATTTTAACGAGTAGTCTCGTTTTTTAGTTATTAATTATGTCGTACAGCTTATCCAATTTAGGAGTCAAAATCACTTCAATTCTTCTGTTTCCAGCCTTATCTTCTCCAATAGGATTGTATTGACTTCTTCCTGCTGCAGATAATATTTTAGGATTAATACTACTGTTACCTGTCATTATCTCAACAACCGAAGTAGCTCTCAGCACACTTAATTCCCAGTTGTTTTTTGGGTGATTAGATGATTTTAAAGCATCTGAATCTGTATGTCCTTCCACCACTATTTCTAGTTCTTCTTCAGTCTCTAATGCTATTGCTAACTGGATTACGGCCACTTTCCCTTCTGTACTTACTTTTGTACTTCCTGATGCAAAAAGTAATTTGGCTTCTAAGCTCACGTATACTTTCCCGTTTCTTTGCACTACGGTTAATCCTTTATTTTCAAATGCCAATAAAGCTTTAGATACTTTGTCTTTTAATGCATTAACTGTCGCATCTTTTTGAGCTATTAGCTCTTCCAATTCCTTTACTCTTTGCTCTCTTAATTCTAGAGCATTTTGTTTCTTTTCAAGAGCATCTTTTAATTCATTCAAGTTTTTTTCCAGTAACTTAAGTTCATCTTCTTTTTGTTGTAACTCATTTTGAGTTTTATCCAACTTAGAAGTCAAAGTTTTGTTTTCGCTAGATGAGTTAGCTAATAACCTATCGTACCTCAACAAAATATCATCATGAAGTGAAGATAGCTTACTGTACTGCTGTTCTTTCTCCAAAAATTTTCTTTTCTCAGCAGATAATTCTTCTTGAGATTTTATTAATTCTTCTTTTTTGCTCGCCAAAAACTGAGTCAATTCCTTGTTCTCAGATTGATACTTCTCATTTTCAGCCTGAGCTTTTGCTAATGCCTCTTGGCATTGCTCACTCTTAGCTTTTAAATCTTGATATTTTTTTGCTGGAACACATCCAAACAATAACAGAGATGCTAAAGAGAAAGTTAATAGTACTTTTTTCATGTTGATTCTAAATTTTGTGGGTAAAGGAAAACCAGGGCTTTTACTAACAAAAAAGCTCAAGATTAACCCTTTTAACTCTAAATACAAACAAATATAACCAATACAGCCATGGGCTTGACCATAATATTAGGAAGTAAGTAATAGTGGATTGTTAATTTCTTTGATGAAAATTAAGCCTTTTTTAGCAAGCTTCTTCTTTTCATTTCTTTAGAGATTAGGGATAACTCTCGGCTAGTTTGCCCAGCAACCGAAGTGTTTTCTTCAGCTCTTCTTATCAAATATGGAATTACCTCTTTCACAGGCCCATAAGGTACATATTTGGCAACATTAAATCCATTTTGAGATAAATTGAAACTAATGTGATCGCTCATTCCTAGTAATTGAGCGAAATAAAAATCGGAGTTCGTTTTATCCAACTGCTTTTTTTCTATTAACTGAGTAAGAAGCTTAGAACTCTCTTCATTATGTGTTCCTGCACACAATGCTATGTTATGATCTACGCAGTATGCAACAGCCAAATCATAATCTTTATCTGTAGCATTTTTATCTGGCTGAATAGGATCTTTGTATCCTTTTTCACGAGCTCTTTCTCGTTCTTTTTCCATGTAAGCTCCTCTCACCAACTTCACTCCTACTTTGTAGTTTGCAGTTTTAGATTTCGCATCCAATCCTTTCAAATAATCAAGTCTATCCCAACGGTAAAGCTGAACAGTGTTATACACTATTGCTTTCTCTTTGTTGTATTTCTCCATCATTTCTTCCGCAATTCTATCAATCGTGTTTTGAATCCATGATTCCTCTGCATCAATAAAAATTGGGGTATTTGCCTCAAATGCTGCTTTACATAATCGCTCTACTCTTTCGTAAGATTTTTGATACTCATCAATGTTTGAGCATTCTTTGTCGTTACATTCTTCTAAAATAGAAAGTGTTGCCACTCCTGATATTTTAAAAACAACAAAAGGGATTTTAGTATTGTTTGTTGCTAAGTTTATTCCTCTCTCCAGTTCTTGGCAAGTGTTTTCTAGCTCTTTTTCGTCTGATTTTGCTTCTACTGAATAATCCAAAATAGTACCAATTCCATACTCCGATAATTTGGTGATAGTAGTTTTACATTCTTCTACATCTTCTCCTCCACAAAACTGCTTGAAAATGGTTTTTTTAATTATTCCTGTAATTGGTAATCGTATCGCCAAAGCTATGTTGGCAGCAACTTTACCAAATTTAATTAGCGTGTTGTTCCCTATAAGCTTAAACAACCTATGAGCCCATTTTAGCTCCGAATTAGACTTGCCCGAAAAGGCAACTTCCGTGTTATCAAATGAAAGCATTCTT
>Ga0307998_1000809_pt1 | contig 17379 bp, 16 predicted proteins | sample Davwhametageno37_FD_203147 | JGI IMG/M metagenome (GOLD analysis project Ga0307998, IMG submission 203147) | Marine microbial communities from Davis Island wharf, Antarctic Ocean - #37 | ecosystem: Environmental > Aquatic > Marine > Unclassified | place: Antarctic Ocean: Davis Island wharf... | reverse complement strand
CCATTTCTAAAAACGAAGGCTTAACAGATGTTCCAACAACCAATTTAGTTCAACTTCAAGAAGACGCCTTATGGAGTTTACAAGCAGGCTTGGGTGTGGATGTATGGAAACTTGCTGTTGATGTTCGTTATAACTTTGGGCTCAGCTATATCGATGCTTCATCAAAGCTGAAAAATAATCTGTTTACGATAAACGTAGGGTTTAAAATTTTATAAACTTCCTGTTCTTCCACCATCTACCGGAAGGTTCGTTCCGTTAATGTAACTGGCAGCAGGAGAAGCTAAAAAGGCTATAGCATTAGCAACCTCTTCAGGTTTACCAACTCTTTTCATCGGCACTATAGAGGCCATTGAGTTAATTACTTCTGCTTCCGATTGACCAGTTTTAGCCGCTTTATTTTGTGCTATTGAAGCCAAACGCTCCGTGTCGGTTGCACCAGGTAAAACGTTGTTTACGGTGATGTTAAATTGACCAAGTTCATTGGCTAATGTTTTACTCCAATTTGCTACAGCTCCTCTAATGGTATTTGAAACCCCCAAATTGGCCAGAGGTATTTTTACTGAAGTTGATATTACGTTAATTATTCTGCCGTAACCAGATTTTTTCATTCCAATTAGTACAGATTGCACCAAAATGTGGTTACAAATAAGATGTTGATTAAAAGCGTTTCTAAATTCTTGCACCTCCGCATCTTGAGCCAAACCACCCGGAGGGCCACCAGTATTATTTACCAAAATGTTGATGTTGTTTAATTTATCAGCGTTGTTCTTTAACGCATCTTCAAGGTTGCTTGGGTCGCTAAAGTCGGCAACGATATAGGCGTGTTTTTGATTGTTATTTGTATTTAACTCGGCTACAGCCGATACCAACCTTGACTCGTTTCGAGCAACTAAGATTAGAGTAGCTCCATTTAGCGCCATCTCTTTAGCGGTAGCTAATCCGATGCCTTGTGTGCTGCCGCAAACAACGGCTGTTTTTCCATCTAATCTTAAATCCATAAAGTTTTGGTTTTCGGTAAAAGTAACTTTTTATCTTTATCGCAAATTAACATTTGAGCTCATGGAAATAGCAAAACCTTTTAACCTTAAAAAATGGATTGATAATAACAGAAACCGTTTGAAGCCACCGGTTGGAAACAAAAACCTTTATGTTGATTCAGGCGATTACATTGTAATGGTTGTTGGGGGCCCGAACGCTCGAAAAGATTACCACTTTAATGATACCGAAGAATTATTTTTTCAACTTGAAGGGGATATTTTGGTAACTGTTCAGATTGATGGAAAAGCAGTTGAAGTTCCTATAAAAGAAGGAGAGATGTTTTTGTTGCCACCAAACATTCCTCATAATCCAGTAAGGCCAGCAAACTCTGTTGGCCTGGTGGTCGAAATTAAAAGAAAAAAACAACATACCGATGGTCTTTTGTGGTTCTGTGATAATTGCAACAACAAACTTTATGAAAGCTATTTTCCATTGTCGAACATAGAGAAAGATTTTCTGCCGGTTTTTAAGAAATTTTATAGTTCTGAAGAGCTAAGAACTTGTAAAACTTGTAACAATGTAATGGAGGTTGACAAACGCTTTGTTTAGAAGAAATAAAATAACTTTGTATCTCTTTTTTGAGGGAAAATTTTCATGAGCGATGCAATAAAACATGAGTGCGGAATAGCGCTTATTAGATTACTCAAACCACTCCAATATTATCTGGATAAATACAAGACGCCTTTTTACGGCCTAAATAAAATGTATCTCCTTATGGAGAAGCAACACAACAGAGGACAAGATGGGGCAGGGTTAGCAAACATTAAGTTGGATGTACCTCCAGGGAGCAGGTACATATCGCGTAAGCGATCAAACTCAAACAAGCCAATTCAAGATGTTTTTGAAAGTGTGAATAGCTGCTTTGCAGAAGTTAAAAAGGAGCAACCCGAAAAATTAAAAGATGTTGAATGGTTAAAACACAATTTGCCTTTTACGGGTGAGTTATTTATGGGCCATTTACGTTATGGAACCTTCGGAGGGAATAGCATAGAACAATGCCATCCATTTTTACGACAAAACAACTGGAAAACAAGAAATTTAGTTGTTGCTGGCAACTTTAACTTAACCAATGTTGATGAGTTGTTTAAGCTCTTGGTTGAGCTTGGTCAGCACCCAAAAGAATTAGCTGATACTGTTACAGTTCTTGAAAAAATAGGACACTTTACTGATGTAGAAAACGAAGAATTGTTTAGTAAATACAAAGCGTTAGGGTACAACAATATTGAAATTACTCAAAAAATAGTTGAGCAAATTAATGTTCAGAAAATCCTTGCAAAATCTGCTGAATCATGGGATGGGGGATACGTAATGGGAGGTCTTTTTGGGCATGGTGATGCATTTGTCTTACGTGACCCGAATGGAATAAGGCCGGCGTATTATTACAAGGATGATGAAATTGCCGTTGTTACTTCAGAAAGACCTGTAATTCAAACAGCATTTAATCTTAAAGCAGAACAAGTAAAAGAACTATCGCCTGGTCACGCTTTAATTATTAAGAAAAACGGTGAAGTTTCTGAACAGATGGTTCGCGAGCCATTGGAACGAAAAGCATGTTCGTTTGAACGAATTTATTTTTCTCGCGGAAGCGATAAGGACATTTACAAAGAACGTAAGAGCCTTGGAAGAACAATTGTTCCAACCATAATGAAAGCTATTGGCAACGACATAGAAAACTCTGTTTTTTCTTTTATTCCGAATACAGCTGAATCGGCTTTTTATGGAATGGTTGAAGGTGTTGAAGATCAATTGCAAGCTCAGAATTTGATGAAGATTCAAGCTCTAGGAGGCAAGGCTACTGATGCCCAGTTGGCTAAAATATTGGGAACAAGAGCACGCATTGAAAAGGTTGTAATTAAAGATGCAAAACTGAGAACCTTCATTACTCAAGACTCAGGACGAAACGATTTTGTTGCTCACGTATATGACATCACTTATGGAGCCGTTGTTCCGAACAAGGATAATCTTGTGATAATTGATGATTCTATAGTTAGAGGTACAACTTTACGTGAAAGCATTCTTAGAATTTTAGACAGACTTGAACCTAAGAAAATTGTAATTGTATCATCAGCACCACAAATTCGCTATCCAGATTGTTACGGAATAGACATGGCGAAAATAGGTGACTTTGTCGCCTTTAAGGCAGCCATAGCTTTGCTTAAAGAAACGAAACAAGAGCAGGTTATATCCGATGTTTACGACAAGTGTAAAGCCCAATGGGATTTTCCTAAAGAAGAGCAGGTAAACTACGTTAAAGAAATTTACGCTCCGTTCACGCCTGAGCAAATTTCAGCTAAAATCGGCCAGCTGTTAAAACATGATTCTATAAATGCTGAGGTAGAAGTTATCTATCAAAACATTGAAGCATTGCACGAAGCATGTCCTCACAACCTTGGAGATTGGTATTTTACAGGTAACTACCCAACTCCTGGAGGAAACAAAGTGGTGAATAAAGCTTTCGTGTTTTACGTTGAAGGCCGCGACGAAAGAGCATACTAAGCGTTTTAGTATTTTTACGACTTATCAAGAAACTTTATTATGAATGCAGCTATCATTGGTGTAGGACATCATGTTCCGGACAACGTTGTAACAAACAAGGATCTAGAAAAAGTAATGGAAACCTCTGATGAGTGGATTAAAGAGCGCTCTGGTATAAAGGAAAGAAGGTTTGGTGACGCTATTGAAGAGTCATCTTCGAGAATGGGCTACAAGGCTGCTTTAATGGCGTTACAGGATGCTAAAATTGATAAACACGACATTGATTTAATAATTTTTTCTACACTAAACCCTGATTATTTTTTTCCAGGCTGCGGTGTATTGCTCCAACGTGATTTAGAATTAAAAGAAATTCCTGCCTTAGATATCAGACAGCAATGTTCGGGGTTTGTTTATGGGCTATCGGTAGCCAAAGCATACATTAACTCTGGAATGTATAAAAACATCCTTTTTGTATGTAGCGAGCAACAATCAGCAATGCTTGATTTAACAACAAGAGGTCGTAATATTTCAGTGCTTTTTGGAGACGGAGCAGGGGCTGTTGTTATTAGCGCAACCATTGAAGATAAAGGTATTCTTTCTACTCATTTGTATTCGGAAGGAGCTTTTGCTGAAGAGTTAACCCTAAAATATTTGCAAGGCAAAGGAACCGTTGAAGAGAAAGATGATAATCTGCCGTTTATGAACGGTCCAATGGTTTTTAAACATGCTGTTCTTCGTTTTTCGCAAGCCATTAATGAAGGCTTGATTGTCAACAACCTAAAACCTGAAAACTTGGATTTGTTTATCCCTCATCAAGCCAACTTAAGGATTGCAGAATTCATTCAGAAAAAACTAAACCTTACCGATAACCAGGTTTACAATAACATTGAGAAATACGGCAATACAACATCGGCTTCTATTCCTATCGCTTTAAGCGAGGCCAAAAAAAAAGGAAAAGTGAAACCTGGTGATATGGTTTGCTTTGCTGCTTTTGGTAGCGGGTTTACTTGGGGTAGTGCTTTTGTTAAATGGTAGTTTAAATTTGAATAAGCCGCTCTGAACTTGTTTGCGAATATATAAACGTTAACTTCTTCAGTATTGCTAAAGAATAGATCATAAAAAACCCTCCAAAAGAGTCAAACTCTTGGAGGGTTCAATTAATATTTTTTATTTATCCTTTTGCGCTAGCACTAAAATACTCTCTATTCATACGAGCAATGTTGTCTAATGAAATTCCTTTAGGACATTCAACTTCACAAGCTCCAGTGTTGGTACAATTGCCAAAACCTTCTTCGTCCATTTGTTTAACCATATTCATTACACGATCGGTAGCTTCAACTTGACCTTGTGGCAATAAAGAAAATTGAGAAACCTTGGCAGATACAAATAACATTGCCGAAGCATTTTTACAGGTTGCAACACAGGCTCCACATCCAATACAAGCTGCAGCATCCATTGCTAAATCAGCGTTTTCTTTAGAAATAGGTAATGAATTAGCATCTTGCGTGTTTCCAGAAGTATTTACCGAAATATAACCACCAGCTTGTTGTATTCTTTCAAAAGAGCTCCGGTCAACAACTAAGTCTTTAATAACTGGAAAAGCATTTGCCCTGAAAGGTTCAATGTAAATGGTGTCTCCATCTTTAAAAGTACGCATATGCAATTGGCAGGTAGTAATACCCTTATCAGGCCCATGAGCTTCCCCATTGATGTACATTGAGCACATTCCACAAATACCTTCACGGCAATCGTGATCGAAAGCAACAGGCTCTTCACCTTTGTTAACTAACTGCTCATTAAGAACGTCCATCATTTCAAGAAACGACATGTGTTCTGAAATATCAGAAACTTTATAATCAACAATTCCACCTTTATCTTGTGGTCCTTTTTGTCTCCAGATTTTTAATGTTAAATTCATGGTTTCTAATTATTTATATGACCTCGTTTTCAATTCAATATCTTTAAATTCAAGCTCCTCTTTATGAAGAATGGCCTCGCTAGGTTTTCCTGTATACTCCCAAGCAGAAACATAAGCAAAGTTTTTATCGTCACGTTTTGCTTCACCATCTTCTGTAATATGTTCTTCTCGGAAATGACCCCCGCAAGATTCTTCTCTTTCTAGTGCATCTTTAGCGAACAGCTCACCTAACTCCAGAAAATCTGCAACTCTACCAGCTTTCTCAAGCTCTTGGTTGAAATCTTTATCAGAACCAGGAACCATTACGTTTTTCCAAAAGTCAGCTCTCAATTCTTGAATTTCAACGATTGCTTCTTTTAATCCTTTTTCATTACGAGCCATACCACATTTGTCCCACATTATTTTACCTAAAATCCTGTGGTAATGGTCAACGGTATGAGTTCCTTTATTATTAATGAAAAAGTCAACCCGTTCTTGTACTGATTTTTCTGCTTCCGCAAATTCTTTAGAATCAGTAGAAATCGCTCCTGTTCTAATGTCATCAGAAAGATAATCGCCAATGGTATAAGGTAAAACAAAGTAACCGTCAGCTAAACCTTGCATCAAAGCAGAGGCGCCTAATCTGTTAGCGCCGTGATCCGAGAAATTGGCCTCACCGATACAGTACAAACCAGGAACAGTTGTCATTAAGTTGTAATCAACCCAAACTCCACCCATTGTGTAATGCGTTGCAGGGTAAATCATCATTGGCGTTTCGTAAGGGTTTTCAGCTACAATTTTTTCGTACATCTGAAATAAGTTACCATACTTTTCTTCAATTATAGCGGTACCTAATTCAATGATTTTAGCATCGCTAGGACTGTGAACTCCTTTAATATGAGCTTGCTCACTTCCGTAACGTTGAATAGCTGCAGCAAAATCTAAGTATACAGCTTCACCAGTGGCATTAACGCCGTAACCTGCATCACATCTTTCTTTCGCTGCACGCGATGCTACATCACGAGGAACTAAGTTACCAAATGCAGGATATCTTCTTTCTAAGTAATAATCTCTTTCTTCTTCTTTTAATTGAGTTGGTTTTTTTCGTCCTTCACGAATGGCCATTACATCATCCATGTTTTTCGGTACCCAAATACGGCCATCGTTTCTCAACGATTCACTCATCAACGTAAGCTTTGACTGATAATCACCACTTCGAGGAATACAAGTTGGGTGAATTTGTGTGTAACAAGGATTAGCGAAAAAAGCTCCCTTTTTGTGTATTTTCCAAGCGGCTGTGGTGTTAGACCCCATTGCATTGGTAGATAAGAAATAAACGTTTCCGTAACCACCACTTGCAATAACTACTGCATGAGCAGAGTGTCTTTCAATTTCGCCTGTAATTAAGTTACGGGCAATAATACCTCTCGCTTTACCTTCAACTTTAACCACATCAAGCATTTCGTGGCGGTTGTGCATGGTGATTTTTCCACGAGCAATTTGTCGGTTCATGGCTGAATAGGCACCAAGTAAAAGCTGCTGACCTGTTTGACCTTTAGCATAAAAAGTTCTCGAAACAAGAACACCGCCAAACGATCTATTGTCTAACAACCCTCCGTAATCTCTTGCAAAAGGAACACCTTGAGCAACGCATTGGTCAATAATGTTTCCTGACACTTCAGCCAATCTATGAACGTTGGCTTCGCGCGACCGGTAATCACCACCCTTTACGGTATCGTAGAACAAACGGTAATTTGAATCACCATCTCCTTGATAGTTTTTTGAAGCATTAATACCACCTTGTGCCGCAATTGAGTGTGCTCTACGAGGTGAATCTTGATAACAAAAGGATTTTACGTTATATCCTAATTCTGCAAGTGTTGCTGCAGCTGCTCCACCTGCTAATCCAGTTCCAACAACGATAACATCAATGTTTCTTTTGTTAGCTGGGTTTACTAAATCAATGTGCTCTTTATATTTTGACCATTTATCGGCTAAAGGGCCATGAGGTACTTTTGAATTTATTGTAGACATACCTAAATTTTAATGATTAAAATAATGAAATAGAGCAATAACGATGAACCCAACAGGCACACCAATGGCATAAACTTTTCCAAACCCCTTTATGGCTCTAGTATATTTGTTGTTTGCTCCTAGCGATTGAAAAGCTGAGCTAAAACCATGTAACAGATGCATAATTAACAAGGCAAAAGCAACAATATAAGCTCCAACTCGTAGTGGATTTACAAATTTGTGTTGCAACTCAGTAAAATACCTGTATCCTTCAACTCCTTCAATAGCTCCACTCCAATCGCCTTGAATGAATTTTGTGTTGATTTCAGGAAACCAAAAATCCACAAAATGGAGAGCGATAAAAGCTAGAATAACCAACCCGCTCCAAATCATGTTTCGTGACGACCAAGTTGAGTTAGCCGCTCCATTGTTCATCGCGTACCCAATTTTTCTTGCGTTCTTATTGTCGAGCTCTAAAACAAAGCCCATAATAAAGTGAACCACAACACCAATTATTAATATTGGTTGAATCGCGTATTGAACCAAAGGATTGGTTCCCATAAAATGTGAAATGTTATTGAACAAATCAGAACTGAACAATGAGGTTGCGTTGATACAAAAATGTTGAAATAGAAACAACATTAAAAACAGCCCTGATAAGGCCATTACATACTTTTTTACAATCGAAGATTTCATGCTGCGGTTTTAATTCTTATAAATAGAGCACAAATGTAATGGCTAGATTGCTTTGTTGCTCTAATAATCATTTAAATAAACACCTAATCAAGTCAAATGTTTATTAAAACTGCATCTTCCTGATTAAATAATAATTGCTATCATTACAATCCTAAAATAAAAAATGGAATGAAATATCATCAAATTGACAAAACACTATTTGAAGAAAACAGGTCAAGATTCAGAAAACAATTAAAGTCAAATTCAATAGCGATATTTCACTCTAACGATATTTACCCGACCAATGCAGATGGCTCATTGCCATTCAGACAAAACAATGATGTTCTTCATTTGTCAGGAGTTGATCAAGAAGAAAGTGTATTAGTTGTTTTTCCTGATAGTTTTAATGCAGACCACAAAGAAATTCTATTTCTAAAAGAAACAAGTGACCTTATAGCTATTTGGGAAGGCGCAAAACTTGACAAAAAACAAGCCACAGCAACCTCAGGCATTAGAACTGTTTATTGGCTGAGCCAGATGGAAAAGGTTTTGTTTCCTTTAATTATTGAGGCCGAAAACATTTACCTAAATTCAAATGAGCATTTAAGAGCATCTATAAAATTAGAAACAAGAACCGATCGATTCACAAAAGAATGTAAGGAAAGGTTTCCGCTTCACAACTATGAACGTGCATCGAAGATCATGCACGTAATTAGAGCAGAAAAACATCCAATAGAAGTAGATTTAATTCGACAAGCATGTGATATTACCCGAAAGGGGATGGATAGAGTTTTAGATTTTGTAAAGCCAGGTGTTTGGGAATATGAAATTGAAGCAGAAATTATTCATGAATTTGTAAGAAACAGATCAAGAGGCTTTGCTTACGAGCCCATCATTGGCTCAGGCCTTAATGCTTGTGTTTTGCATTACATTGATAACAACGCACAATGTAATGATGGCGATGTAATATTAATGGATTTTGGCGCTGAATATGCCAATTATGCGTCCGATTTAACAAGATGTGTTCCTGTAAATGGAAAGTTCACTTCGCGTCAACGCGATGTTTATAATGCTGTGCTGCGAGTACATAATGAATGTGCTAAAATGTTAAAGCCTGGTGTTTTGGTGACAGAATACCAAGTTGAAGTTGGCAAAATAATGGAGAATGAATTGTTAGGTCTTAATCTATTAGATAAGACTGATATTAAGAATGAAGACCCAAATTGGCCTGCATATAAAAAGTATTTCATGCATGGAACCTCTCACTATATGGGATTGGATGTTCATGATGTAGGGACTTGGGTGAAACCAATACCAGAAAACTCAGTATTTACCATTGAACCAGGAATTTATATTCAAGAAGAAAAACTGGGAATAAGACTTGAAAACGACTACTTAATAACCAATGATGGCGCTGTTAATTTGATGGATAACATTCCGATTGAAGTAGAAGAAATTGAAAATAAAATGAACAGATAATAAAGCTATTTTTGCCGCCCGTTAGAAAGAGTAGCATTTTTAATAAACATTAATAATTGAACTAGAAACCGTATGAGACAACTCAAAATTTCAAAGCAGCTAACTAACCGCGACAGTAAATCAATTGACAAGTATTTAAGCGACGTTTCGAAAGAGCTAATGATTACCGCTGAGGTCGAAGTAGAATTAGCAAAAAGAATTAAACAAGGTGATCAATTTGCGCTAAACAAATTGGTGAACGCCAACTTAAGGTTTGTTATTAGTGTTGCTAAACAATATCAAGGACATGGCTTAACGCTTGAAGATTTGATTGCAGAAGGAAACATTGGGTTAATTACTGCTGCAAAAAGATTTGATGAAACGAAAGGTTTCAAGTTTATTTCATACGCGGTATGGTGGATACGTCAAAGCATTATGCAAGCAATTGCTGAAAACTCAAGAGTTGTTAGGTTGCCTTTAAACAAGGTTTCTGCAATTCAAAAAGTTTCTAATGCATTTGCTAAGTTAGAACAGCAGTACGAAAGAGCTCCTTCGAACGAAGAAATAAGCGAGCTATTGGAAACAAATGCTGATAGTGTTGGTGATTTGGTGACTTATGCTCAAAAACAAGTATCAGTTGATGCACCGTTAATTGAAGGTGAAGAAAACAGCTTGTTAAATGTACTTTCAAACGGCAACTCTAAAAACCCTGCTGATCAAATGATGCGTGAGTCTTTATGTAAAGACATTGAGCGTGTTTTGGTTTCGTTGAAACAAAGAGAAGCAGATGTTGTTCGTCTTTCTTTTGGTTTAAATGGTGAAACGCCAATGACGCTTGAAGAAATAGCAAATAGCTTAGGTTTAACGAGAGAAAGAATTAGACAAATAAGAGAAAAAGCATTGAGAAGCTTACGTAAAAAAGCAAACTCAAACTTTTTGAAGCATTACTTATAGGCTTCTGTCAATATATTAAAGGTTAAAAAAAGGGGTGATTTTCACCCCTTTTTTTGTGTCTTAAAGTTGATGAGATGAATTTGTTATTATAGGTTGTAAAGGCCTTTACTTCCTAACAATCCAAGCTCCAGGGTTTTGGTTATCACGAACCGCGTTAAGCTCATTAATTGCTTCTCGCTTGCCAGAATAAACGCTTTTACTTACTCTAAATAGCCCGTTCCAATAATCGATTATTGAAGCGTTGAATCCTTGTTTTTCTAAATTCAAAACCAGGTTTTCAGCGTTTGCTTTTATACTAAAACAGCCAACTACTATATGGTAACCTTTAGTTGGTAGTCCGGAGGGTTTAACTTTGGCGGTTGCCGCTGCAGCAATGTTGTATTTCGGTTTTATCCTTACCCATTTGGTTTTTAAGCCAAGCTCCGATTCACTTTCGTTTCCTAAATCAAAGGAGATGTATTCTTTTGATTCATCTACAAGGGTTAATTTATTATTCTCTGAGTCAATCAATGGAACAGAACTTTTGCGCGGAGCATAAACTTCACAAATTTTACTTCCGAAAGGATTTAATTCTGAATAATGAAACTTACCACCTTTAACTAAGTTTGTTTGAGTAGATAAATACAAGGCGTAAAATATAAAAGGAAGCATTATCGCTGCTGCTGCAATTTTCTTCCATTGGTTTGGCTTTCTCTCAACCACCTTTAATATAGGCTCTGGCACAATTGAAACTGCTGGAGCTAATATTGGTTCAATTTTTATGACTTTAGTTTTATCAACCGGAATAGCATAAACAGATTCCAATCCAAACGACTCTTTAAGAAGGTTAAAATCTTTAGTTGGTTCAAAGCGAAGAACATTCAATGTATCTTTAAAAAGGTTCCCAACCCTGTAGAACTCAACTACTTTATTTTGATTTAAATTGGAAGTAATGACTTGAATTTGTTTGGATACAAGAATTTCTGCTTCACTAAAACTGATGTTTGCTTTAACCGCATAGCTGTTAATCAATAGCCCATCGTTATTGATGAGGTTTTTATTAAAACCAATTTGCTTCGATGGTGGATAAATGCGCTGCTTTAACTTGTTGATTTCTGCAGGCTTATAATTGCCAACAAAAGCACCAAATTCAGGAATGATAACACAATTGTGTTCCATTAATAAATCCCATATGAGCCCAGTTATTTGCATAAAAAGCGAAGGTAACTATTGCAGTTTAATTAGCTATTCTGTTTTAGGAAAATCTCTGCTTTTATAACGTCCTCAGGAGTATCAATAGCAATTCCAATATCATCACAACTGTAAGCGTAAATCAAAAACCCATTTTGCAGCCACCTCAACTGTTCAAGTTTTTCAAGTTTTTCTAAACTGCTTATCTTCAGCTTTGTGATTTGTTTTAAAACAGATGTTTTGTACCCATAAAGTCCGATATGTTTTTTGTAAACGGACACATCTGCTTGAGGGTTTTGATGAGGAATAACGCTCCTTGAAAAATAAAGGACACTACCGCTTTTATCAACAACCATTTTTACTCTGTTTGGCGATTCTACATCTTCAAATTTTGCAAAATGTGTGTAAAGTGTTGCAATTTCTGCGTTAGGGTTGGAAAATGAATCAATCAACATATTTATAGTTGATGGATCTATAAAGGGCTCATCACCTTGTATATTAATTACAATGTCCGGGTTTGTTTCTGTTTTATACAAGGTTTGGGCACAGCGGTCAGTACCACTTTGTAATTCAGAACCTGTCATACAAAAACGACCTCCAAAACCGACAACAACATCAGCAATACGTCGGTCGTCGGTGGCAACAATCACCTCTGTTAGATTTGACTTGGCAGCTTGTTCATATACTCGTTGAATCATACACTTACCCGCAATTTTAACCAAGGGTTTGCCAGGAAAACGGGTTGAACCAAAACGAGCAGGAATTATACCTAATGATTTCAAAATTCAGATTGTTTTTTTTCGTTCATTTGACCAAAACAAATATTATTCTATTGTCAAAGGTAAACCTACTCGCCACTTTATTATTACTCTTAACCCAAGTTTTTGCTGTTGGGCAGGAGGGAAGTAAAATACTTATAGAGTCTATTGAAGAAATTCAAAGTTTGAAATCACTTCAGTTTGTAATGGTTTCAACAGAACGGATTGAAGGTAAATTACAGAGATCTAAGTCGTTGACCAAAACTGAAATGAACCCATACAGAAGCTATTTAATGGGAATTTTGGGTGATGGAACAAGAGGGCCAGAGTTGCTGTATGCAAAAGGTAAAAACAATAATGAAGTATTAGTTTCTCCAAATAAATTCCCCTTTTTTAATATCAAAACAAAACCAAATTCTTGGATCTTGAGAAAAGGACACCATTATACAGTAGAGGAAAACATTTATACTTTCATTTCTAAGGTAATGGTTAACGAATTTAAAAAACTAGGACGTGAAAACCTAGACCAATATGTATCGATGCAAGATGATGTTTTGTTTAACAAGATAAACTGCTATCAAATAACGACTAATTGGAAGCAATTTGAATGGATTCCTTACAAGGTGAAATCTGGAGAAACGTTAACCAGTATCTCTCAAAGCAAACGTATTTGCGATACACAAGTATTATTCAAAAATGATGATGTTGCCAACTATGATGATGTTGAAACAGGTGATGACATTCTAATTCCAAATCATTACGCTAAACAAGTAATATTTTACCTTGAAAAAACGACACTTTTACCATTATACATCAAAATTTTAGATGAGCAGGGGGTCTTTGCTATTTACGAAATATCGGAATTAATCATTAATCCAGACTTCAAGGAATTGGACTTTTCAACAGAAAACGACGACTACAATTTTAAGTATTAAAGAAGAAATTGCGTTCTGCTTAACACTAATTTCGCTTAATCAGATGTGAAGGTTCGGATTAGGATACCTACCATTAGGTATTTATTATTGTTAATAAGTTGTTATTTAGAACTATTCTAAATAAATTTGCACTCACAACAAACAACTTTAACTGTTCTAAAACTATGATAACTGTTTCTAAATCGGCAAAAGATGAAGTACTTAGACTTATGCATAATGGCGAAGTAAGTTCGGATAAGTTTATAAGGGTGGGGGTAAAAGGCGGCGGCTGCTCAGGTTTATCTTATGACATGGACTTTGATAGCAATCTTACCGAACAAGACAAAATATTTGAAGACCAAGGCGTAAAAGTGGTGGTCGACAAAAAAAGCTTTCTATATTTAGTAGGAACTGAGCTTGATTTTTCTGGTGGATTGAATGGTAATGGTTTTACTTTTAAGAATCCAAACGCTTCACGAACTTGTGGTTGTGGCGAAAGCTTTTCCATTTAATTTTAACTTAAAGATGGCTACCACAGAAAAAGAATTACTTGAAAAGGTTACCAAAACCGAGTACAAGTATGGTTTTACTACCAATATTGAGTCAGATAAAGCTCCTAAAGGCTTAAATGAGGATATTATAAGGTTGATATCGTCAAAAAAGGAAGAACCACAATGGCTTCTTGATTTTAGATTAAAATCATTCGAAATTTGGAAAACGATGAAAGAGCCAAATTGGGCTCACGTTAAATATCCAAAAATTGATTTTCAAGATTTATATTATTATGCCGCACCAAAACCTAAAAAGAACTTAGAAAGTTTAGATGAGGTTGATCCTGAATTATTGGATACTTTTAAAAAGTTAGGTATTTCAATCGAAGAGCAAAAACGCCTTTCAGGAGTTGCTGTTGATATTGTTATGGACAGCGTTTCAGTGGCCACAACATTTACAAAAACCTTAAAAGAAAAAGGAATCATTTTCTGCTCAATGGGCGAGGCGGTTAAAAACTACCCTGAATTAATTCAAGAGCACTTGGCTTCCGTTGTGCCGGTTAAAGACAATTTTTATGCAGCATTAAACTCAGCAGTTTTCACTGATGGTTCTTTTTGTTACATCCCAAAAGGGGTTCGTTGCCCAATGGAACTTTCAACTTATTTTAGAATCAACGAATCAAACACAGGTCAGTTTGAAAGAACACTTGTAATTGCTGATGAAGATAGCTATGTAAGTTACCTTGAAGGCTGCACTGCGCCAATGCGTGATGAAAACCAATTGCATGCAGCAGTTGTAGAGTTGAAAGCGGCTAAAGGAGCAGAAATAAAATACTCTACAGTTCAAAACTGGTATCCTGGCGACAAAAATGGCAAAGGGGGGATCTACAATTTTGTAACAAAACGCGGCATTTGCGAAGGTGACCATTCAAAAATATCTTGGACACAAGTAGAAACTGGTTCAGCTATTACTTGGAAATACCCAAGTTGTATTTTAAAAGGAAATTATTCAATTGGTGAATTTTACTCTGTTGCAGTAACCAATAACCATCAGCAAGCTGATACAGGGACCAAGATGATTCATATTGGTAAAAACACCAAGAGTACAATCATATCAAAAGGTGTATCAGCTGGTTTTAGCAACAACAGTTACCGAGGGTTGGTTAGGATCAACAAATCAGCAACCAATGCACGTAACTTTTCTCAATGCGATTCTTTGCTAATGGGCGACCAATGTGGAGCACATACTTTTCCATACATAGAGACAGAAAATAGTTCGGCGCAAGTAGAACACGAAGCAACAACTTCAAAAATTGGCGAAGACCAAATATTTTATTGCAACCAACGAGGAATTGCAACTGAAAAGGCAATCAATTTAATTGTGAACGGATACGCCAAAGAGGTACTCAACAAACTACCAATGGAGTTTGCCGTTGAAGCCCAAAAACTATTAGAAATAAGTTTAGAAGGAAGTGTTGGTTAACGCCACATTATTTATTCAAATAAAAACACAAAGCATTGTTACAAATAAAAAACCTAGAAGCATCCATAGAAGAAAAACAAATTCTTAAAGGGATTAACCTAGAGATAAAACGAGGTGAGGTTCATGCTATTATGGGGCCAAATGGATCTGGAAAAAGTACCCTGGCGTCAGTTTTAGCAGGTAAAGAAGATTATGAAGTGACCAATGGTTCGGTACTTTTTGAAGGTAAAGAATTACTTGAATTAGCTCCTGAAGATAGAGCAGCTGAAGGTCTTTTCTTGGCCTTTCAATACCCAGTGGAAATCCCTGGAGTGAGCAACATTAACTTTCTTAAAACCGCCATTAATTCTATAAGGGAGTACAAAGGAATGCAACCGATTCCGGCTAAAGAATTTTTAGCTAAAGTGAAAGAAAAAAAAGAACTTGTTGAGTTGCAATCTACCTTAACCAATCGTTCAGTAAACGAAGGTTTTTCAGGTGGTGAAAAAAAGCGAAATGAAATATTTCAAATGGCAATGTTAGATCCTAAATTGGCCATTTTAGATGAAACCGATTCGGGTCTTGATATTGATGCTTTAAGAATTGTTGCCAATGGCGTAAATAAACTTAAAACAAAAGACAACGCAGTACTTCTAATTACGCATTACCAGCGGTTGCTCGATTACATTGTTCCAGATTTTGTTCATGTTTTGTACCAAGGCAGAATCATAAAAACAGGAGGTAAAGAACTAGCTCTTGAGTTAGAAGAAAAGGGCTACGATTGGATTCAAGAAACTGAAGTATCAGCTTAATGGAATTAACTCAAACCACCATAGTTGCTAAGCCTTTACCTTTCGCTGATTTTGTTTCACCAGAAAGTAAACAAGGTCAAAATTTTCTTAATCTCAGCTTTCCAACTACCCGAAACGAATATTGGAAATACACCAGACTCGGTAAGCTAAAAACGGCAAAGCTTAAGGTATCTCAAACAAGCAATATTACAGTTGAAACAATTAACAATATTGTAGCTATTGATGGGTATCAGCTGGTTGTTTTTGAAAACGGATTTTTACGAAACGACTTAAGTGATTTAACCGGAATAGAAGAAAACAAAATGCTTTCGAATAAACTAAGCAACGAATATTTTACTGCTTTAAGCGATGCCAGTTTTACATCTGGAATAAATTTGAAAGTTAAGGCAAATACGGCATTAACAAAACCATTGTTGTTGGTTAATAGCAGCTCTGACTCAGAAAGTATTTCAAACATTAACCACAACATTACCACTCAGCAAGGATCAGAAGCAATGGTTTGTATGCTTGATTTGGCTGCAGCCGATGGTTCTGGTTTTTTAAATTCGGTTACACGAATTAACGCTGAAAGCTCTTCAAATTTAGAGGTAGTTAACCTTCAGGTTTTGGGTAAAGCTACGGCGATTCAAAATATTTATGTTGATGTGGCTGAAGATGCCAGTTTCAAGCATTTTGGGTTTTCATTAATCGGGCAACTTACGCGCAACAACATTAACGTTAACCTTAACAAAACAGGTGCTTATGCCGAGTTAAATGGGGTTTATGTTCCTTCGAGTTCACACCACATTGACAACCACACTTACATTGATCACATTGCGCCAAATTGCAACAGCAGTGAACTTTACAGAGGCATTTTATCAAATACTGCAACAGGCGTTTTCAATGGTAAAGTTATGGTGCGGCAAGCTGCTCAAAAAACAAATGCTTTTCAGGCCAATAACAACATCTTGTTGTCTGATAAGGCAACAATGAACAGTAAACCAGAACTAGAAATTTATGCGGATGACGTAAAATGTTCGCATGGTTCTACCACAGGTCAAATGGATAAAGACGCGCTCTTTTATTTGCAAGCTAGGGGCATTAAAAAAACAGCTGCAGTTAAACTTTTGGTTACTGCTTTCGCTGATGATGTTGTTTCAAGGGTATCTGACGAGCACCTAGCAGAACTGATCAATGCAATGATTGAAAAACAAATTTCTGAAAATTGACGAATCTCGATCCATATAAAATACGTGCTGATTTCCCAATCCTTCATCAGGATA